>LSQX01383881.1_pt1 | contig 10665 bp, 8 predicted proteins | sample 654561 | NCBI WGS metagenome assembly LSQX01 (sample SAMN04489861, study PRJNA283612) | anaerobic digester metagenome | isolation source: 4 biogas reactors fed with cattle manure at either 37C or 55C with and... | place: Denmark: Kongens Lyngby | collected 2014 | reverse complement strand
GCGTAAAGGCCTTAATGGTCTCAATAACCCTGCTTAATTCCTGTTCCGTTAGATCATAAAAGAGGGGTAATCTAACCAGTCTTTCACTGATATCTTCAGTAACAGGACAATCACCAGCTTGCCCGCCAAACTTCCGTCCCATTTCTGATAAGTGCAAGGGTAAATAGTGGAACACACAGGTAATATTTTGGGATTTCATCCAATCAATAAATCGGGTGCGCGATTCAAGGCTGGGCATCATCAAGTAAAACAAATGGCTGGGATGTTCACAATAACTGGGTATTGAAGGCAGTCCCACACCATGCTTTGCAGACCATGCCGAAAGCTCCTGAGCATAAATATTCCATATCGAGCTGCGCTTAGCCTGGATGGTTTCTGCCGCTTCAAGTTGGGCAAGCAAAACAGCTGCCATTAATTCTGATGGCAAATAACTCGAGCCTAAATCGACCCAAGTGTATTTATCTATCTGGCCCCTAAAAAAGCGGCTGCGGTTGGTTCCTTTTTCGCGAATAATTTCTGCCCGGTCCTGAAAACTTGCATCATTGATCAACAATGCGCCACCCTCGCCAGTGCTGATGTTTTTGGTCTCATGAAAACTTTGCGTTGCCATAACACCCAAGGTGCCAAGCTTTTTGCCTCTATAAAGCCCAAAAAGACCGTGGGCATTATCTTCAACCACCGGGATCTTGTGTGCCTCCGCAATTTGTTTAATCATGTCCATTTCGCAAGCCACGCCAGCGTAATGAACAACAAATATCGCGCGGGTTTTAGGGCTAATATGCCTTTCAAGCTGATGTTCATCAAAGTTCAGCGTATCCGGTCGAATATCAATAAAGACTGGTTTAGCCCCACGCAATACAACCGCATTGACCGTTGAAACGAAGGTAAAAGAAGGCAATATTACTTCATCACCCGGTTTGATGTTCAATAAAAGGGCAGCCATCTCTAAAGCATGCGTACAACTGGTGGTCAATAATGCTTTTTTAACACCTAGCATGGCTTCTAACCGTGCGCTGCTTTTATAAGTGAAAGCGCCATCCCCAGAAAGATGTCCGGATTTAAAGGCTTCGTGAATATAATCTTCAGCTTCTTTGATATATGCTGGCTTGTTAAATGGGATTTTTTTCATGGCAATGTCAGCCTCCGCACACGCGATTGAGCACTCACCGCGATGCAATCCACAGCCCCACACAAACAACGGCGACACCAAGCCAGCGAGTCCATGGAATTTGTTCCTTAAAAAGCAAGGGAGATAATGCAAGAACAAGCACAATGGATAAAGCCATAAAGGGATATGAAAAACTAATATCACTAATTGAAAGCGCGCTCATCCACATAATCGAAGCGATGACAGCACACAATAACCCTGCCAAAAGCTTTAGATTGGTAAAAGCCTTCACCAAAAACGGGATAACCCCAGCAAATTCCTTAGGAAATGGACCAAATTCGATGGAGGCAGTTTTAACCAACAATTGCCCACAAACAGTAAACAGGATTGTTAATCCAATAAAGATATAAACCGTCATATTAAATCCCTTTTGTTCAATTTGCTTTTTCATTGTCTTACACAGCTCACACGCATAAAAGTGCTTTCACCCTAATCGTACCATTTATGAAAGGTATGATAAGACTCAGTGGGGTAAAAGCCGGCTTTTATGCAAACGCTTAAAACCGCGGCGTTGATTAACAGCGTTGAATTGATCACATGGTCAGCGCCTTTTGCTTTTGCCCATCGCAAGCCTTCAGCAACAAAAGCGCCATAAATACCTTGTTTTCTATTCTCAGGGAGCACACCGGCTAAAACAAACTCTGCCTGATGCGCATTATTCATTCTTAAGGCACGAAACCCAACAATGCGGCCATCAACTTTGGCAACAAAAACCTGGTTTGCGACCTTTTGATCCGTGCAGCATTTTTCTGCCCAGGAGGTATAAACTTCAGTTGACCTAATGGGGTCTAATCGGGGATCCATATGATAATGACCTTTATGATTAGAAAATGATTTACTGGCGACAGTTAGCACTTGGGGGATGTCATCGCTATTGAGTTTTTCGATGTGAATCAAATTTGGCGTCGGCTCTGGCGTGTCATCTCCCAAATCCTTACGCAAGTAAACCAAGGTGTCCATCAAGTTGTAAGCACGCGCTTCCATGGCATGAACGGCACTGATATCAGCGGTTGAGCATCTTGCAATAAGAAATTTGACCTTATTATCCGCACAAAAAGCATCAATTTCGGGCAAAGCCTCAGCTGTCACCAGTTTTGCGCGGGCGGAAACGATCCCGAAGCGGGATGTATCAAGCGGAGATAAACCAATCAACTCTGCGTTTATAAGGTTTTTTCCTCCTTAACTTCATGCTGTTTTGGGAGCGCGGTCACTTGGCTAACACTTTCTGTGCGAACGGTGTAAGAGGGTTTACCCAGCGTACGCGAGAACAAACGCCCAAGGTATTCGCCGATCATGCCGATAGCAAACAGCTGGACGCCTGAGAAAATAGCCAGAGTTGATGCCAAAAACGTAAAGCCTGGCACAGAACCCCCACTGGCAATAAACCTGATAATCACATAAATCAACACCGCAATGCCAAACAAAATGGAAACAAAGCCCAATAAGGTTGATATCTGTAAAGGTAGAATGCTGAATCCTGTAACCAGTGTTAGCGCATGGTTGAGCAACTTTTTCAAAGTGTATTGTGATTGACCGGCGTGGCGTTTGTTATGATCAACTTTCACAGAAGAAAAGCGCGTCGTTCCCCAGGAAAGGAGCACATCAATGGAAACAAAAGTGCCCTTATAATCCTCAAAAGAATCCCTCATCTCAGTTCGAAACACGCGATAGGCGGAAATATCCTGTGCCGTGGAGACCCTCATAGCTCTTCTAAGAATCTGTTTAATCAGTTTTGAAGTCAAATTACGCCACAAACTGTGTTTTTCTTCTTTGGGCACACCATAGACCACATCAAAACCCTTTTCCAATTCCTCCAGTAGCAATGGAATCGCCTCGGGTGGATGTTGCAGGTCGTCATCCATGGTAATAATGACATCCCCATTCGCCGCTCTAATGCCACACAACAAAGCGTTGTGCTGACCATAGTTTCTCATCAATTCAAAAGAACGGATATGAGGATATTTTTCACATAAACTTTCAATGACCTGCCAGCTCCGATCCCGACTACCATCGTTCACGAGAATAATTTCATAATCATTGCCTAAGGCTTGCAATTGCTCAGTCAAACCTTTAATTAAAAGAGGTAGATTTTCCTGGCTGTTATAAACGGGTATGACAACTGAAAGGTTTTTGCTCATCTCTTATATGTCCTCATTCACATTTCCATAAGAAAAGTTGTTTTTCCAGTCTTTCCTGGTCCCTGGTTGCATTCAGAAACTGTTGATTTTCCCAAAGCGCACATAGTCCATAACGGGTAAACCTATTATCAATACTGAGGGTTTCGCTAAGGTCTAAAGCTTGCTTGCGGTTCCCTGTTTTAAGGTAGGCATTGATTAAAGGCAGCCACTCACTGTTATCTGCTGGCTGATAACCAAGAGCTTCAGCTTGCTGATAAACACTAATGACAGCTTCCCAATCCTTATTTTGTTCTTCTCGGGACGCCACTTGATAATAATAGCACCAATCATTCGTGGAAACTTGATCAAAAAAGCGTTCCGGTAATTCCGCTGGTTTGGCTTCTGTGTCTATCAATGCCAGATTTGAAAGAGGAATTATAGCTCGCCACTTTGAAAAGTAACGGTCACCTTTAAAGATGAGTGGGTTCGTTTCTGGAGAGATGATCTTCATGCAAGCTTGTTCAGGCGCGTAAACAACCAGCATGTCAGATGTATTGCCGATGAATTGAAAAACTCTTTGCGTTCGATTGATCACTTGATTTGGAACTAAATCAGGCATCGTCTCTATCTGAGGGCTTGATACTAAAACAAACTGATACGGCACCGGATTTTCTCGTAAATCAGGGGCATAAGTCATATTTAAAGGTGCGGTTAATGAAGGACCGGAAAAATAGAGGTCAAAGGGCAACAAGGTTGAAATAAGAACCGTGTTTGGTTTAATGTGTGGCGCTCGCCAGGTGAGTTGAGCAAAGAAGTGTTTCTGTTCCTCCCACACTTTCTCATAAGTCTTGCCATTTGTGTAATTGGCACCAATCGAAAAGGCAATTAATAAGGCAAGCAGGACGATTTTTGCTCGCTTGTTGAAAAACATCAGTTCACTAAAGCCTGAAACAAGCAGTGCTGAACCAATCGAGAGCGGCAGCATAAAACGCGTCCAATGAAAATCGAGACCAATCTCAAAACCCCCAATAATCATCGGTATCATGCCAACCAGTATTGCAAAAATGCCAATACCCATCATCCAAAACGCAAAGTGCTTATTGTTTTCATCTTTTTCTTGCTTGCTTGCTTTGCTGATGAGAACATAGGATGCCGCAAAACCTAAAAGGACCAGCAACAAAACAATCAAAAGACGTTTAAAGTTTTCCCCACTGGAGAACAATCCAAAAAGTTCAACCCAAACGCTCAAACTGGCTTCCTGCAAACCAGACATGATTCGATGAACAATGTCCATCAATGTTTCAAGAGGTGCCGCAAAGAGCTGTTCAAAAAATCCAACTTGATAAGAATACAAATGGCTAAATGCCAACCTAAACCAGGTAAAACCAACAAAGACCGCGAGGTATGGCAACCAATGTAAAAAAGTTTTCCTTAATGTCGTTTTGAGCTTTGCCGGCTCTTGACTCAACACAATAAAAATAACTAGCGGGCGTAACAAATCAAGCCCATAGTAGAGCTCCATGGGTGCAATACCGATGAATTGACAAATCATGCCCAAAACAATAAACAAAACGCGATATTTCGGGTACTTTACAGCAAGGACGGTAAAGATAAAAGATAAGATATAAATCGCAAAGATTGCGTAGTTTTGAGCGTACATCACCACAAAATAGTGGAATTTAAAACCGGGAAAAACTAAAAACAATGCCGCAATAGCGTAGCAAATCCCTTTTTTCTTCGGTAGCAACAAGTTAAGCAACGCCCAAAGGCTGAGTGCTGCCAACCACTTGGTAAAAATGGCAAAAAGCTGCCAGCCTATTACTGAATCTTTAAATAAGGGAATAAAAACATAGTAGACATAAGAAAAAAGTGGACGGTCTGACTTGAAAAATTCAGCAAACTTTTCGACTCCAAAGGTGCGATAAGTCCAGGTGATATACCAGTCATCAAGAAAAAAACCGAACTTTCCCGTTGTCAAGCTATAAGAAAGCAAAGCAAGGATAAGCAAGCCTAAGGCTAAAACAAGGGTGGAGACCGTAGTTTTCTTTTTTAGGTTTATGCTCATAATGTTCCTTTGTTGTAACGGAAGAAAATTCATCAGCCCTTATTATGATGTTGCTCCAGAATCTTCGAGTGCATTATAGCATAAGCCCACATAGATAAGCAGGGCAATTATTCTTAGCCAAAGATAATTGCCCTGCCCTATAAATGCTATGCTGCGTCAAGTTAAATCTATCTAAGTCAGTAAGCCTATCTCGAGTCAAATAGGACCATTCTCGAAAACCACAAACCTAAAGAATGGCATCTATCCCTTCGAGCTCATCAACAAGACTTTGAGAATCACTACCATGGCGCTTGTCTGCATCTGGATTGGCTTCTCCTCGTTTCACCAATATCATGCACAGAAGCGCAAAAGCCATGAATATCGGGCCAACCACCATAATCTGACCATAATTACCGCCTGATTGCTTCACAATTAAACCGTTCAAAACAGGTCCAATAATGGCTGATAGCGTTGAAAAGAAATAGTACATGCCGGTGTAAGTGCCAACATGTTCTTTGGTGGTCAAGTCAACAACCATTGGTAAGGAGTTAATGTTAATCAAAGACCAACCAATACCAGCCGCCAACAAAATAAATGAAAGGTTTCGGAATTCACCCAAAATTGGCAGCTTAAAATACTCTACCAGCAAGATGTCTTTTGGAATAAAGAACATTGCTGCCATGGTCAAAATCATGATGACAATGCCGGTCATGATCGTTTTGCGTCGCCCAAACTTGCCACCGATTAGACCTGAAGGAATGGCAAAAAGTAAAAAGGCAAACCCAACACTGGTGATCAGTTTGCCAGCCATATCTTCGCTCAAAAGCAAGAAATTTTTACCGTAAAGCGACAAGAAAGTTTCAATAGCGTTATAAGCGATAAACCAGAAGAAAATTGCAAGGAAAATGAGGATGGCATCGCGTTGTTTTTTAGTGAATATTTCCTTAAGTCCTTGCCAGGTATTGGATTTATGCTCATCTTCTTTTTCTTCATACTGCTGAGGTTCACGCACAAAGATGAAGACTAAAACAGCCGCCAAAATCACCAATGCTGAGCCAAACCAAAATGGATAAACACTGTTGATTTTATGGAGGCTGGCTCCAACCGACGTGCCCAAGACCAAACCGAGCCCACCCATAAAGTTGATTACCCCATTGGCTTGGGACCTGAATTTACTGGGCGTCACATCAGGCATCAGAGCCACAACCGGCGTGCGCCAAAATGCCATTGCCAGCAGGGTGGAAACGGTACAAGCCATAAAGACAGGCAAAGATTGCGCCAAGGGAATTAAGCCAAACGCAACCGCTGAAAGCGGCGCGCCAATAATGATGAATGGCAAACGGCGACCAATTTTGGTGCGCACACTGTCTGACCATACACCAATAGATGGTTGAATCAAAAAGGCTGCCACATTGTCCATCACCATGATAAGACCGATTTTCACCGAGTCAAGCCCAAATTTACCATCCAAAATCATGGGCACATAGGTGTTATACAGGCTCCATAGCACACTCACGCCAAAGAAGCCAAAGCCAATGAGGAATAATTTTCCCCAATTGATACGATCTTTCTTTACCATTTCCTCGTACATAATCTCTCCTTTTTATTGCGGATTATCCTGAATAGAACGATCTTTGTCTTTGAGATACGCTTCTAAAAAGCGTTGATCTTCTTTACTTAAATTGGCCTTTTCTAACAAATCTGGTCGCCATTCCAGCGTGCGGATAAGCGATTGCTGGCGCTTCCATTTAGCTTGCAGTATGTGGTTGCCGCCGACAAGTATTTCTGGCACTTCCCAACCCCGAAAAACAGGTGGCTTGGTGTATTGCGGGTACTCCAAAAGGCCGTCTTCAGCAAAGGAATCATCAGTGGTTGCGGTTTCATCTCCCAAGACTCCCGGCACAAGCCGCGCGACAGCATCCATCAAAATGAGCGCGGGCAACTCGCCGCCAGTGAGCACAAAATCGCCAATCGAAATCACGCGCGTTGCCAGATGTTGCCGAATGCGCTCATCAAAGCTTTCATAGCGGCCACAAATAATGCCTATTCGCTCATGTTGGGCAAGATCCCGCGCGATGCTTTGGTTGAGCACCTCGCCTTGCGGACACAGCAAAATAACAGGGTCGCTTGGGGCTTGTCCCATAATGTCTTCGACCGCGGCAAAAACCGGATCGGGTTTCATAATCATGCCGCCACCGCCTCCATAAGGGGTGTCATCGGTCAAATGATGTTTATCAAAAGCCCAATCCCGGATGTTATGCGTGTGCACCTCGATAAGGCTATGCGCAATAGCACGCTTCAGAATGCTGATGTCTAAATAAGGTTGAAAAATGTCTGGAAAAAGGCTAAAAACGTCGAATCGCATGGCTTAATTGTAGACGATGCAAGGGTCACTGGCAAGACTTTAAGCCCCAAAAGAACCTGCCCTAAGAAGCAAGTGATGTCCTTTTTTTCATTATCCGATAAAATTGGTCTATGCAAACCCTTGGAGATGACTAAATGCCTCCTCAGCTTATTTCCTGGCTCATTATCCTGGTGAGTCTGATTGCCATCATCAGCCTGATGGTCTTACTGCGTCGCCTGGCGATTAAACGCTTTCGCCAAGCCGTCAAACGCGCCGGCTATCATGAAAGCTGGTCAGACACTGATGGGAGCATCCAAAAAGACATCCTTTATGACCCAAAGAGTAATCTTGGCTTTGATCTTTACATCCCAGCCAAGCCAGACCCGATAAAAACCCGCAACTTGATCCTCTTTATTCACGGTGGCTCCTGGCTCTTTGGCAATAAGAATCAAATTGCCTACGCCGCCAAACGCTATGCCAAAGCCGGCTACCTGACCGCCAGCATGGATTACAGCCTACTTTCCAAAGAGAACCCTGAAATCGATTTCTTTACCATGCGCGATGAAATCCACCTTTGCATCCAAAAAATCAAAACACATTGCCAGGAACAAGGCTTCAAGCTCGATAAAATAGCGCTTTCAGGCATCTCAGCTGGTGGACACCTGGCGATGCTTTATGGCTATTCACAACAGATGCTTTCGCCCATCCCAATTGCTTTTCTTGCCATCCAAACCGGCCCCAGCGATTTTCAAACCCGGACTAACAAGCGCTATCAACAAGCCTTGTTCAATTTCATCACCCGCCGAACCGGCATTGACCTCAAACATGCCAAACGTGACAGTCATGAAATACTGGCTATCAAAAAGCAAGCTTCGCCTATTAGCTATATTAATGAAGCTTCACCACCCACCTTATTGGCTTATGGCAAGCGCGATAGAATCGTCCCTTTCAAAAACCACGATTTGTTGGTTCAAGCGCTACAAAACGCGAAGGTCTCTTTCACCAGCATTGTCTTCCCAAAATCCGGACATTTGCTGGCAGATGACCCAGACCAACGCGACGCCTATCACCTGGCTTTTCTGGAATACGCTGAACGTTATTTTGTTTAAGCTTTTTCCTTCTATGTAAAGCTGAAAGGTGCAAGCAATTTTGCTAAAATAAGGGTGAAAAGGAATGCGCATGTTAACACCCAAAAGCTTAGAAAACAACCCCATCGCTTATTACACGCATGGCAACAAAGATGCCCAGTGGCTGCTTTTTATCCACCCTGCTTTTGTTGACCATCGGGTTTACCAAGAGCAATTTGAAGCTTTTCAGACCAGCTACAACATCCTGGCAATTGATATTCTGGGTCATGGCGGGTCTATGCCCCGCTCGAAGCAAGATCGCTTTATGAAAATGCCCAACTGGATCAGCACCATCCTGGAGCATGAGAAAATTGACAAAGTACATGCAGTAGGCATTTCGCTGGGCGCGGTCGTGGCACAACTTTTCGCCAATCAATTTCCCCATCGGATGCGCTCATTGGCGTGCTTTGGCGCGCAAAACGTCAACAACTTCAACCCAAAAGGGCATGGCAAGATGGTTTTTTCAAACCTGATTTTGGGATTAAAGGGTTTAATTTCAGTGAGCTGGTTTGCCCAAGCCAGTAAAACGCTCGCCGCAATAAGCCCAGCCGGCCAAGCCACCTATGTGGACATTGCCCGCCAGCAATCCAAAAAACCCTTCACCTTGTTCTTACAGGCTTCCGGACCATTACCGCCACCGCCCACAACACCTCGGAGCCACCCATTGCTGATCGGCAGAGGTGAACATGACGCGATCATGCCTGCTTCAGCACTGGATGTCTGGCTGAATGACGAGCCTCAAGCGCATACCATAACCCTTCAAGGTGCAGGACATCTCGCCAATCTGGACGCGCCAGAAGCTTTTAATTATGCCCTGTTAGAATTTTGGGCAGCCAACATGGCTTAAAAAACAAGCTGCCTTCTATTCAAAGACAGCCTGTTTCCCTCTTTTAAACAAACTTACTCGTATCTTAAAGCCTCAACCGGTTCAAGATTTGCCGCGCGAATGGCAGGGTAGATGCCAAAAAACAATCCCACAGCCAAAGAAAACAAGGTTGCCAGCGCGATTGCATCCAAGCCAATCACCGGCACAATTTCCGTGCCTGCGTTGGAGGCAACCCTTGCCACAATCTGCCCGATTATCCAAGCCAAGCCAATGCCAAGTACTCCGCCCAGCAAACTAAGCAATGCCGATTCGGTCAAAAACTGCATTTTGATATCCGATTTCCGCGCGCCAAGTGCTTTGCGCAGTCCGATCTCCTGGGTGCGTTCGGTGACTGAAACCAGCATAATGTTCATAATACCAATGCCACCCACCAGCAATGAGATGCCCGCAATCCCTGCCAGAAAAACCGTTAAAACATTGGTGATTGAATTCGCCAGTGAAAGGATATCCTCTTGGTTGGTAATGCTAAAATCATCCGCTTGTCGCGTGGAAAGCCGGTGGGTTCTACGCAAAACTTCTCTGGCCTCAGCAATCGCGGCATTCACAGACTCCGCATCCTGCGCCTGGATCATAATCAAATCCACCGAATCAGGCGCGCTTTGCCGGCTAACGCGCATTTGCATCGTAGTTATTGGGATGTAGGCCTGCATGTCCGGATTATTAAACTGATTGCCGCCTTTTGCCTTGCTCACGCCAATAACCCTAAACGGATAATTATTAACCCGCACACTCAAACCGACCACTTCGCTTCGTTTTCCAGTGAGGCGTTCTGCCAATTCCGGACCTAAAACGATCACCGCCCGTCGCGAATCGACATCATCATCCGTAAAAAACTCACCCTCAGAAAGCTGGATGTCCATTGTGTACTGATAAACTGGGATACTACCCACCAAGCCAGCAGTATGACTTTCGTTACCCAAACTGAAGCTGGTTTGGCTACTCATCATGGGTGATGCCCATTGGATGTGTGGCGCACGCA
>LSQX01373336.1_pt1 | contig 10665 bp, 9 predicted proteins | sample 654561 | NCBI WGS metagenome assembly LSQX01 (sample SAMN04489861, study PRJNA283612) | anaerobic digester metagenome | isolation source: 4 biogas reactors fed with cattle manure at either 37C or 55C with and... | place: Denmark: Kongens Lyngby | collected 2014 | reverse complement strand
TGTTGGGCCCGGCGGCGGCGGTCTTTCCCGGCACTACTTTTTCGCCGCTGTAGGTAATCGAGGGATCGCCTGAAAAATCGTGGCCGCCGATGGCGCCGGCGCTTAAGGGAGCATACATGGTGATGTTCATCAACTGCACTTGATACTGCTCCGAATCGCGCGCCATTTTTCGCGCATCGAGAGCCTCCTGTTTTGCCCGGAGCAGCTGCCCGGTGTAAAAAATATTCATCAAAGCAAAAAGGGCGGCAATGGTCATCATCAAGATAAGCTGCCGGCGCTCCATGATCTCCACACCCCTGTTCACGGAAGAGGATTAATGCTGTCCTTATTATCTGCAGCTTGGCGATGTTTAGACTGATAAAATGCGGCTTCCGGGCTGGAATGAGTTGTTTTGGGTTTTAAAAGATGGTTTGCGCAGGGGTTTAGCTTTCCGCGGCAGAGCGGCCCGGCGCTTCGACAAATTTTGCAACAGCCTCAAAGTATCGCTCCCGGCCGGTTAAAATGATATCGTTGTGCTCCGCCCCGGGGATGGGAAGAAGCCGCTTTGAAGCGCTTCCCAGGGAGCGGTAGAGATCTTCAGCCTGGCTGTAGGGGACCAGGCTGTCTGCTTCACCGTGAATGATCAAAACAGGGGTGTTAATCCGGGCTGCCATCTGCCTGGCCTCCCTTTCAATCCCGGCCAGATCGAGGCCCGCAGCGGGAAGGCCCAGGTGCCTGATTAACCCTGTTATACTGATAAAGCCGCTTTCAATGATCAACCCGGGGATCGCTCCGGCGCAGCGCGCGGCCAGTTCCAGGGCGGAGATGCTCCCGAGGGAACGCCCCATGACAAAGAGTTTCTCCTGCCAGTTCCGTTCTGCCAGTCTTTGTCTTATCGCTTCATAAACAATCGGGGCATCCTTAACCATGTCCGCAAAAGCAGGCTTGCCGCCGCTTTTCCCATATCCCCGGTAATCGGCAACGGCCAGGTTGATTCTCTTCCGGTGGTAAAATGGAGCGATCTGGTCATAGTCGGCGGCTATTTCGCCGTTGCCATGAAAGAGCAGGATCCAGGGACGGCCTTCCTCGCTATCGTATAGCCGGCAGCCGACGGCAATGTTTTTATCCACGGGGACCAGAAGATCTTCCGCCCCGGGAGGGGCCGGCCGGTCCCATTTGCGGGGATAAAAAAGAAAGCGCAGCAACAGGGGATGCCGGTCAATTTCCTGGTATATGCTCCCGGGTTCCATAACATACACCACCCTTCCGCTTATTCACTTGCCAGCGCCGGACGCTGGAGGAAATCCCCGCTTATAGACAAAAACAGGCGCCAGAGAATCGTCTCCAGCCATCTATCACCGCCAGGAGGAGAGCTCCACAAAGCGGGCGGAGGCGATCACGTCAAGCCGCTTTAGCTTCTGCATCACTTCGGCCGGTATGCGCTCGTCTACCTGCAGCACCATCATCGCTTCGCCTCCGACAGATTGACGGCCCAGCTGCATGCTGGCAATATTAACATTCTCAGCCCCCAGCAGGGTGCCCACCTTGCCGACCACGCCGGGGCGGTCATGGTGGGTCGTGATCAGCATGTAGCGGGCAGGGACCACCTCGATGCGGTAATCGCCTATTTGGGTAATCCGGATATCATCATGGCTCAGGAGAGTCCCGGCGAGGCGATGCACCGCCGCGCCGTCCCGCACATTAATCTGCACCAGGCTGCTGTAACTTTTTACTTCTGCAGTTGAGCTTTCCCGGACCCGGATTCCCCGCCGCTGCGCCACCAGGGGAGCGTTGACCGGAGTCACCGGGACATCGACGATGCCCTGCAGCAAACCGGCCAGGCATGAGGAGGTCAGGGGCGCCAGCGGCAAGGAGGCTATCTCGCCGGAATAGAGCACTTCAATCTCATCAATGGAGCCGCTGAACAGCTGCATGTAAAAATTGCCCAGCAGCCGCATCAGGGGCAAATAGGGCTCCAGGGCAGCGGCCGTTTCCGGCATCAGCGAGGGCACGTTTACCGCGGAGGTAACCGGTTCTCCCGAAAGCGCCTTCAGCACCTGCTCGGCTACCTGCAGAGCCACGTAAGCCTGGGCTTCGCGGGTGAGGGCGCCGAGATGGGGCGTAGCAATCACATTGTCGAGCTGCAGCAGCGGGCTGCCGGCAGGCGGCTCCTCTTCAAAAACATCGAGCGCCGCTCCGGCTATTTTCTTCTCAACAAGAGCCTGGTAGAGAGCAGCCTCGTCAACAACGCCCCCCCTGGCGCAGTTGATCAGCATGGCTTCAGGCTTCATCAAGGCAAGCTGCTCCGCCCCTATAAGATGGCGTGTAGACGGCATGAGGGGAACGTGGAGCGTGACGAAATCAGCCTGCCGCAACAGCTCGGGCAGCTCCACCAGCTTCACCCCGATCTTGGCGGCATGCTCCGCCGAGATATGGGGGTCACAGGCCAGCACATACATGCCCAGGGCACGGGCCCGGCGGCCCACTTCGCTTCCAACGTGACCCAGCCCGATAATGCCCAATGTCTTCCGGTTCAGCTCAATTCCCAGGAAGCGCTCCCTGGCCCAGCCGCCCTGTTTGACAGAGTAGTTTGCCCCGGGGATATTCCGGGCCAGCGACACGAGCAGGGCCAGGGTGAGCTCCGCCGCCGAGACGGTGTTGGCTTCGGGAACGTTGACCACGATAATCCCCTTTTCGGTGGCCTTGGCCACATCAATATTGTCCACTCCCACGCCGGCCCGCCCGATAGCCTTTAACCGGCGGCCTGCCTCGATCAGCCCGGCGGTTACGCGGGTGCTGCTGCGCACGATGAGGGCATCATAATTGCCGATGATCTGCCGCAGCTCTTCCGGGGCAAGCCTGGGCCGCAGGTCGACCTGCGCATGCCGCTGCAGCAGCTCCACCCCCTGTGGCGAAAGGGGATCGCTGACCAATATCTTATTCATGTTGATACAACCTCCATTGCCGTGAAAGAACTGTGCTGTTAACTATGACCAGCCGCCCGGAGCGGATTCCTGCTCCCGTCATCTGTGGCGGACCAGGCTAAATTGATTATAATTTACCATATTTCCAGCCGGCGGTCTATGTGAACAGGAAGTCGAGTATAGGGGTGACGCACAGGCATTTGCGCAATAGTTACCTTCTGCTCTAAAGGCGAGGTCGGAATAAGGCTATGCTTTCGGGCAGCCTATGGACCGCCAGGGCAAAGTGGGACAAAAAGGTACGTCCCTATTGTCCCACTTTGTGGCTAGCGCGCGCGGCCTGTGGATAGATGCAGCGGACGGCCGGATACGGAAAGCGCAGCCTCCCAGAACGTTTCGCTGAGCGTGGGATGCGGATGAATCAGCCGCTCCAGGTCGGACACCTTCGCTTCTGCAGCCACGGCCAGGGTCCCCTCCTGGATCAGGTCGGAGGCATGCGGGCCCAGGATATGCACCCCCAGAACGGTTCCCTTTTCAGCTTCGGCGATTATCTTAATTACGCCGTCCCCCTCGCCCTGGAGAAAGGCTTTCCCGTTGGCGCTGAAGGGAAACTTGCCCACCTTGATGGCGTATCCTTTGGCTTTGGCTTCTTCTTCAGTCAAGCCGGCGCGGGCCAGTTCGGGATGCGTAAAGATGCATACCGGAACCGCTTTCCCAGAAAATGAGGCGCTCCCGCCGGCGGCATTTTGCGCGGCGGCAATCCCCTGGTGTATGGCGGTGTGGGCCAGAAAATATCCCGGATTAGCCACATCACCGATGGCATAAACCCCGGGAACGTTCGTGGCCATTTTCTCGTCGACTTCGATCCCGTGTTCAACGTGTTTGATGCCGGATGCCTCCAGATCCAGCCCCCCGAAGGAGGGTTTCCGGCCCACTGCCACCAGCACTTTTTCCGCGGTGAGGCTTTCTTCCCCGCGAGGGCCTTCCAGAGCTAAGACAAGCTCCCCTTCCGGTCCGGCGCTGATCTCGCGCAGGGCTGTCTCCGTCATTACCCGGATCCCCTGCCGGCGCAGGTATGGCGTGAGGCGGCGCACCATCTCGCGATCTTCACGGCGCAGCAGAACGCTCCGCTGGACAATAGTTACGGCGACGCCGAAAGCGGCAAATATAGTGGCCATTTCCAGGGCAATAACGCCGCCGCCGATTACCGCCAGGCTGGCCGGCAGTTCAGACAATGCCAGCGCTTCCTTTGAGAAGATCACCCCGGGCAGATCCACTCCGGGAACAGGAGGTACAACCTCGCTGCTGCCCGTGGCGATGATCAGCTTATCGAACTCCGCAGTGCGCTTCTCCCCGCCGGGCAGGGTTGCCCGGATCCGCTTTTCCGGAAGAAGTTCAGCCCGGCCCGGCCAGACCGTCACCCCGGCTGACTTGAGCAGCCCCTCCAGGCCGCCAACAAGGTTCTCCACCACGGCGCTCTTGCGCTTCTGAACTTCAGCGTAGTCAAAACCGATCTCGCCGGCAGTGATGCCGAAGGTCCCGGCTGATTTGAGGCTGCGATAAAGAGATGCGCTGTGAAGCAGGCTTTTTGTGGGGATGCAGCCGTGATTCAGGCAGGTGCCTCCGAGGCGTTCTTCTTCTACAAGAAGGGTTTTTAGGCCCAGGGCCGCTCCCCGCAGCGCCGCGCTGTAGCCGCCCGGCCCCCCGCCGATAATTGCAAGCTGAAATTTGTCCATAATCCAATTACCTCCAGATTAATATACATGCCCGCCAGGTTTGTAAGTACCAGAATACAGTACAGGTACCGCCCTCAGCACTAAATCCGGTTAAATCCCCCCGGCTCCACTTTGGCAAGGGAAGAACCTGCAGCGGGCGGGGCATGCCCCGCCCCTACAACTTTCCCAGGTTGGGCTGCCTGTAGCAGATCCACAAAACAGCTCTCATCGGGGTTGTAGGGGCGGCCCACGGGCCGCCCGGGGGCGTACCGAAAAACGTTATAAAAACCGCGTTTAAAGCAAATCCTTAAGAAAAGCAACAGTCGGCTACCATATACTGGACATGCTCCCCGCCTCCAAATCCCCGCCTGGTCAAGGAATTTTTTAAATCCCCCCCGACCCCCCTTTTGCAAAGGGGGGAGTGTTGAGAGCTCTTTTGCAAAAGGGGGAGTTTTCTGCGGGCGGGGGTGGAACCCCGCCCCTACAGCTAGAACAGTGGCTCAGGTCCATGCAATAAAAGAAGCGCCTAATTCTCCCTGTAAAGGGGTGCCCCCCTGTTATCCTGCTTGATCCATTCTACATCAAAGAGGCGGGCGAAGGCGTCCGCCAGGGCGCCGGCCAGTTTTTCTGTGCTGATTTTATATCCCAGGTCCAGGAGGCCGGCGGCATCGCGCCCCAGGGATTCCAGGTAGTCAGCCTCATCGCAGCCGGCCGGTAGCCGCAATACCTGCCGGTAGGCCTGGAGCGGCAGCTCCAGCAGGATCGAACCATGCTGTAATATCATGCCCTTATGGCGCATCTGGGCGCTGCCGACCACCTTTTTACCGGAAACCTGCAGTTCATGGGCCGAAGGCATATCGAAACAGGAGCCGGGAGCCAGCCCCGCGCCCCGCTTATGTTCCGGGCTGAGCTTCCCTTCAATCCCCAGGCTGGCGAAAGCATCCAGCAAGGCCCGGCTGATAAAGCAGTAGGCCGGCACCACTCCCGCAGGTATGAGATCGCGGTCGTCGGGAATAACCAGGCTGTAGGTGAGCTCCCGGTCGTGCAGCACCGCGCGCCCCCCGGTGGGGCGGCGGACCACATCTATGCCCAGGCGGCGGCAGGCAGCCAGGTCGGCCACCTCCGGAGCCTTCTGGAACCGGCCTATAGAGAGCGCCGGCGGCGACCAGCTGTAAAGGCGCAGCGCCGGAGGAGCTTCACCGGAGGCCGCTTCTTCTAGAATCTCCATGTCCCGCCGCATGTTTTCCTCTCCGGACATGGGCGGATCATAAATCAAGCGCCATAATTTGGCCAAGCAGCTAACCCTCCTCTCTCCGGCCCTCTCCAGAGGGCGAAAAAAAAGCAGCCTTTTATATATCATCGGAACCGGGGCGGAGATGGAACCCCGCCCCCAGCTCCTCAGGGAACGTTCTCTTCACGTATGAAGGCAAGGGCGGCGGCGGTTTCGGCGGCGCTCAAAGGGCGCGGGTAGTTATAGATTAAGCCGCCCGGCCTTTCATTAAAATAGGGGCGGTTGCAGCCGGGGCAGCCGCCGGTTTGAAAGGCCTCGCCCCCGCCGAGCAGGCGCCGCAGCTCGCGCTCACCGATCCCGAAGGAAACCAGCCGCCCTTCCCTGAAGCGCAAACCTGGCCATGAAATATGACCGCGCCGCAGCAGGTAGTAAAGCGCCTGGAGGCGGCGGTATGAACCCGGTTCGGGAGGCGGATGCCCCTCCAGCGGGGTCCCCTTGAGCGGCGTGAAAGCAAAAAGGCCCACCGTAATCTTTTCCCGCACCAGCAGTTCGAGCAGCTGCGCCGCCTCCTCTTCGGTTTCGCCGAGACCGCAGATGATATGCGTGCTCATCCGGCCCGGCCAGAGGCGGGCGCACTTCCGGAGCAGGCGGAGACGTTTCTCAAAGCCGCCGCCCTTGTAACGGGCGGAGAGCTCTTCCGATACGGTATCGAGGGCGATGGAAATGCGCTCCGCTCCCGCATCAAAAAATAAAGCCGCCTCGGCAACGGAGTGAACAGGGGCGGAAAGTGATATGGGCAGGCCGGCCGCGCCGCTCAACAGCCGGATCAGCCCGGCCAGGGCGCTGCCGCCGCCCGGCTCGCAGACCGCCTGCAGGCAGATCCGCTGCAGCCCCTTCCCGGCAGCCCGCTGCAGCCCGGCGATGACCTCTTCCCGCGGAAAAGGAGGCCAGCTTATCCGGCCGAGCCGCCCCGCCTTCCCGCCCGCTTCCCGCGCCTGCGGGCAGAAGGCACAGTTCATCAGGCATCCTTCACCGTGCAGCAGGTAGGCAGTTGTGGGCAGGGCCTCCGAACGCATCCTGGTCAGGCCCAGGCAGGCCGCAGTCCCCAGTGAAACACGGATCACAGCGCACAGCACTCCTCTCGCCAGATCACTTTCAGCCCCATCCCTAAGGCAAGCCTTCTCGCCGCAGCAGTGGGCTGGACAATTTTGTTAATCCCCACTCCCAAGGCCAGGCAGTCAAGATCCTCGCGGTAACTGCCGCCCGGGCGCATGCAGCCGAGGTAGAGGGGAGTCCGCGGAAAGAGAACCCTTGCTTCGGCCAGGACCTTCGCCACCTCGCCGGGAGGCGGCGGAGCCGCGCCGGCAAACTTTGTGTCCGGGGTGGGGCGGAAAACGATAAAGCTAATCGCCTCCGCCCCCTCCCGCCGCAGGATTTCCAGCGCCCGGTACTCGCTCTCGATCCGCCCGCCCATAATGCCGATGCAGATATGGGGCACCACGCGATTGTAGCGGCGCAGGCAGCGATAGGAGCGGAGATAATCATCAGGCGAGGCATCCAGGCCGTAGACCTCTTCGATTACCGCCCGGTCCGCCACGAAATCAAAGGAGACCACGCGGGCAATCCGCCCAATGGCGGCGGCATCTTCCATATCAACCAACCCGGGATGGAAGTTAAGCGAACCCCGCAGCGCCAGGGCTTCCAGCTCCGCCCACCTTTCCCGGTGCGGTACACGCCCCTGCCGGTTGCAGCCGCCGCTGACGAGGAAGCTTTTGGGTCCATCTCCCCGCCGGCCCAGCGCCTCCTCCAGCGAGGCCATCCCCTGCAGGTAGTGCCCCCCGCAATGAGCGCAGTTAAGTGCGCATGACCGGCCGGTGACGCTGACCGGCAGGGTCAGGCGGGGGAAAACAAATTCCACCTGTCCCGGGATGAAGTCACCGGGAATGTGCCCGCCGGCCGGCTCCCGAAATGTTCTCACTCGCTCCCCTCGTCTCCATCCCAGATGATCCGGGGATTGCGAGCGGCCCTGACCTCATCAAGCCGCCCCACCGGGGTGGTATGGGGAGCGGAAGTAACGCGCTCCGGATCTTCTTCAGCCAGGCGGGCAATCTCCTCCATGACCTCGGCAAAGCGGTCCAGGGTCTCCTTGCTCTCCGTCTCGGTGGGCTCCACCATAAGCGCCTCTTCAACGATGAGGGGAAAATAGACCGTGGGCGGATGGAAGCCGTAGTCCAGCAGCGCCTTGGCGATATCGCCCGCCGAAACCCCTTTCTTCTTCTGCTTGCGGGCCGAAAGAACAAATTCATGCTTGCAGCGCCGGTCATAGGGCAAAGCATAGCTTTTTTTCAGCCGCTCCATGAGGTAGTTGGCATTAAGAACGGCATCGGCGGCCGCCTGACGGAGCCCCTCCGCCCCCATCATCATGATATAGGTATAGGCTTTTACAACCACGCCGAAGTTCCCGTTGAAACCGTGAACCCTGCCGATGCTCAGGGGAAGATCATCTTTCCAGTAATAGCCCTTTTCGCCCCGCTCCACCAGCGGCACGGGCAGGAAGGGCACCAGGTGCTCCTTCACCCCTACCGGGCCGCTGCCGGGGCCGCCGCCGCCGTGCGGCGTGGCGAAGGTTTTATGCAGGTTCAGGTGGACCACGTCGAAGCCCATGTCGCCGGGCCGGGCATGGCCCATTATGGCATTGAGGTTGGCCCCGTCGTAGTAGAGCAGACCCCCCACTTCATGGACCGCGGCGGCTATCTCGAGAATATCCTCTTCAAAGAGGCCCAGGGTATTGGGGTTGGTGAGCATCAGGGCGGCCACATCGTCATCCAGGAGCTCCTTGAGCGCTTTCAGGTCCACCAAACCGCGCCCGTCTGAAGGAATCTCTTTGATTTCGTAGCCGGCCATGGCCGCCGAAGCGGGGTTGGTCCCGTGCGCCGAGTCGGGAATAAGGACTCTTTTGCGCTGGTCATTCCTGGATTTATGGTAGGCATGGATCAGCATCATCCCGGTCAGTTCCCCGTGCGCCCCCGCCGCCGGCTGAAAAGTAACCCGCTTCATCCCTGTTATTTCAGCCAGGCAGGCCTCGGTCCGGTAGAGCAGCTCCATGGCCCCCTGAACGCTCTCTGCCGGCTGGCAAGGGTGCAGGAAGGCGAAGCCGGGCAGCCGGGCCGCCTCTTCGTTAACCTTGGGGTTGTATTTCATGGTGCATGAGCCCAGCGGGTAGAAGCCGGAATCAACCCCGTGATTGCGAGTAGATAAGGCGGTATAATGGCGCACCAGCTCCCCTTCGGATAGTTCGGGAAGCGCCAGGGGAATCCCGCGCCGCAGCTTTGCCGGCAGAAGCTCATCCAGCGGCTTCACCGGAATATCGGGCTGCGGCAAAGAGCAGCCGCGCCGCCCCGGGGCGCCCAGTTCAAACAGCAAAGCCTGTTCTTTCCTCATGACCATCCCTCCAGTGCCCCCACCAGGGCGTCAATCTGTTCCCGGGTTTTTGTTTCGGTGACGCAGAAGAGCATCGCCGGACCCAGTTCAGGGTAATAAGGCTCGATATCAAGCCCGCCGATGATTTTATGCTCCAGCAGGTGCCGGTTAAGGCGCCCGCCGTTGCCGGGGAGCTTTACCGCAAACTCCTTAAAGTGCATCCCGGGAAAGGCTTGCGCAAAGCCCTCCAGCGCGGTAATCTTCTCCCTGGCGTAAGCCGCCTTCTGCAGGCAGAGCTCCGCCAGCTCGCGCAGGCCGGCCGGCCCCATGGCCGCAAGGTAGGCGGCTGCGGCAAGAGCGTTGAGCGCCTGGTTGGAGCAGATGTTCGAAATGGCCCTTTCGCGGCGGATATGCTGCTCGCGCGTCTGCAGGGTCAGCACAAAACCGCGCCGGCCGTCGCGATCCACTGTTTCGCCCACAATGCGCCCGGGGATCCGCCGGAGCAGTTTCTGGCGCGCGGCGAAAAAGCCGAGCAGCGGGCCGCCGAATGAAGGCGGGTTGCCCAGGCCCTGCCCCTCGCCGGTTACGATATCGGCATCGTATTCCGCCGGAGCCCGGAAGAGGGCCAGCGAAATGGGATCCACCGAAAGCACCAGCAGGGCGCCGTGCCGGTGAGCTATCCCGGCCGCGCCCTCCATCTCTTCTAGCAGGCCGAAGAAGTTGGGCTGCTGCAGCAGCAGCGCCGCCGTATCCCCGTCGAGCATCTCCTCAAGCCGCGAAAAATCGGTGGCCCCTTCGATGAGGGGTATCTCCAGAAGTTGCAAATCGCGCACTTCAAGATAGCTCTGCAGAACCCTGCGGTAATGGGGGTTAACCGAACGGGAGACCAGCACCTTGCCGCGGCGGGTCACCGCGCAGGCCGCTACCGCCGCCTCGGCCAGGGCGGTGGCCCCGTCATAGAGCGAGGCATTGGCCGCCTCCATCCCGGTAAGACGGCAGATGAGGGTCTGGTATTCAAAAATCGACTGCAGCAGCCCCTGGCTGATCTCGGCCTGGTAAGGAGTGTAGGCGGTGTAAAACTCGCTCCGCCCTGTCACATGCTGCACCACGGCGGGGATAAAGTGATCGTAGACACCGGCTCCCAAAAAGCAGGGATAGTCGCGCATATTTATGTTCTTCGCGGCAAGTGCCCCCAGGTGGGCCGTCGCCTCCATCTCCGAAAGAGACGGCGGCAGATTTAGATCCCCTTTCTTCAAGCGGACCTCTTCAGGCAGCTCATCAAAGAGCTGCTCCGCCGAAGCAGCCCCGATGGCAGCCAGCATCTCCCGCCGCTCCGCTTCAGTAAGAGGCAAGTAATGGCGGCCGCCGCTCATTTTTCAGCCTCCTCCTTCAACAGGGC
>LSQX01292571.1_pt1 | contig 10665 bp, 10 predicted proteins | sample 654561 | NCBI WGS metagenome assembly LSQX01 (sample SAMN04489861, study PRJNA283612) | anaerobic digester metagenome | isolation source: 4 biogas reactors fed with cattle manure at either 37C or 55C with and... | place: Denmark: Kongens Lyngby | collected 2014 | reverse complement strand
TCGTTTAGCATATCAGAAGAGCCAAATCAAGAGAAGAAACGAAGTGACTCTTGATTTGGCTCTACCAACCGGACTCGCTGTAATGCAATCGAATGTGCTCTTGCAGGTTAATTTACATCATGATATACTGAAAACATCACAAAGTATCAAGCATATTTAAAGGGTCAAAAAACACAGCTAATACTATATCCTTAAAACCTAGAACAAAATGACACAGTCATTGCTCCTTGTTTTATTGACAAATGCCATGTGTTGATGTAATATATTATTGTCCGCTGGGGGAGCCCAAGAATGGCTGAGATTAAGGTCCGGACCTTTAAACCCCACGAACCTGTGTAGGTAATCCTACCGTAGGGAAGCGGTTTCACATGAACAATATATGTGTAACTAAGCTTCCTTCAAGAATAATTACTTGGAGGTTTTTTTATGAACAAAAACTTGTTTGAGTTTCTCACGGATGGCACCGAGATTCTAAAATTTGACAAGATATTTGAGAATCCGGTAGTCTTTGGTATTGTGGTGCTAGTAGCCATCGCTCTTGTCGTTTTTCTTGTTCTCCAATACAGGAAAGAAAAAGATGCGCCAAAGCCCAAACGTAAAACGGATGTAAAAGTGCTTGTAACAGGAGCTTTGTGCATATCAATTGCGTTTGTATTGTCCTTTATCAAGCTTCTGGACCTGCCTCAAGGCGGAGCTCTTACTCTTGCATCAGGTCTGCCTATTATCCTGTTTGCATATCTGTATGGTCCAAAGCATGGGCTTGCTGCTGCTTTTGCATATTCCCTTTTACAGCTTCTGCAAGGTGCATATACAGTAGGAATCATCCAGTTTTTACTTGATTATCCGCTTGCATTTACAGCCTTCGGTCTTGCTGGCTTCTACAGAAAGAATATAATTCCTGGTATAATTGCCGGGTATATGGTAAGACTTATGTGCCACTTTGTCTCTGGAGTTGTTTTCTTTGGAGAATATGCAAAGGAACTGGGATATGCAGTGGTTCCTTATTCGTTTATGTATAATGCGGTTTTCTTGATTCCTGAAATGATTCTGTGTATAATTATCGTATTAATACCTCAGGTAAAGAGAATGATTGGAAACATAAGGAAAGAACTGGCTGTATAGAGGTATTGAAATACAGTATAAAGGAAGAAGCGCTTGAAACGGAAAAAAGTGATTATAGCGTTGCTGATTGCAGTTTGTCTGCTTGGTTTGCTGGCATTGATAGCAATAAATCTGTATATGGTGAACTACTCAAGGCAATATATCCTGGATGATGATAGTGTCAAGGACCTAGAGGCCGAATACATAGTTGTTTTGGGCGCGAAGGTGTACAAAGACGGAAGACTGAGCTTGATCCTGGATGATAGGGTGAAGGCATCTGTAAAGCTTTTTGAAGAAGGCAGAGTTCCAGCAATTATTATGAGCGGGGATGCACAAAGGGAAGACTACAACGAGGTTGATCCCATGAAGAAAAGAGCCATAGAGCTGGGCGTTCCCGAGGAATGTATTATAACGGATACGATGGGGCTTTCCACCTTTGAGTCCATGAAAAGGCTTAAAGATGAGTTTGGTGTTGACAAGGTGATAATTTGCACCCAGGAGTACCACATGTACAGAGCAATATACAATGCAAGGAAAATGGGTATTGAGGCTTACGGATACCCGGCAGAAAAAATAGATTATGCAAACCAGCTGCAGAGAGATGTACGGGAGGTACTTGCAAGGGTTAAAGACTTTATACTGGTATTGTTTAAAACTTAAGTAAATTGCTTGAAAAGGGATTGGCTTTCCAATCCCTTTTTTTTATCAAATTAACAGGTATATAAGCAGTATGTGAAGCGGGTAGTAGGCATAGAATGAATACTGTACTATCTTGTTTACTGCCGGGTTAGTGGAACTATAGCCTTTTTTTCCGTTGTATAGAAGGATTGGTACTAAGGCAAACAGCGCATATAATTGTACAAAAGCCCAGGATTTGTTCTGGCTTGACAGAATGTAAGTAAATATTACAACTGCATGCCCGGTTAATATGGCGAGGTTTTTTCTTTTGAACTGCTTCATGTACCTAAAACAAAGAACTGTCAGTATGCCGTAAAATCCGTAATCCACATTGAAAAGCTCTGCAATGAGGCAGAACAAGGAAACCAATATTGCGGATAACAGTATCTGTCTTGGTTTGTCTTCGAATGTTTTCCTGGATTCGTCCAAGAGGTAAAGAAGTAGCAGGGATAGCGACAGGGTAAAGTAGATGTTTATTGAAGAACCAAGATCCATCAGATTGCCTCTTGCAAACAGGTTGAAGGGTATCTCTGAAACAAGAGCAAACAGAAAAAGCCTTGTAAGGTATTTTTTGAAGTTTTTTGTGTGTTGATAACCTTCTGTCAGCAGAAATGCGTATATGGGAAATGCAATCCTGCCAATTATCCTGTACGGGTATGTGATTCTCAATGCATATCCTATATGGTCTAAAAGCATTGCAATGCAAGCAATTATTTTCAAAGTTAGTGCCGACATGTGAACCTCGCAAGTGAAAATATTATTTTGTAATCATAATATCACAATATTTGACATTATTCTATTGACAATCCTTGAACCTTCTGATATTCTTTCTGCGCATGTATAATATAAAGGAGGGGTATGAATGTACGAGTGTCTCTGTGGTTATGTTTACGACCCAGCTGAGGGAGATCCAGAAAACGATATTCCAGCTGGTACAGCTTTTGAAGATTTGCCAGATGACTGGGTTTGTCCAATTTGTGGTCTTGATAAAAGTGCTTTCAGCGAAGTATGATAATGAAAGACTAAAAATGCCGGATGTGTGTTTTTTGACATATCCGGATTTCAATATTTTGGGAGGTATTTTATGAACATTTGTGTAAGTTCCTACAGTTTTTCCAGACTGGTAAGGGAAGGATCCTTAAAGCCGGAGAATGTTATTTACAAGGCGAAGGAAATGGGCTTTTACGGTATTGAATTTGCAGGTCTTTGGGTTCCGGAAGGAATGACTGCTCTTGACTATGCCAAGCATGTTAAAGACCTTGCAGAGGATGCTGGTATCAAGATAACAGGATACAGTGTTGGTGGAAATCTGCTTTGCAACAACCAGGAAGAGGAAATTGAGAGACTGAAGGGCGAAGTGGATGTTGCTCATGCTCTTGGTGTAAACATAATGAGGCATGATGTGGCATATGGGCCCATGCCTGGAGGTTACAAAAGCTTTGAGAACAATCTGCCCCTTTTGATAAAAGGTGTAAGAGCAGTAACCGAGTATGCAGAAAGCCTTGGGGTAAGGACATCTATTGAGAATCACGGTTTTTACACTCAGGACAGCCACAGGGTGGAAATGCTCATTGATGGTGTGAATTCCGACAACTATGGAGCTTTATTGGACCTGGGCAACTTTCTCTGTGTTGATGAGGATCCTGCAAAAGCTACCGGTGTTCTCAAAAACTATGTATTCAGTGTTCATGCAAAAGATTTCTATTTCCATGATGGCGATGAGACTCCCAGCTCACCGGGTTGGTTTATGACAAGAGGAGGAAACTTCCTGAAAGGCTGTGCAATTGGTGATGGAGTGGTGCCAGTGAAGAAGTGTCTGAGAATTCTTAAGAACAATGGATACAATGGCAATGTTACAATTGAATATGAAGGAACCGAAGACGTTCTTGCATGCATAAGTGCAGGCAAAAACAAGCTTGAAGATATTATTAAGGAAATCTAAGACCTTAACCTTTTGTTTGCTCGTATCATATTATATTGTATGAATAAGGAGCAAATAAGAGGTGGTAGATTGATATATTTTGACAATGCGGCTACATCTTGGCCAAAACCACCTGAAGTCTCAAAGAGTGTTTTGGAAGCTATTGAGAAGGCAGGGAACCCGGGAAGGGGCGCCCATGAAAGTGCGTTATGGTCATCCTACAAGCTGTATGAGACAAGAGAAAAAATAGCGAGCTTGTTTTGCATAAGAGAGCCTCTAAGAGTCGCATTCACCTTGAATGCGACGCATGCATTAAATGCTGCAATTAGTTTGTGCATGGGTGAGATTATAACTACATCCATGGAGCATAATTCCGTACTTAGACCTCTTGCAAAAAGAGGTTTTTATAATACAATTCAGGCGGATCAGAAGGGAAGGCTGGATCCGGAAAGGTTGATTGACGCAATGTCGGGAATCACCGGTGCGGTTGTTATGACTCATGCATCCAATGTCACAGGAATAGTCAATGACATTAAAGTTGTTGGAGAGGCATGCAGAAAAAAAGGAATCCTGTTTATTGTTGATGCGGCACAAACAGCAGGAGTGATTGATATCAATGTCAATGAGATGAATATTGACATATTGTGTTTTACAGGGCACAAGGGTTTGTTTGGCCTGCAGGGAACAGGTGGCATATATGTGGCGCCACATGTAAGGCTGAAGCCTTTCATGCATGGGGGATCCGGAAGCAGGAGTTTTGATATCAATCATCCGGTGGATATGCCTGAATGTTTTGAGGCAGGAACAATGAACACCCATGGAATAGCTGCATTGAATGCAGGAGTGGAATTTGTTCAAAAGGTTGGAGTAAGGAATATTGAAAGACATGAAGCAAGGCTTAGGGAATACTTTGTTAGCAAGGTGTCCGACATACCTGGAGTAAGGATATACGATGATTCAAGGTGCAGGCATGTGGGCGTAGTTTCAATAACCATACCAGGAGCTGACTGCAGTTCCATATCCAACTACCTTTCCAAAAGAGGAATAGCAACCCGTCCAGGTTTTCATTGTGCTCCTCTTGCGCATAAAACAATAGGAACTGAAGAGACCGGGACGGTGAGATTCAGCTTTGGATATTTTAATAAATTTGAGGAAATTGATTATGCATGCAACGTGCTTGAGGAATACATAAAGGAACATGTTGGATGATAAAACGGTGTTAATTCACCGTTTTTTATAACTTTCTTTGCAATTTTGTAGTAATTAAAGCAATTCTCATGTTATAATGGTCATGAAATTGCCAAGAGGAGGATAACTCTAGATGAAAGGCTTAAAGATTGCATTTTATGCAGCTTTAATGATACTTGTTGTTTTTACGGCTGGTTGCAGCATCAATACGGATATTAACGATGTTGAACCTACAAACATGCCTGTTCCAACAAACAGGCCTAGACATGATGCACCATATTATAGAAATCTTGTAGAAGGACAGGCAGTGGAAGTTCCCATGTATCCAGAAGAGCATGGTGAGATGACGCCCTTTGGGCTGAATGTCAGTGACACTGTTTGCATTCAATTCTACGCGGTTACTGATTTTAACAAAATAAGCCTTGTATGTCCGAGCTATAACAACAGTATCGGAACTTTGAAAATGAGTCTGTACAAATGGAATATTAATGTAGACATCAGCTTGAGCGGAGAAGTCATACATGAACAGCTGTTTGTAAACTATAAAGACAATGAAACACTGCATTTTGAATTCGAGCCTCAAGAAGAGGGCGAGTATATGCTTGAGATAAGTGGGATAGAGGAGCTTACTGGAGTATGGGGGACTACAGCTGTAAGGCCGAACATAAGGGTGTACTATAACGGACAACAGCAGGATGCATCTCCTTTTGGAAGCATTGGTTATCTGAATACTCCAGATGTACACTTTGGACCCTTGTCCCAAAACATTCCCTACTATTTTGATTATGTAAAAGCGCCTGCTGAAATTCAATTTGGCGACAACCATCCAGTAAAAATGTTGGATGTAAGGCCGGATTCTTTTTATGCTATTGACAGACTTAACAGAAAACTGCCTTCTTACAAGGATTATCCTGAAAAACACGACAAGACGAGAAATGTAGGCATATTATACTATCTAAAGCCGGAGAAGGTTGGCTCTGTCCTTACTGTCAAGAGAATACTTGAAAGATTTCCTGATGCCATATCCTCATCCCATGGAATCTGGCTGCCGGTTCGAAACTTGTATTGGGAGACCCCGTTATATGGAAATTACAATGGTATTAACACGAACGTATACAGAAAGCATGCTGAACTTCTTGCAAATGCGGGTGTTGACTTTGTGGTCGTAAATCTTGCAGACGGCCTTGATATGAAGATACTGCATATCTTCATGCAAAGCTGGGAAAAGGCAATATCGGAGGGAGTAAATGCTCCCAAGGTAGTGTTTGCAACAGACTACAATGATCCAGGACGAGGCGTTATACAGCTCAAACAGTTGTTCAAGGAGATATATAAAGCGGAAAAATACCGTGAGCTATGGTTCTATTACGAAGGAAAACCATTGATTTTGAGCAATTATGACGTATTGAACACAGAGTTCCGTAATGAGCAGGAAATAAAGCAGTATTTTACAATGCGCAGGATAAGTACATCTTATTTCGATGATAGGACGGAAGAAGGTGTTTGGGGTATCCAATCAGTATATCCGCAAACCAGACACAGCATGTCCAGGATGGGGGATGTGGAGCAAATGGTGGTAAGTCCTGCTCAAAATGCCAACTACCTTGGACTTACCGCAATGAACGGAAAAGAAGTGTTTGGAAGGGGATATGCTAAAGGAGAGTATTCCTATACATACACGTACATGGGTCATGAAATGGTTGTAGACAAAAACAGGCAGGATGCATATCTTTATGGTCTTAACTTCCAGCAGCAGTGGGATTATGCTCTCTATGTCGACCCGGACTTTGTGCTGGTAAATGGTTGGAACGAGTTTTTTGTAAAGAGATATAACAACTGGATGGGAATTGACAATGCGTTTGTAAACCAGTTCAACGATGAGTTCAGTACTGACATAGAGCCTGTAAATGGTGACCTTATGGATAATTACTACTATCAGCTGGTGGCAAACATAAGGAGATACAAAGGTGTTGGAAGTATTGATTATGAGGCTGCGAGAAAGAGTATAAACATATTTGATGATATTTCCCAGTGGGAGGATGTTCCGACTTACAATCATTACATCAATACCGCAAGTGGTGTAAGAAACAATATACTTAAAACAAAAGTAGCATATGACAGAAACACCATATACTTCTATGTGGAGACCAGGGAGAACTTGAGTCCGCATACTGATCAGTCCTGGATGAGGCTGTATATTGACACGGGAGAAACCAACAAGCATTGGGAAGGTTTCGAGTTTGTGGTTAACAGACTGAGTCCTAATGAGGATGTTTGCTATCTCGAGGTGTCTGCCGGAGGCTTCAATTGGGAAATTGTTGGAGAGGTAAAATACAGGGTTGAAGGCAAGGTTCTGCAAATAGAAATACCCAGACACATGCTGGGTATGAAATCCGGATGGTTTTCAGGAATGCCGTCATTCAACTTCAAGTGGGCGGACAATGTTGAAAACGATGGTGACATCTTTGAGTTCTACAAAACAGGAGATGTGGCACCTATAGGAAGGTTTACTTTCAGATTCAATACAGACTGATTAGCGAAGCATGTAGCTGTTGTTGATGGTTTGAGTGTTCAGCATAATCAGTATGTCCTGATTGGTAAATTCCACGACCTTGCCGAGATAGTTTGAGTCGATGTATCTCAAGTCGACCAGCGTTATTTTGGCATATTCCTCGGTAAGGAGCGGAGCAAGACTGCTTCCGAAAGAATCTCTGAACAGAACAAGTTCCTTGTCATTTTTTGCATTTTTGTTTTCCATGACTATTACAGCGGCAGGGCCTGAGAGAAAAAGATTATACGGGTCGATGCCGCTGAATTTTTCTTTCTGATATATTTCACCAAACTCGTTTGTATCAAAGTAGAATACAGTTATGTCTTTCATGGCTTCGTTGGTAAGGTAAATCATCCTGTCCGGCTTTATATTCAAGGCAGATTGCCCGTAATATACGCCATAGAATGGTTCCTTTACATTTTTCGTATAATTATCAAGGTTAATCTTTGTTTGAAAATTCATTTCTTTTGATAAAACATCAATAACATTGCCCAGGTTTTCCTGTTTCCAATGCAGGTCGGTTTTGTAATAGTCTTCTATGGATAGGGCGTTTGTTATGTCTATATATATCATGTTGTTTACACTGCTGGTCAAGATCTGAATCATTTTGTTGTAGTCTATATGGGGATATCCGTATTTTTCCGCGGTATAGTAGTTTTTGTCGGGTATTATGGAATACCAGACATTCATGCCTTCAAAGTATTTTTCATATAGTGTGTTAAATTTCTTCGCTGCGTTTTGGACTGATTTTTCATTCAGTGGATAATCTATTTTTATTACACTGCCATCAGCAATATAGATATTGTTGTTGTCCTTTTGCCTGTATATATTGAAATGGACAAAGGCTTTAACACTTCTGAATTCATCTCTGAGGACAAACTGGTCCCTTACATATTTGGAAAACCCGTTTGCAAAATCACCATTAAGAATACTTGCCAAACTTGCTTTTGGAAACCGGGCAAGTTTTCTTCTTTCACTTACTGAAACCTCATCCGGTTTTTTTATAATATTTGCAATCAAAGTTCCAATCAGCAATGCAGTAAAAAGAAATATGTTGATTACATTTTTCGTTCTGTCGTTCATAGTGTCCTCCTTAGAATCTAAAGTACAAGAACGGATTGAAGGAACCGTCCACCAGATATGCTGTTATTGCAATCATTAACACCAGGACAAATACAGGTTCAATAATATTTAATACAAGCCTTGCAATGTGTCTGTCTTTCAACCTTGAAACAAGTGTTTTCATCAAGTGTGTAGATGATATAGCAGCAATTATCAATAGAACCAAATAGCTTCTTAGATAGTACAGTGTTGTGGTATTGTACAGGGGAATTTGGGAGATGCCAAACATCCCTTTTAAATCTCCTGTCAAAAGGTCTTTTGTATCGCCGTTGAAAATGACAAAGCTTGTTGCGAGCAGGATGATTACGTATATTCTTGAAACAATACCAGGCAGCTTTTCAAGAAGCCTTAAGATAAAAAGCTTTTCCAGAACAAGCAGCACTGCAAAGAATACACCCCAAAGAATGAAGTTCCAGCCAGCTCCATGCCAGAATCCTGTCAAGAACCATACAATTGCTATGTTTCTTATCCATTTTGCCTTGCTTACCCTGTTTCCTCCCAGTGGAATGTAAACATAGTCTCTGAACCAGGTGCCCAGGGTCATGTGCCATCTGCGCCAGAACTCGGTTATGGTTTTTGACATGAAAGGATAGTTGAAGTTTTCCGGGAAATTAAAACCAAACATGTGCCCAAGTCCGATTGCCATGTCGCTGTAACCTGAAAAGTCGAAGTATATCTGCAGCATGTAGCTGAAGGCAAATATCCAGTAAAAGAGTATGGATTTTTCATCTGACTTTCTAAAAATCCCACAAAGTTCTCCCAACACATTGGCGATAAGTATTTTCTTTCCCAGTCCTATTACAAACCTTGTGATACCTTTTGATATCATCGACAGGGAATGCGTTCTGTATGACAGCTCCTTTTCTATGTCGGTATAGCGGACTATGGGGCCTGCTATAAGTTGGGGGAAGAAGGTCACATAAAGGAAAAGCTTTATGGGGTTTTTCTGTGCGATTGTATCTTTTCTGTATACGTCAATCATGTAGCTTACAGTTTGGAAGGTGTAAAAGCTTATACCCAAAGGCAGTGCAAGCTTTAATAACTTTATATCCGCTTTTAGAAAGTTGTTAATATTTTGTATGAAAAAGTCGGTGTATTTAAAGAATAGCAAAAGGGAGAAATTTATAGTTACCCCTGTAAACAGGAATACTTTTTTATTGTATTTATGTATAAGGAGACCGTGTATATAGGCAGACAAGGCAGAAAAGAGCATGATTAGGGTGTAAAATGGCTCTCCATACCAGTAGAATATCAGACTTGCCAAAAGCAGTAACAGGTTTCTGAATTTATTCGGAGTGACAAAGTATACTACAATGAGTATAGCTAGGAAATAATATATAAAGTCTATACTGGAAAAAAGCATTTTACACCCTCTTTTCTGCAATTATTCCTGAGCTTTGCCTTCCTTGCTGATTGGCTCGCCTGCAAGATCTCCTGCAAGCTCCAGGAAGCTGTCATGGAGTGCGTCCGCATCGTTGGACATGATGAGGATTATAAGGTTGCCTGCGTTGTTGACTATGACCTTTTCTACTCCTACGCATACCCATTTGAATGGATCCGCACCTTCAAGTATTTCCTGTCTTGCCTTATCTATGTCAGCGCCTTCAGGCATTCTGATAAGTACCAGTGAGTGTGCTCCAGGATTTATTGCAGGCTCTGAAGCCAATGCTTCTTCATATTCAAGGTCTGCAACACCGGTAAAGTATTCACAGGTTTCTTCTGTTACTTCTGTGTTTACCAGTTCGATGTTGGAGTAATCCACATCTGCGTTCTCATAGATCTTTTCAATGAGTTCTTCCAATGAACCTTCGAGATTTCCTTCTGTCTTTGGTTTTTCAGTTCCTTTTGGTTCTTCGGTGGCCTTTGGATCATCATCACCGTTATTATTGTCTCTTGCGCATGCTGCAATAGAGACAACAAGAATTACACTTAATAGAATCAGCATAAGTTTTTTCATACTATCACCTTTCTTTGGTTAAATGTTGTACATTTATAAAACTGTTGAGGAGGGGTTGAATGTTGCGTTTATGAAAAGTTTATTTGTATAAATTTTATTAAAACTGTCAATTAATAAATGGGTGTGTCAACCGTATTTGAAAATGTC
>LSQX01076909.1_pt1 | contig 10665 bp, 13 predicted proteins | sample 654561 | NCBI WGS metagenome assembly LSQX01 (sample SAMN04489861, study PRJNA283612) | anaerobic digester metagenome | isolation source: 4 biogas reactors fed with cattle manure at either 37C or 55C with and... | place: Denmark: Kongens Lyngby | collected 2014 | reverse complement strand
TACCTTAATTAAACGGTATGCCGACTCGTTCGGGGCAAAGGTGTATAAGATAGCAAGGGATGAGCAGGGCAACAGACTGACATTTATGAAGATTACCGGTGGCAGTCTTAAGGTGAAGATGGCGGTTTCTAACCGTAAAGCCGGTGATGAAGGAAATAATGATTTGGCTGATGATGAGGCTAAGGAAATATGGGAAGAGAAAGTCGACCAGATTCGGATTTACTCAGGCACAAGATATGAAACACAGGATGAGGTAGAAGCGGGAGACATCTGTGCGGTTACGGGACTTAGCAAGACTTATCCGGGTCAGGGACTTGGTATAGAGAAGGATCTGGATATGGAGATTCTAAAACCCGTACTTAACTATCAACTGATTCTGCCGGAGGGATATAACGCTTTTCGTATGCTTTCACAGCTCAGGGAGGTGGAGGAAGAAGATCCTACACTTCATATAGTTTGGAATGAGAGGTTAGAAGAAATACATATTCAGCTTATGGGTGAGGTTCAAATTGAGATTTTACAGAATATAATTAAGGAAAGTTTTGGCGTAGAGGTCGGTTTCGGTGCGGGCAATATCCTTTATAAGGAAACCATTTTACAGCCTGTCGTTGGAGTTGGGCATTTTGAACCGCTTCGGCATTATGCGGAGGTTCATCTTCTTATGGAGCCTTTGGCTGCCGGAAGCGGACTGGTATTCGAAAGTAAGTGCTCCGAGGATGTTTTGGACAGAAGCTGGCAGAGACTGATTTTAACTCATTTGGCGGAGAAGGAACATATCGGAGTGCTGACAGGCTCACCGATTACCGATATAAAGATTACCTTGATAGCAGGCCGGGCCCATCTTAAACATACTGTGGGTGGTGATTTTAGGCAGGCGACCTTTAGAGCGATTCGACAAGGATTAAAAAAGACTGACTGCATACTTCTTGAGCCATACTATAGTTTCAGATTAAAGGTTCCTTCCGATAATATTGGACGGGCTATGAATGACATACAGAATATGAAGGGAAACTTTGAACATCCGGCTATAAACGGAGATACAGCCGTTTTAGTGGGCAATGTTCCCGTTGCAACAATATCCGGTTATCATTTAAAGGTAAATGCTTATACAAGAGGAAGGGGAAGTCTGCATTGTACCTTGGCCGGATATCAGCCCTGTCATAACGAGGAAGAAGTAATAGCCAGAATCGGCTATGACTGTGAGTTGGATCCCGATAATCCCACCGGTTCGGTATTCTGTTCACATGGAAGCGGTTTTATTGTTGATTGGGACCGGGTGGAAGAATATATGCATATAGAAAATTCCATGAAGGAGCTGTTTCCTGCTAAGGCCACTGACAAGACTCGGGATACATATACAGATGCTGATTATGATAATGTTTATAATCAAGAGTCTACGCGTTCTAGGGCTTCAAGGGACAAAACGGATTCCTGGCAGGAGGACAAGGAACTAGAGGAGATATTTACACGGACATTTGGTCCGATTAAGCAAAGCGTAATATATACACCTAGTAGATTGGGATATGAGAAGAAGACGACAACATCACAGGCTTTGCCAAATAACAGGCCCAAGCAGTATAAGAAGGAGTATCTTCTGGTAGACGGTTATAATATCATATTTTCATGGGATGAGCTGAGTGAATTGGCAAAGGAAAATATGGATGCCGCCAGATATAAACTTATGGACATATTAAGCAATTATCAGGGATTTACTAATAGTAAGGTAATTTTGGTGTTTGATGCATATAAGGTTAAGGGGGGTGTCGGTTCGGTACAAAAATACCACAATATCGATGTTGTATATACCAAAGAGGCTGAAACCGCAGACCAATATATCGAGAAGGTGACCCATGAGATAGCAAAAGACAATCGTGTTGCCGTAGCAACTTCCGATGCTCTGGAGCAAATAATAATTCTCGGAAAGGGAGCTATAAGGCTGTCGGCAGGTGATTTAAAAGAAGAAATTCTTCGGGTGAATGACGCGATAAGAAGCAGTTATCTTGAAAAGTCATCTAAAGGCAGAGCAAATATCGGAGAAAGATTCGGTGACGATATAATTGAGTTTATGGAGGAGTAGTAATGATATTTCAGAATATTGAATTTCATAATGTGGAGGAAATGATTAAGTGTGATAAGGGTTATCAAATGCTCAGATTACCAACTTATGTGAGAGAGCAGATTAATCCGACAGCAAGAGACGTGACATGCCTTTTTTCTACGGGGGTAGAATTGCGTTTCAGATTAATAAGTGATTCTGTAAATTTAATTCTGTCTGTGGATGATAGTGCCGAGGCACAGGTGGCTTATATTTATTATGGTTCTTTTCAGGGTGGCTGGCAGTACTCATCTGTGGTCATTCAAAATGAAACCAAAATTAATATACCGAAATGCGACAGATTATCGGTGTTAAAGGAAATTACTAAATCAAGAAGCTTACCATTTGATCCGGAGATTATACGAATCGTATTGCCATACGGAACCTGTTATTATGTGGGTATCGAGGGAGAGGTGGAACCCCCTCTGAAATCACAGCTGCCTGAGAAATCCTATCTTGCATATGGGTCCTCAATTACTCATGGAAGTCTTTCTTTAGCGGCACCTTATTCTTATCCGTTTCGGATATCACAGATGTTAAGCTGTGATTATATCAATTTAGGCTTCGCCGGTTCAGCCCATATGGAAAGGACAATGGCAGAATATATTGTATCAAGAAAGGATTGGGATTTTGCATCCATAGAGATGGGTGTAAATATGCTTGGGCCTGAATACTCCGTAGAATTATTCGAGGAGAGAGTGAAGGAGTTTGTCGATATCATGGCCGGAGATTCAAGACCTGTATTTGCGACAAGTATATTTGGCTTTAATGAGCCGGAACAGAAAAAGGCAGACATATTTAGAGATATAGTAAGAAAATATGCATCTGAAAAGCTTATATTTATTGATGGACTTAAGCTTCTTAATAATCCTACATATATATCAGCCGATTTGATTCATCCCTCTCTGGAAGGTATGGCTCAGATAAGTGAAAGATTGTGTACAATTATGAAACAGCATATTTTTATTGAATAGGACGAAATTTCATATTAAAAAATATAACAGTGCATGATAACATGCACTGTTATTGGTTTATTAGGCGAAATTATTAATGGTCCTCATCCTCTTTCGTAACATGTACTGTTCCGTGAGGATGATTCGGAGGGGCATATATTGAATATAATTTAATAGGTATTCCCCCTGTATTGATTAAATTATGCCAAGTACCAGCTGGTACGAAAACTACGTAATTTTCGTGGACTCTCTGCCGGTAATTCAGCTTATTTTTGTCCTCACCCATCATTACAAGCCCCTGTCCCTGTTCGATACGGAGAAATTGATCGACATCGGGATGCATTTCCAAGCCTATATCATCGTTAACATCAATATTCATGAGTGTTAACTGCAAGTATTTTCCCGTCCATAGGGCTGTACGAAACGCATTATTACGCATAGCCGCTTCATGAATATTGGTAACATATGGATATGGTCCCCGGTCTCTTAAACCACTGTGTGGATATCGACCGTAATAGAAGCTTTTCTTATTTGATTCATTCAAGTTATATCTGCCATTTAAGGGTTTGTCATCATAATACATAAATATATCCTCTCGTTATATTGAAACTTTCTTATATATCATATGTGTTATTTGACCAATGAGTGATAAGGACCTCCGATGTGAATCTTTTTTTGGTGATTTTTTAATATGCTGTTCATTATGACGGCATTCAAGATCCAAGTATTCTTTATATTCACGATGACTGATACCCTTAACAATACCCTCATTTAATATATGACTGTTAAATAAATCATTATTATTCATTTGCTTAATACTCATATTTCCATTGAGCATATTCTCATCTCCTATATTACATTTTATAGGATGCGGCATTAATGACCTGTGTATTCTTTTGATAGAGGTTTGGTGAATCCTCATCTTCAACTAATGACTCAAGCCCTCCAATTCCTTTGTCGCTGATAAGGCCGATATCCTCGGATACCAATTCGATTACACCTCTTTGATCTGTACTGCATGAAACGACTCCGCAGTCTATAAACTGTAACTTTTCTTCGATTTCCGAGGGAAAAATCTCCGCATCCAGCTTTACAATACCGCAGTCCATGATGGTTAATCCATCGTCTGAATCCGTAAGCATTTTCTTACTAATCTTTAGCGTACCTTTATCTGCCAAAATATTCCCTTTGATTTTCTTAATATCATTATATTCAGCATCTAAGTTCAGTAACTTATTTATCAGATTATCATAAATTAAGATTGAACCCTTAACCCGTATACCCACAAGCTTATTTAGAGCACTCTCACTATCAGATGTTATTATTAGATCACCATCTATATATAGCTTGTTTCCATATTGGTTAACCATAAGTTCGTTAAGCTTGCCTCCCTGAATATAACGGTAACCCTCAGGAATAACCAATATATCGGTCCTATCCTCGAAGAGCTGTACTCCATCCTCCAAAAGGGCCTCAGCGATTATAGCTCTATCTGTAATAAATGATGTGCCCTTTTTAACAAGAGTTGCCACGTCTAGAGTCTCGTCGGCTATTATAACCTTGTTCTTAACATAATATCTCGCGTTTTTTGCTTTTATGATAAATGCTTTGTCCATCAAAAGTTTGTTTTTTAAGCAAATAGCATCTGAGGGATAGGTATTGGTTGAACCATTTACCTTTATGGGCGGAAGCTTATTTTGAAGCCCCGAGGGATAAGTGACTGAACCGTTTACATGTATAGAAACAAATGTCTTAAGAGCTTCTTCCGCATCTTTCTCAATCTGTAAAGATCCGTTTACCATGAGTATGGTAGGCTTTGACATTATCGTACCTTTTGAAATCACATAATGTCCGTTTTGAACACTGACCTCTACATCCTCATTCGCCTCAATCATGTCAGACATATTTACTGTCACATGATAGCGGGAGAGCAGTTCCTTGGATTTTCCTGATGCCAATATAATGGCAGCATTTATTTCAATGCTTTCATATGAATTTAATATTTCCTCAGTTACCGACCTGGTATCACATAATGCCGAATTAATTATTAACTTTTTCTTTTCCATTATTAATCACCTTTACCTTTCTGTTCGAAATATAATTTTGATATTTTCTTTCTTGCCGATAATAATCTGGCTCTGACCGTGGAAGGAGGGAGGTCGAATAGATTACCTAATTCCGTAGAATTATAACCCTCCATATACCTAAGCCAAAACAGCTCTCTTTCTTCTGCGGGAAGTTGTCCGCATAATTGTCTAACCATGACCTCGCTTAAATCATCCTCTGTTGTAAGCTGTAGCTGCGGTTGTGGCTCCTTAGTAATACGACGCATTCTGTCTATAAAAATATTTTTTGCCGTCCTATAAAGCCATGAGCGACACTGAGCATTGGTCAGATCATTCAGGATATGAGCGTTTTCAAGTGCCCTCATAAATGTATCCTGAACAATATCCTCAGCCAAAGCACGGTTATTAGAGGATAGATTAATGCAGTACCATAACAGTTGTTCATGATACTCTCTATATAATCTCTCTATCATTTATCCATCCTCCTTTTGTACTTTCATTAATATAACGAATGACAAGGCCCAAGTGTTGATGAAAAAATAAAAATTTTTTATTTGTGTACCTGGTACCACTTACGATTTATTGACAGCTAAATTTATATTTGCTATATTTACGTTACTTAATATAAGGATTGTATAATGATTATAATGAATATAGCAAGAAATATATAAATGGGGAGCTATAACGTGTATAAAATTACCGAACAGGAGGATTAGATGGCAAATTTAAATATTACTTATCTTGGTCATAGTGGTTTTTTGATGGAGTGGGATACCTGCTACTTTCTGTTTGACTATTATAATGGCAAAATTCCAAGCTTAGACAGTAGCAAAATGCTTGTGATATTTGTCAGTCATAGTCATGAGGATCATTTCAACCCCGCGATTTTCAAGTTATATAATGAGCATCCCAGGACAACCTATGTTATGTCGTCGGACATCAGGCTTCAGGACATAACAGAATTAAAGTATGGAATCACAGAGGATTTATATCGTCGAATAACCGTGGCATATCCAAACCAGGAGTACAAGCTTACGGATGAGGGTGGCAATTCCATAGACATTAGCACATTGAAATCGACCGACAGGGGTGTAGCTTTTATAATACGATATAAAGGAAAGACGGTTTATCATTCGGGAGATTTAAATCTTTGGGTATGGAAGGGTGAGGATAAGCAGTATAATAACGATATGAGAGCCAGATTTAATAAGGAGATGTCAAAGCTTAAGGGCATCGATATCGATATTGCATTTGCACCGCTGGATCCTAGGCAGGAAGAGTGGTACGGTTTTGGAATCGATGCGCTCCTTGAAACGGCAAAGGTTAATTATGTGTTTCCCATGCATTTTTGGGACAAACCGGAAGTTATATTAAAATATTTAAAAGAAAATGAATCTAAGAATATTACAGCTAATATTATAAATATTACGGAACAGGGCCAGAGTTGGAGTATTGAAATATGATAAATCTTGAATGTATTGCAAGAATCCACACCGACTTCCCAGAGAAGTTCGGAATACCCAGGCAAAGCGGAATAGTAGACAGCCTAAAGGCCATTATTGTATTTGAATCAAAATATCGAAATCCTGATGCATTACGGGGATTGGAGGGCTTCTCACATATCTGGCTTATCTGGGGATTTCATAATACCAACCGTGACAGGTGGGCTCCCATGGTTAAGCCGCCCCGTCTGGGAGGAAATAAACGGATGGGTGTGTTTGCGACCCGCTCACCGAATCGTCCGAATGCACTGGGGCTATCATCGGTTAAGCTGGACAGTATAGAGATTCATAAGGAATATGGTCCAATCATCCATGTATCAGGAATCGATTTAATGGATCAGACACCGATATACGATATTAAACCATACTTAGCCTATACCGACAGCCATCCTGAGGCACTTAGTGGATACTTGGATTATATAGAAGATAATAAGCTTCATGTAGAATTTGAAGAGGAGCTGCTTAGCCGGATTCCTAGCAGGCATCATAAGGCTCTTATAGATGTATTGGCTCAGGACCCAAGGCCATCTTACCATGATGATCCCGAGAGAGTATATGGACTATACTTTGCCGGATATAACATTAGATTCAGGGTTAGAAATGATATACTGACAGTATGTGAGGTAACAGAAATATAAAGAAGGTACCAGGTACGGTACCAGGTACCGTACCTGGTACCTTTTCGGCCTGTACCTGGTACCGTTATTTTTTTGTAATGGTAAAAAGTGCATATGTTGACATGTTTACCATTGAATAGTCTTCAGATTCCTGATTACCTAATGAAATGAGATAATCGATTTTATATTGCATCGATGCTTCGGAAACACCGTCTAATATTAAGGCTTCCGGGAATAAGACGAGATATATGCCGTCACCATCAGACATATTCATATTGGCATTTTCCACATCACATCCGTAGATACCGTAATGCTTATTATTATCATCCTTAGAGCTGTCGCTATACCATTCATAGGTATTATCATCGGAAAGAACCAGATAACCTCTTCCGTTTAAATCCCATTCGCCGACTAAGAATTCCTTTGCTTTGGCTTCATTTTCTTCATTACTGACTTCTTCAACCTTGATATCTGACATGAGTCTGATGGCTTCATCATAGCCGGCTTCATATCGTTCGGCTGTCGCGGTATAAGATACAGATGTGGCATTATAATACTTTCCGTAATATCGTTGATAGACCTTATAGGTAGTATCACCGTTCTTGTATAGATAGCCATATTCGTACCATTTTGTATCATTTACCGTAATTTCGTTTGGCTCGAGAAACACCTGAAAGCCATCTTGGTCTGATATCATACTTTCTATGAAAAATATCATTGACATAGGATGCTGATATGTAGTCTCCTGTGAAACATTGATGTTTATCTTGTTTTTATTCTTATCGGTCAGCTCAAGCGGAGCATTCTCCGTATAACTTTTGACTGTCCATATTTTAGAATCATAGCTAAAGGATAAATTACCTATTTCAACAGGAATAGAACCCTTGCTACAGGCGGTAAATAGAAAAACTACCAATAGTATCAATAATCCTCGTATCGTCTTCTTCATTGTAGATTACCTTTCCTTCAAATAGTATAAGCTCTGCTAATATTCTATGTTACACCTAAATATCAAATAATTCAATCACAATTATTTTAAGTAGGAACAATTCTTATTATTAAGATTGTATTAATGCTAATTTTATGATAAAATTGGTATATAGTTTCATGTCCACTAATTATAAACCATCTTTAAAAGGAGAATATACTATGGCTATGTATGAGATGAAGCCGGAATACTATACCGGAATTGATTTTATCGATGAAGAGCATGAAAAACTGTTTGAAATTGCCAATACGGTTTACGATTTACTGATTGACGAATTCATTCCTGACAAATATGATTATATCATGGAGGTTGTCCAGGAGCTTAAGGATTATGCTGTATATCATTTTAAAGACGAAGAGGATTATATGCTTAGCATAAACTACAAAAGATTTCTATCACACAAGGTTGCTCATTTATACACATCTGACGCTGCCGACGAAGGCTTGTGTAGATNNATATGATTATATCATGGAGGTTGTCCAGGAGCTTAAGGATTATGCTGTATATCATTTTAAAGACGAAGAGGATTATATGCTTAGCATAAACTACAAAAGATTTCTATCACACAAGGTTGCTCATGATGATTTTATTGAGAAAATTAATGAGTACGATGCCAATATCTTCGACGAGAATCAAAAGCAAACCCTGTTGGATTTGCTGGAGTTCTTAACAACATGGTTAGTGGAGCACATTTTAAAGCTGGATAAGATAATTGTAGAGCAATAACACTAAAATACATACAATAAGGAGAATTACTATGGCTAAATATGAGATGAAGCCGGAATATTATACCGGAATTAAATTTATCGATGAAGAGCACAGCAAACTTTTTGAAATTGCTAACAAAACATACGAATTACTAATGAATGAGTTCATACCTGACAAATACGATTATATTATGGAGGTTGTGAACGAGTTAAAGGATTATGCTAAGTATCATTTTGATCATGAAGAAACCTATATGAGCAGCATTAAATATAAGAGATTTCTTTCGCAGAAGGTTGCCCATGATGATTTTATTGAAAAAATAAATGAATATGATTCCGAGATTATTGATGAGAACCAGAGAGAATCTTTATTTGAATTACTGGAGTTTCTAACATCGTGGTTGATTGAGCATATCTATAAGCAGGATAAGCTAATCGCAGAATAAGTAATAGTTAATCGATATAAGCCATAATAATTGTAAAACCGCAAAATCGCATATATTATCCCAGGGGTAATACAGCGACTCATGCGGTTTTTTACCTATTGAAAAACACTGCCTTATTGCTATAATTAAGCAAAGACAGACATATTAAAACGAAGGGAATCAATATGATGACAGGATTAAAGGAATATAAACTTTCTGAAATTTCTAATTTGAAGATACATGGAAGGACCACGGGATGCCTGGAACCTCTTACATTATTTTGGACAGGCAGCGGAATAGAAATGAATGTCAGTGCCTCCGAACTATGGGTAGAGTTGGAATCGGATTATGAACATCATGAGCCCTGGATAGCCATAACCATAAATGGTGTAATCGTGAGTAGGCAGATGATACCAATAGGGAGAAAGTGGATTTGTGTATTTAGAGGAATGGATAAGGAAGTTAAGAAAAATATCCGTATCTTTAAGGAGACTCAGGCCTTAAATGAGGATCTCAAAAGCCGCCTGCAAATCCATGGAGTCAGAAGCGACGGTGACTTTCATAAGGTGGAGGATCGTCCCTATAAGATAGAGTTTATCGGTGACAGTATAACCTCCGGCGAAGGTGCTGTCGGGGACAAGGCGGAGGAAGACTGGATTATGATGTGGTTCTCAGCAATCCATAACTATACTTATATGGTAGCCGAAGAGATAAATGCTGATTATCGTGTCGTTTCCCAAAGCGGATGGGGAGTATATACAGGCTATGACAATAACCCTAATAAAAGCATACCCGGTATATATGAAAAGATCTGTGGATCTTTAAACAGTGAAACGTATAAGAGTCTCGGAGCCCACGAAGATAATGATTTTCAAGCGTGGCAGCCCGATATTGTTGTTGTAAATCTTGGAACAAATGATGAGGGTGCCTTTAATAATCCTGAGTGGAAGGACGAGAAAACGGGTAAAGTCCATAAGCAGAGGAAAAATGAGGACGGCTCATTCAATCCTGAGGATTTGAGTAAATTTGAAAATGCCGTTACCGATTTTTTGGTCAAGCTTAGCAGGTATAATCCCAATGCTTATATAATATGGGCATACGGAATGCTAGGCGACGGAATGTTACCCGCCATAAGCCGTGGAGTGGAAAATTACCGGTTACAGGCAGATGACAATAAGGTATTTGTTCTGTCACTACCCAATACCACAGAAGAGACAATCGGTGCCAGGTACCATCCGGGAGTATTATCCCATGAAAGAGCCGCAAGGACATTGGTCGATTTCATCAAAAAAACGGTACCAGGTACGGTACC
>LSQX01130081.1_pt1 | contig 10666 bp, 9 predicted proteins | sample 654561 | NCBI WGS metagenome assembly LSQX01 (sample SAMN04489861, study PRJNA283612) | anaerobic digester metagenome | isolation source: 4 biogas reactors fed with cattle manure at either 37C or 55C with and... | place: Denmark: Kongens Lyngby | collected 2014 | reverse complement strand
ATAAAAACTATGTGCATGGTACAGCTGCTGAAAAACTTCAGTATGACGTCTATGAAGAAAACAAGGTACTTAAAAAGAAAAAAAAGCAGAGATCTAATAACAAAGCAAAATTTAACGTTGTGTTTTCCATCCTTGTAATATTTGCATTGGGTAGTTTTGCTATGTACAGATATGTTCAAATAACCGATATGAATTATAAAATAGACAGAACACTGACCGAGTACAATGAAATAAGAGATGAAAACAACACTATAAAAGTCAGGATTGAAAACAAACTCGACCTTAAGAAGATTGAGGATACTGCAAAAAGGAAGTTGGGTATGCAAAAGCCTGATGCACATCAGATTACATATATAAAGGTACCAAGATATGATTTTACTGTTGTATCTGAAGAGGCAAAAGCTGAAAAAGAGATAAATTCGAATGTTTTTGGTATGTTAAAGGGCAAAGTCAACAGACTTTTGAAGATGTTGTACTAGAGATAACATAAAAGATGATATACTATAATAATAATATATTGTTACTTAAAAGTTTGCTTAAATAAGCAAACTTTTTTAAAAAACACCTACTCTGTAGCTTAGATTTGTTTTTTTGGAAATTAACACCAGTTTTTTTGGGGGTGAATGTTTTGGCTGGACCAGGATTGAAAATGAAAAAAAGACTTTTAGTTTTACTTATGTTTTTTACCATTTTTATAATAGGACTTCTTGTAAGGGTAGGATGGCTGCAAATTGTTCGGGGAAATGAACTTCAGGAAAAAGCCTTTGAGCAGCAGAACAGCGACAGGGAAATAACGCCGAGAAGAGGAACGATAGTAGACAGAAACGGAAGAGTTCTCGCAATGAGTGCAAATGTTGAGAAAATAGTTGTAAATCCGCAGGAAATAGACCATGAAAAAAATGAGCAAATAGCTGCTAAACTTGCAGAAATACTGGACTTGGATGCAAATTCAGTTATGAAGAAAATTACAAAAAACACAAGATACGAGACGATAAAGAAGCAAGTAGAAAAGGAAATAGGGGACGAAGTTCGAAAGTGGAAAGCAGAGGCAGGAATTTCAGGTATATATATTGATGAAGACACAAAACGTTATTATCTAAATGGAAATCTTGCCGCCCATGTTATAGGTTTTGTAGGGGATGATAATCAAGGGCTTGACGGGATAGAGCGAATCATGGAAAATGAGTTGAAAGGAATTCCGGGAAAGATACTGAGCGAGAAGGACGCAAGGGGTCGACAGATGCCTTTTTATCAGGAAAAACGTATAGACCCCAAGGATGGACTAAATGTTGTGCTTACGCTAGATGAGACCATTCAGCATATTGCATCTAAGGCGCTTGATAAGGCTATAGCTGACAATAAGGTTCAGAATGGTGCAACAGCAATAGTAATGGACCCCCGAAATGGTGATATACTTGCTATGGTGTCAAAGCCGGACTATGACTTGAACAATCCAAGAGCCTGTCCTCCAGGCGAAGACCCTGAAACCTGGAAAGGCTATACAAATGAGGATATTGCAAAGCTACAGCAAACAGTATGGAGGAACAAGTGTGTCAATGACACATATGAGCCGGGGTCAACCTTTAAGGCAATAACCTCAGCAGCAGGCATCGAAGAGGGTGTAGTTACACCTGACACCATGACCAGTGACAAAACCATCACAATTGCAGGACATAAACTTAAATGCTGGAAGCCCGACTTTCATGGGGAAGAAACCTTTCGAAAAGCGGTTTATAACTCATGTAACCCTGCCTTTGTAAGAGTAGGGCTTGATTTGGGTGTTGATAGATTTTACAAATACATGAGGGCTTTTGGTTTCTATGACAGGACGGGTATAACGCTTCCGGGAGAAGCTTCTAGTAACATACATCCAAAGCCTACTGAGATAAATATGGCAACAGCTTCTTTTGGACAAAGATTCACCATTACCCCTATTCAGTTGATTACAGCCTACGGCGCTATAGCAAATGGGGGAAACCTTATGAAGCCGAGGGTTGTTAAGGAGCTTACCGATGATGAAGGTAATGTGGTGAAGAAGTACGAACCGGAGGTTGTAAGAAAAGTAATATCAAAACAGACCTCCGATACTTTAAGAGATATTTTAGAGGGTGTTGTGTCTGATGGGACAGGAAGGAATGCATATGTAATGGGATACAAGGTTGCGGGTAAAACCGGTACATCCGAAACACTGGAAACAGGGGTTTATGTAGCGTCTTTTTCAGCCTTTGCTCCTGCGGATAATCCTGTTATATGTGCTCTGGTAGCACTGGACAATCCGCAAGGTGATACATACTATGGGGGACAGATAGCAGCACCCATAGCAGGACAGATTGTTGAAGATACGTTACTTCATTTGGGAGTTGACAGACGATATACAGATAAAGACAGGGAAATGATGGTTGTAGAGGTAACGGTACCGGACATAAGGGATAAAACCATAGCTGATGCAAAAAAGATACTAAAAGAATGTGGGTTGGATTATACTATAGAAGGAGACAATGCTGATAATAATGCAATTATAAAAGAGCAGACTCCGAAGCCTGGAGCCAGAATATCGGAAAAGTCCCTTATTATAGTATATACATATAAACCTGAACAGGAAGTTATGGTCAGAGTTCCGAATCTGGATCACAAAACAATAGATGAGGCGATTGAGGCACTTAACAATTTAGGCCTCAATATTAAAATAAATGGTATTGGAAATGCTGTAAGCCAAAGCATGGAACCAGGTAAAGAGGTACCAAAAGGTCAGATTGTAGAAGTGGACTTTAGATTCTTGGATACCGACTAAGAATGGAGACAATAATCGACAGGAGGTTTGCTAAAATGATACTTCGAGATCTTGTAAAAGAGCTTAGAATAGTTGATACACAAGGAGAGCAGGATATAGAAATAAGTGAAATAGCTTATGATTCAAGGAAAGCAAAAAAAGGCTCATTATTCGTTTGCATAGAAGGTTTTAAAGCAGATGGTCATAAGTTTATTCCTCAGGCGCTTGAAAATGGAACTACAGCTTTTTTGGTGCAAAAAGAGGTAGAAGTGCCGGAAGGGGTTTCAGTTGTTAGGGTTGAGGATACCAGATATGCCTTGGCAAGCGTTTCGGATATTTTTTACAGCCATCCGTCCGGAAAGTTTAGTCTTGTAGGTGTTACGGGGACAAAAGGTAAAACAACAATCACCTATATGATTAAATCAATTCTTGAGAATTACGGGCACAAGGTTGGACTTATTGGCACAATATCCAACAGAATAGGCAATGAGGTTCTTCCGACCGATAGAACAACGCCAGAGAGCTATGATCTTCAGGAGCTTTTTAATGAAATGACTCAAAAAGATGTAAAAAGTGTTGTAATGGAAGTATCATCCCACGCTTTAGACCTTCACAGGGTAAGTTGCAGTGAGTTTGATATAGGTATATTTACAAACCTTTCAAGGGATCATCTTGATTTTCACAGAACCTTTGAAAACTATCTTGGTGCAAAAATAAAGCTGTTTAAAATGTGCAAAAAGGGCTTGATAAATGTTGACAACGAGTTTGGAAGAAAAGTTGTAGATAGTGCCGAGTGTGAAGTATATACATTTGGAATTGATAATGTAGCAGACATAAGGGCTATGGATGTGGTAAGACATTCAGACAGTGTGGAATTTAAGATTAAAACACCTTGGTTTGAGGGAGACGTTAGAGTGAATATTCCGGGCAAATTCAGTGTATACAATGCCCTTGGTGCAATAGGCAGTTGCGCTCTTATGGGAGTTCCGTTCGAGTGTATAAGAGAGGGGCTTTTAAATGTTACTGTTCCCGGAAGGGCTGAGGTGGTGAATATTGGTAAGAATTATACAATTATGATAGATTATGCCCATTCACCTGATAGTCTTGAAAATATACTAACAACCGTTAAGGGGTATGCTCCCGGCAGGGTTGTATGCGTATTTGGTTGTGGTGGTGACAGGGATAGGACAAAGAGATCTGTTATGGGCGAAATATCCGGGAAACTTGCTGATTTTACAATAATCACCTCGGATAATCCCAGAACCGAAGAACCTGAAACAATAATAAAGGATATTGAGGAGGGCATAAAGTCAACAAATGCTGCATATATAAAAATTGTAGACAGAAAAGAGGCGATAAGGTATGCTATGACCAATGCAAAACCAAAGGATATAATCCTTCTTGCAGGTAAAGGTCATGAAACCTACATAATATTAAAGGATAAAACAATCCATTTTGATGAACGGGAAGTAATTCAGGAAATACTAAGTGATATAGGAAAAGCATAAATCGGAGGATACAAATAATATGATGACTATAAATTGCGGGGAAGTATTGAATGCCGTAGACGGAAAATTGATGTCTGGTGATATAAATACTGTTTTTAATAATATATCGACTGATTCTAGAAAAGTAAGCGAGGATGATTTGTTTATACCTCTCAAAGGAGATAAATTCGATGGTCATGATTATATATCATCCTGCTTTGAAAAAGGAGCTACCGGAAGTCTGACGCAGAAGGAATTTGCAACTGGTACCGATAGAGTTATTATAAAGGTTGATGACACTCTTAAGGCTTTGCGGGATCTGGCTTCTTATTACAGAGAGAGGTTTCAGATACCCTTTGTAGGTATAACTGGAAGTGTGGGAAAGACAAGTACAAAGGACATGGTTTCGAGTGTTTTGGCTACTTGTTATAGTGTACTCAAAACACAGGGCAATTTTAATAATGAAATAGGAGTCCCATTAACGATATTTAATCTTGAAGATTCTCACAATGCTGCCGTTGTGGAGATGGGGATGAGCGGGCTTGGGGAAATAAGCCGCCTGACTTCAATAGTAAAGCCTGATATAGCAATAGTAACCAATATAGGATTATCTCATATAGAAAAGCTTGGCTCCAAAAAAAATATATTAAAAGCCAAAATGGAGATTTTAGAGGGATTAAATAGTCAGGCTTTGGTAATACTAAATGGTGATGACCATTTATTGTATGCTCTCAAAGGTCTGCTTAAATTCAGGACGGTATTTTATGGTTTTGAAGAAGGTCATGATTATCAAGCATATAATATAAAATCTCTTGGAGAGCAGGGAACTGTATTTGAAATAGCAATCGGCAATAAGGAATACAGCATACGGATTCCGGTTCCAGGAGTACATAATGTGCATAACGCTCTAGCAGCTGTTGCTACGGGAATAGAGCTCAAGATACCAATTGATAAAATAATAAAAGGTATCGAGGAATTTGTTCTAGGTAATATGAGACTCAATATAATAAACCACAGCGGTATAAAAATAATCAATGATGCCTATAATGCAAGTCCCCAATCAATGGAGGCCGGAATAAATGTTTTAAAAGAAATTGCATCAAACAACAGGACAATTGCAGTACTCGGAGACATGCTCGAATTGGGAGACATGGCATTAAAAGCACATAATGATGTCGGAAAATATGTTGCCAGAAAAGGCATTGATTATCTTTTTACTGTAGGCAACAACGGGAAGGATATAGCTCATGGTGCTTTAGAAGCTGGATGTGAGCCGGATAGAGTATTTCACTTTAAGGACAATAATGAGGCGGGGAAATTTATAAAAAGTTTTGTCAAGCCCGGAGATGTAATTGTTGTAAAGGGCTCACGCAGCATGAAAATGGAAGAAATAGTAGATGTGTTGACAACATAAGTTTAAAGGTGTAGATTAGGAAAGGTGAAAAAACATTTTTCGTGATAGTGTATTAAGGAAGTTGAAGTGCGATGTAAATCTTTATCGCATTCAATATAGTTTCAAATAGGCACTAATTGAAAATTATAGTGGAAGTTATATTTCACCTTTGCTAAGGAATGAGTGAAGATTGTGGGGGATAAGAAATTTGAGTTTACCTTTTGATATATCTGAACATGTTGTAATATTTGTAACAAGTTTTATATTTTCTCTGATTTTAGGGCCTGTTCTAATACCTGTGCTGGCAAGGCTCAAATTTGGTCAGACAGTAAGGGACGATGGACCTAAATCGCATTACAAGAAGATGGGGACTCCAACAATTGGAGGGTTAATTTTCTTAATTCCTATTTTGATATTGTCGGTTATTTATGCAGGGAAAGATGCCAGGATTCTGCCATTGGCTTTTGTTACAATGGGTTTTGGTTTGATTGGTTTCGTGGACGATTTTATTAAGGTTGTGAAAAAGAGAAAAGACGGGCTTTATTGGAATCAGAAAATGTTTGGTTTGCTACTGATATCAGTATTATTTGCTTTTTATGTATCGAAGACAGGAACAGGAACCGACATAATCATACCTTTCTTGGGAATGGATAGAACATTTTTGTTGGGATGGCTGTTCATACCGTTTACAATAGTTGTATTGATTTCAGCCACAAATTCGGTGAATATTACTGATGGGCTTGATGGGCTTGCAGCGGGTATAACACTTATAGTTACAGTGTTTTTTACTATTGTGGCTATGACGAGAAATGAATGGGATTACATAAAAGTATTTTGTTCAATAGTATCGGGAGGATGTCTTGGATTTCTTGCTTATAATACATATCCTGCAAAGGTTTTTATGGGTGACACAGGTTCTCTTGCTTTAGGTGGTGCTGTAGGAGCAGTTGCGGTTATGATGAAAATGCCTCTTCTTCTAATTCTGGTCGGGGGTATTTATGTTTTAGAGGCACTGTCGGTTATGATTCAGGTGCTTTCTTTCAAGCTGACAGGTAAAAGAGTATTCAAAATGGCGCCAATACATCACCACTTTGAGCTTTCCGGATGGAAGGAAGTAAAAGTAGTAGCTGTTTTCTGGACTGCTACGGTGGTTTTATGTGTTATAGGATTACTGGCTCTAAGGCTTAAGTTTTATTAGGGTCATTTCCTGAAAGGAAATCCGGCAAAAAGCAAAGGAAAGGAAAAAACTCATTCCTTAAAAGTATTGGACTTTATAGGGGGATAGGATGAATTCTAAAAAACCTTTTGATTTTTTAATATTTATGACTGTTTTGATACTGCTTTCTCTGGGCAGCATAATGGTTTTCAGCTCTGGCGCTCCCCATGCATACAACTATATTGATGGGGATACATACTACTTCTTAAAAAAGCAGTTGATGTATGTTCCATTGGGATTAGTTGCCATGTTTATTACTATGAATATAGATTATAGAAAACTTGGGAAGTGGTCTCCTTTGCTTCTTGTAGTAAGTATGGCGTTGCTGGTGCTTGTGTGTATTCCTGGCATAGGAACAGAGCTGAATGGCTCAAGAAGATGGCTGATTATAGCGGGACAGAGCATACAGCCGTCTGAAATAGCTAAGCTTTCGATTATTCTTTTCTTTTCGTATAGTCTTTCAAAAAGAAAGGATGAGCTTAAGAGTTTTTTCAAAGGTCTGGTGCCGTATCTTATTATACTCGGTATATTTGCATTGCTTCTTTTGTTGGAACCTCACATGAGTAGCACAATTGTAATCGGTATGGTTTCCTGTTTAATACTTTTTTGTGCAGGAGCAAAAATAAAGCATTTTGTAATTCTTGTAGTGCCTGCTATTGCAGGAGTTGTAGCATTGGTTTTGACATCTGATTACAGGAGAGGCAGATTGATATCCTTTCTGAATCCATGGGAGGATCCGCAGGGCGGGGGATGGCAGATAGTACAGTCTCTTTATGCAATAGGTTCGGGAGGGCTTTTTGGCAGGGGTTTGGGCAAGAGTCTACAAAAATTTTTGTATATCCCTGAACCGTACAATGATTTTATTCTTGCTGTACTGGCGGAAGAGTTGGGCTTTATAGGCGTTTTGACGGTTTTACTTCTATTTCTTATATTCATCTGGAGAGGGATCAAGGTTTCAATGAACGCACCTGATATTTTTGGATGTTTGTTGGCAGTGGGTATTACTTCTTTGGTTGCTGTGCAGGTTATTATAAATGTTGCTGTTGTTTCTTCGTCAATGCCGGTAACTGGTATGCCTCTTCCCTTCTTCAGTTATGGAGGGACATCACTTGTTTTTCTTATGAGCGGGATAGGAATACTTTTAAATATATCGAGATATGCCAATTATGAAAGAATTTGAGGTGGATAAGGTGAAAGTGATGATAAGTGGGGGAGGAACAGCAGGACACATAAATCCCGGTATTGCTGTTGCCAAGCAAATAAAGAAAAAAAATCCTGATACAGATATTTTATTTATTGGTACTGCAAGGGGACTTGAGAACAAGCTGGTGCCGAGAGAGAATTTTGAGCTAAGGCTTATTAAAGTAAGAGGATTCAGAAGAAAACTTTCTTTAGATACATTGGTTGCGTTTAAGGAACTATTTCAAGGGCTTTTAGAGGCAAGGAAGATAATTAAGGATTATAAACCAGATATAGTTATCGGAACAGGCGGATATGTATGCGGTCCTGTAGTATTTAACGCATCTAGAATGAAGATACCCACCTTGATACACGAGCAGAATGCTTTTCCGGGGGTGACTAACAGGATACTGTCGAGGTTTGTTAACCGAGTGGCAATAAGCTTTAAGGAATCCGGCAAATATTTCAATAACAAAAACAGAATTGTATTTACAGGAAACCCCATAAGGAATGAAATGTTTGATATAAGCAGGGAAACAGCAAGAAAGAATATTGATTTACCGGAGGACAGAACTCTTGTTGTGGTTTTCGGGGGTAGCAGAGGAGCAGAAAATGTTAACAAAGCTGTTGCTGAGCTTATAAAAAAACACGGTAAAGAAGATAAATTTGATCTGATTTTTGCAACAGGGGAGGCTCAATATAATGAAATATCAAAGGGACTTAAAGAACATTCTTATAAGAATATAAAGGTTGTTCCTTATATATATGATATGGGAAATGTCATGGCTGCGGCAGATTTGGTTGTAAGCAGAGCGGGGGCAATAACAATAAGCGAATTGACAGCTTTAGGAGTACCTTCTGTTTTGATACCCTCACCTTTTGTAACTGCAAATCATCAGGAGTATAACGCAAGAGCTTTGGAAAAACAGGGGGCAGCAGTGGTTATTTTGGAAGAAGTTTTATCTCCTGATATACTTTATGAACAAATTGTTGACCTGCTTAAGGATAAAGAAGTTTTAAAGAAAATGGCAAGAAGTGCGAAGAAAATGGGTATAACTGATGCTGCAGAAAAGATTTATGAAATGGCTCAGGAGCTGATAAGAAAATAAGAGAATATAAGAAAATATAAGAATTTGAGAACCTGCATAGGGTTCCTTTTATCTCTAGTGCCGCATTGCTGTTTGGCGAATTTGTCCATAAATGATAACAGACAATAAAGTAACACTTTTGTAAACCCAGCATAAAATAGTAATATGTAAAATGTTATTGTATATTAAATATTAACATTAAATTGCTTTTTAATAATATAGTTTGGGTTTAGCCACCAAGTGCTACGGAGGTGCTTCAAATGAGCAAATTAATTGTAACGGGTGGGCAGAAGCTTAGAGGCGATATAGTTGTAGAAGGTTCAAAAAATGCTGTACTACCCATATTGGCGGCTGCTGTCCTTAATAATGGAAAGAGTATCATAAAAAACTGCCCGAGGCTGAGAGATGTAGAAATTATGCTGGATATTTTGAGGAAGATAGGATGTAAGGTTGAATTCGAAGGAAATACGGTAACGATTGATTCATCAACAATACATAGCACCGAAGTTCCTGAAGATCTTGCAGTAGAAATGAGATCTTCAATTATTTTTTTAGGACCTATTCTCTCAAGATTTAAGGAAGTTACTATAAGCTACCCGGGTGGGTGTGAAATGTCATGGGCACAATAGTATAATAGAATAATATTTTTAGCTGAGTATTCTTGCAGCAACACGAAGAATCGAGCTGTCGGCTTTTATCTTAAGAGGAAGGGCAATAACCTCAAATCTTTTTTCATTTAATAAAAGTTCGAGATTAGTAAGATTTTCAATGATGGGTATATTGCTTTTTAAAAGAATTTTATGAACAGGAAAAGGAAATTTATCTGGAGAAGGGGAGTCTATTCCAACAATACGTATTTTTTTTGCAACGAGGATAGTTGCAAACTCTTCATCTATAACTGGAAATTCATCAAAGTATTCTTTTGTGCCAAATTTCTTGTCCTGACCTGTCAGGATAAGCACAATACTGCCTTCTATAATTCTGTCCACGTACTCTTTTTTCATTTTTATAAACGATTGGTTTCGTGCGTCAATAATGCACCCATTTCCTATAAAAGTTTCAATGGGGTAATCGCTGACATATTTGTCGCTTTTTAAAAGATGCATCGGAAGATCCATATGAGTACCGGAATGCATGCTTATTTGAAGTCTGTGATTGGTGTAGCTGTCCCGGGTCAATTGTTCTGTAGGAGAGAGCATTGTCGGCTCATCTCCCGGGTAAACGGGCTGCATGTTTATTATTGTATGGGTTAAATCAATAAGTTTTTCCATTAAGATGCTCCATAACTCCTTTGGAAAAGTTGAGTCCATAAGTGCAAAATTTGATTTCTTTAATAATTATACAATGCTTTATTGATAACAAGCAATTTATTTTAATGCAAAAAGAAGCAAAAAATTAAAGCCCCTAAATATGTTAAAAATAAAGGCTTCGAATTTCAGTAGTTAACATTATTAAAAATAACATTGACCATATAATTATATAAATATTCTATTAATAATTAAATGATAACAAATACTGTGTACTGTGTCAAGT
>LSQX01009693.1_pt1 | contig 10666 bp, 12 predicted proteins | sample 654561 | NCBI WGS metagenome assembly LSQX01 (sample SAMN04489861, study PRJNA283612) | anaerobic digester metagenome | isolation source: 4 biogas reactors fed with cattle manure at either 37C or 55C with and... | place: Denmark: Kongens Lyngby | collected 2014 | reverse complement strand
CGCCGGCCTGATGCTTCTTCTCCAGCTCGTCGCGATAGCTGGCCCAGTCATCAACCCAGGCCTGGATGCGAAAATGCAGCATGCCCAGGTGTTCGGGGGTCAGTTCCGCCTGCCAGTGATCGTTGCCCAGGTGCACCATGGGCAGCGCCTGCCATTCCTCGTCCGCGGTCATGCGCCAGAGCACCTCGGCGCTCAGCTTGCGGTGGCCATCGCAGATCAGCACCGCGGACAGGGCCACGGGCCGGCCGATCAATGCCTTGGTGGCAAAGCGGCCTTCCTCCACTGCAGGTGTAACCGCTTCGATGGCAATCCTGGGCGAGGCAAGCGCCTGCTCAACCGATGCCCGTTCAGCCATTGACCACGGTTCCACCGTTGACGCGGATGCCGCGCTCGCTGAGGCTCATCCCCACACCGCGGCACTGCTCAGTGATGAATACCGGTTGCGGGTCCATGCGCCGCTCAGATCCAGGACGTTGCTCCTGATGCTGAGCCGGGGGTGTCTGCTTGTCAGTCATGACCTGCCTCGCTTGTCATCTCGCTTGCCATGGGATCGATCTCCAGTGCGCGGTGGTGCTGCTCGGAGGTCGGACGACCGGGCACCAGATCGGTGCCGCCCTGCAGGATGTTGTTCGCATCCCTGGCTTCGAGCCGGCCCAGCATTGCGGCGTAGCGGTAGAGATGGTCGAAGTTCTCGAGCAGCTCGAAACGGTGGTTATGAGTCCGATATCGGCACTCATAGGAATAGGCAGACAGGGCAATTGTTCGTTCAAGGCCTTTATAGACCCAATTCTTATTGGCTCGCGCTTGCCATATAACACCCGCGAAAAAAGGTCCCCGGAACTCTCGTATCGCTAAGGAGTCGCTAATTCAGCGTGTTATTCGGAACGGAGCGCAATCTTGCCTACACCGGACAAGTGCACCCAGCAGCAAGAAACAGAAGGGGAAAGGCAGGGAGAAAATGCCTTATTCCATTGGGCCACTAATTTGGCTCCCGGGCACATCACCGCAATATCAGATGGCTCCGGATAACCCCCTTTCATCGGTGATTCGAACCGATATCTGGCAAAGCGATAACCGTGTACTAGATTCAGGCTTCAACTGAACGAACAGGAGGAAACGATGCTTACCAATCTGGCCAGATGGCATGCTGCCTTACCTGATTGCAAGATTTCAGCAGACCCTCGCCCGGACGGCAGTTGTGTACTGGTGGTGAAGTCCGCCGATGGCAAGGAGCTTCGGCGCGTGCTTCCCCGGGATCAGAAAAATGTGGATCAGTTGATTCGCAGGGTTCGGCTGGATCTGATGCTGGCGAAGGGACAGGCACCCACTCGGGAAGTCATCGGTACCATTGATGTCTCGACATTGCCGACTTATACCAATGGCCGTCTGTACAAGACCCGTGCAGCCAGCCTCTGGGAGCGGCGCCGGGTGACCGGCAAGCTCGCTTCCAACTGAGCACAGCGCATAGTCTTGCGTCCCAGGCCCCCTGCTCCGTCAGGGGGCTTTTGCATTCAGCTGGCGCCAGTGTTCCTTGCGGATGCGCTGGCGATGGTGATAGTCCTTCCAGGGATCCTCGTCCAGCGCCGCAAGCCGCTGGGCCAGATTGCCCACGTGCCACTGGTCGGCACCGCGCAGCCCTGACAATTCTTCCCGGGATACGGGGACCGACACCGGCAAACCCGGGCGCGCCCGCACCGAATAAGCCGCCACGGTACTGGCGCCGTGCTGATTGCGCAGGTAATCGATAAATATCTTGCCGACCCTGTTGCGCGGGCCCATCTTGTCGGTGAAGCGGTCCGGCAACTGCCGCGCCATGAACGAGGAGATCGCCCGGCTGAATGCCTTTGCCTGTTCCCAGTCGGTATGCCGGGCTATCGGGACTATGATGTGGATGCCCTTGCCACCACTGGTCTTCAACCAGCTCTGCAGCTCCAGTTCGTCAAGTACGGCCAGTACCAGCTCGGTCGCTTCCAACATGCTTTTCCACGGCAGCCGGGGATCCGGATCAAGGTCCAGGGTGATGCGGTCGGGCTGATCCAGATTGGTACTGCGCGCCCCCCAGCTGTGGAACTCGATAGTCCCCATCTGCACCGCACCGACCAGAGCACGGATATTGTTCACCTCCATGTAGGGCTGATGGTCGGGGTCCAGTTCGGGGTCCAGATGCCGGATGTGCGGTATCGCCAGCTTCTCAGCGTGCTTCTGGAAGAACTGCTGGCCGCCCACCCCATCCGGTGCACGCAACAGAGACACCGGACGGCCGCTCAGATGGGGCATGATCCATTCACAGATGCTGGCGTAGAGCTCGGCCAGCTCGCCCTTGGTGAAACCGCTCTGCTCATCGATGACCCGTTGTGCATTGCTGATCTTCACCCCGGCCACCTTGCCCGACAGCAGCCGGCGGCCCATGACCTTCTCCACCTGTTCGGCGGACATCGGCTCCTCGCGTACTATCTCCTCGGCGGGCTTGTCGCTGCGCAGCGCGATGAAGGCCGGCTGGCGTATGACACCGCTGCCGGTCCACTCGGCAAACTCGACCTCGCACACCAGCTGTGGCTTCACCCAGGTGGCGGTCCGGGCATCGGGGATCTTGCCGCCCACCGGCTGGCTGGTGCGGCTCAGCTTCTTCAGCTGGGCATGCAGCTCGGTGATCTTTGCCTGACTGAAACCGGTGCCCACGCGACCGGCGTAACGCAGCTCGCCCTTCTCCCCGTCATGGACACCCAGCAGCAATGAGCCGAAGCCGCTGCGGCTGCCCTTGGGCTCGGTGAAGCCGATGATCACGAATTCCTGCCGCTGCTTGCATTTGAGCTTGATCCAGTCGGCGCTGCGCCGCGACACATAGGGGCTGCCGGCGCGCTTGCCGATCAGACCTTCCAGCGACATGGCGCAGGCGCTGCGGAAGATCGAGTGATAGTCGGCCTCGAAGGTCTCCGAAAAGCGCAGCAGGGGATGTTCGTGGGCTGCCAGCAGTTGCTCCAGCGTCTGTCGCCGAGCCTCCAGCGGTTGCTGACGCAGGTCCTCGCCGCTGAGAAAGGGCATGTCGAACAGATACAGCAACATGTCGCCGGTGTGGCTGGCGTCGAAGGCATTCTGCAGCGCCTGGAAGTCCGGCATGCCATCCTCGTTGAGTACCACCAGTTCGCCATCCAGCCAGGTGTTCTTCAGTTTGAGGCTGGCCAGTGCCTTGCACTGTGCCGCCAGCCGGTGGCTCCAGTCGTGACCGTTACGGGTGAACAGGGTGACTTTGCCCCGGGCGTCGAAACGAATCATCAGCCGGTAGCCATCGAACTTGATTTCATACAGCCAGTTGCCCTCGGGGGGCTGGCTGGCCAGGGTGGCGAGCTGGGGCGACAGGGTCTGCGGGAACGCTGTCTTGCCACTGGGTTTCCTGCGCTTGCTCGCCCCCTTGTCGCTGGGCGATTTTCTGCCGGTGGCAGCACCCTTGCCTGTCGGCTTTGCCGGCGCAGCCGCCTTGCGGGGAGTGGCCGGGCCGCTGGCCACCCGCTTGCCGGAGGCGTCGATCAGGGTCTCGGACAGTACACTTTCCGGCCGCTCGGCCAGGACATCGTACTCCCCCGCCGGGCGGGCTTCCCCGTCCCGCTCCTTGATCAGCAGCCACTGCTCCTTGTCGCCGCTGCCACGCAGGCGTGTGCGCACCAGTGTCCAGTCCCCGGCCAGTTTCTCACCGACCAGGGTGAACTTGAGCTTGCCGTCGCGGTAGGCCTTTGCCGGATCCCCGTGGGGCTGCCAGATGCCGCGATCCCAGACGATGACATCACCGCCGCCGTACTGCCCCTTGGGGATGCTGCCCTCGAAGTTGCCGTAGCTCAGGGGGTGATCCTCGACGTGTACTGCCAGGCGCTTGTCTGCAGGATCCAGGCTGGGCCCCTTGGGCACCGCCCAGCTGACCAGAGTGCCATCCAGCTCCAGGCGAAAGTCGTAATGCAGATTGCGGGCGGCATGCTTCTGGATGACGAAACTCAGGGCAGTATCGGGCGCACCGCGGTGCCCGGCAGACTGTCCCGGTGGTTCCTGGGTTTTCTTGAAGTCCCGCTTGCGGTTGTACTCGGTAAGAGGTCTGGGCATGGTCAGTTCACTCGATAACGGGGGTGCGACGCAGCGGCGTTATCAGGCCTTGGCCCGCTTGCCACCTTTGCTGCTGCCGCCACTCTTGCCTTTGGCCTTGCCACCCAGACTGCGCTTGAGCAGCTCGGTAAGATCGACCACGTCCGCGGTCTGGCGTTCTTCGTCCGCCTCTTCGGTCTCCACCGCCTCGATCTCGCCCGCCTCGACCTTCTGGTCGACCAGAGCCATGATCTGCTCCTCGAAATTGTTTTGGTAATCCCCCGGTTCCCAGCCAGTGGCCATGTCCTCGACCAGGCGCTTGGCCATGTCGAGTTCCTTCTTGGTCAGTTCCGGCTTGCGCACCTCGTCCTTCAGATCCAGATAGTCCACGCCGCGCACTTCGGAGGGCCAGCGCAGCATGATCAGCGCCAGTGCATCCTCCAGCGGCATCAGGGCAGCCAGACTCTGCTTGGTGCGCACCACCACATGGGCCAGGGCCACCTTGCCGGTGCTGATCAGGGTCTCGCGCAACAGCGCGTAAACCTTCTCGCCCCGCCGGTCCGGGCTCAGGAAATAGGGTTTGTAGATGTTCAGCAGCGGAATGTCCGCGCTGTCGAGGAAGGCGAAGATATCGATGGTCTGCGTCGCTTTGGGCAGGGCCGCCTTGATCTCCTCCTCACTGATGATGACGTAGCGCCCTTTTTCGTAGGCGATGCCCTTGACGATATGCTCGGGCGCCACCTCCTTGCCGGTGGTCTTGTTGATGCGCTTGTACCCCACCGGGTCCATGCTGCGCTCATCCAGCCAGTCGAAATCGATGCCGCTGCTGGTGGTCGCCGAAACCAGTGAAACGGGAATATGCACCAGTCCGAAGCTGATGGCGCCCTTCCAGATTGCCCGTGCCATGACAGACCTCCCAGACGATGACGGAACAGGGCCCAGGCCCTTGTCTACGGATGACCCGGCCCGCTGGGCAAAAGTTCAGGCCCGCCGCAGCCTGCCGGCGCAGACAACGGAAAAAACAATGAACCCCGACCCACGTATCGATGGTCAGATCAGATATGACCACCGGCCAGGGAGGGCACTGTCCGGGAGCTACGCCCATGCACGAAAAACGCTTTCTCGTCAGTTTCATCGTTGATGATCAGCCCACCACCATCGAGGTCAACAGCACCGGCGACGACCTCACCCCCGAGCAGGCCCGGGCGCATATCGAAGCCCACCCGGCTGTGAATGCCGGCGGTCGCATCAGCGATATCCGCATCACCCCCATCCTGCATCCGGACTCCGAGCCGGGACACAACTACCAGCCCTGATCCAGCCAGAGGAGTAACGCATGCGCGCACTTACTTACCACGGCAGTCATGATGTCCGCGTCGAAACGGTACCGGATCCGACCATTCTGGAGGATGACGACATCATTCTGCGGGTCACCTCCACGGCCATCTGCGGCTCCGACCTGCACCTGTATCGCGGTTCCATTCCGCAGGTGAAGGAGGGTGACATCTTCGGCCACGAATTCCTCGGCGAAGTGGTGGAAACCGGCAGGGGCGTAACCGCTGTGAGCAAGGGCGAGCGGGTCATAGTGCCCTTCGTGATCGCCTGCGGCAGCTGCTTCTTCTGCAACATGGACCTGCACGCCGCCTGCGAGACCACCAACCCCGGACGAGGCGCGATTCTGAACAAGAAGCAGATCCCCTCCGGGGCTGCCCTGTTCGGCTACAGCCACCTGTATGGCGGCGTCCCTGGCGGGCAGGCGGAGTATGTGCGGGTGCCGAAGGCCAATGCGGGCCCCTTCCGCTTTCCCCAGGAGCTGGATGACGAGAAGGTGTTGTTCATGACCGATATCCTGCCTACCGGTTATCAGGCGGTGGTCAACGCCGGCGTGCGGCCGGGCAGCTCGCTGGCCATCTTCGGCGCCGGCCCGGTGGGGCTGATGTCCGCCGCCTGCGCACGTCTGCTGGGGGCCGAGGATATCTACATGGTCGATGACGACGAGCACCGCCTGGAGTTCGCCGCCCGTACCTACGGGGTCATACCGATCAATTTCAACCAGTACGACGACCCGGCCCACGCCATCATCGAGCAGACCCCGGGTTACCGCGGCGTTGATGCGGCCATCGACGCTGTGGGTTTCGAGGCCAAGGGCAGCACCACCGAAACCGTCCTCAAGAACCTCAAGCTCGAAGGCAGCATCGGCAAGGCCCTGCGTCAGTGCATAGCCGTCGTACGCCGAGGCGGCACGGTCAGCGTGCCCGGGGTATACGCCGGCTTCATCCACGGATTCCTGTTCGGAGACGCCTTCGACAAGGGGCTGACCTTCAAGATGGGTCAGACCCATGTACACCCGCTGCTGCCGACACTGCTGGAACACATAGTACGCGGCGAACTGCACCCGGACGTGATCATCAGTCATCGCATGTCACTGGAGCAGGCCGCCGACGGTTACCGCATGTTCGACCGCAAGGAACAGAACTGCCGCAAGGTCATTCTCCGCCCCTGACCTCCAGAGGAGACACCGCCATGCCACAGGGCGATAAAGACAAGTACACCGACAAGCAGAAACGCAAGGCCGAACACATCGAGAAAAGCTACGAGCGCAAGGGCGTATCCGGCAAGGAGGCGGAAGCCCGCGCCTGGGCCACGGTCAACAAGCAGTCCGGCGGGGGCAACCGCAGCGGCGGCTCCGGGCAGAAGAAGTCGTCACAGGCCAAGTCTGCCGACCGCAGCGACCCGCCAGAGCGGATCGCGCTCGGCATCCCTGGCTGACCAGACCAAGGAGCAGCTGATGAAGAAAGCCCGGGCGCAGAACATCCGCGGCCGCTCGACCATGCGTAAGCAGGAACTGATTTCCGCCCTGCGCCGCAACAACTGAGGGAGACAACCACCATGTACCGCGCCATTCGTGATCTGGTCAAACCACCCACCCACAATGTCACCTCAACCGAGAAGTGGCTGTCCATCGGCGGCGGTCTGCTGCTGATTGGCAAGGGTCTGCGCCGTCCGGGGCCACTGGGCTGGGCGCATCTGGCCGTAGGCGCCGCCACCGTGTTCCGCGGTGTGCGCGGCTATTGCCCGGCCAAGCAGAAACTGCAGGAGGCGCGCCAGCAGCGTCTGGCTTCCCTGCCCCGCCCGCCGGCAACCACAGGTCGCCGCTGAAGCGGCGCCTGCGACATGGCCGACCCGCCTGCCGCCCCCGTGCGCGGCGTACTCTTGCTGCGCACCGGGCAGGCCTGTGCCGAGCACGAGCGCGTGGTGCAGCAGCAACTGGCGCAATCCCTGGCTCAGGTGCTGCGCCTGCCCTTTCTCGGCGCGGCCAGCATGCTGCCGAACAGCACCAGCTGCTATCTCATCCCGGACGCCACCCTGATCGCGCCGCAACCCGGGATAGCCACCGAGCTGGATCTGTATGGCGCAGTGGTCAGCCATCCCTTCGTCGCTGGCAAGGCGATTTCCCACCCCCTGGTGGACAGCACCGCCACCGCTCCGCAGGGCTGGAGCAGCGAGTTCATTGCACGTGCCGCGGGGGCAGTATTGCCCGGCTACAGTGCCTTCGACCGGCGTGACGCCCTGCGCGCCGGCCGACTGCTTCTGCCAGCCGGGCCGCTGCGGGCCAAACTGGTGGAGGGTCGGGCCGGTCGGGGGCAGTGCGTACTGCACGATGAACGGCAACTGCAGGCCTGGCTGGATGAGCTGCCCGATGATCTGCTCCGCGAGCAGGGGGTGGTACTCGAGCAGAATCTCACACAGGTCAGCACCTACAGCGTCGGTCAGCTGCGGGTCGGGCCCTGGTGTCTGAGCTACTTCGGGCAGCAGCGCCTGACCACCGCCAACGACGGCGCGACCGTCTACGGAGGGTCGGACCTGTGGCTGGTGCGCGGCGGCTACAGCTGCCTGGGGGACCATTTCCAATCGCCACTGATTCGCCTGGCAATCGCCAAGACCCGCTGCTACGAGGAGGCGGCCGAGGTCAGCTTCAAGCCCTTCATCGCCTCGCGGCGCAACTGTGATGTAGCCATTGGGCTGGCACCCACGGGACAGCAGGTGATGGGAGTGCTGGAACAGTCCTGGCGCATCGGCGGCGCCAGCAGCGCGGAGATCCAGGCCCTGCTGGCCTTTGCCGCCGACCCCGACCTGCAGCATCTCTGCGCCAGCAGTTGGGAAGTCTACGGCGAGAATCCCGTTGTTCCTCCTCAGGGGCGCGTCCTCTACCAGGGTAACGACCCCGAGGTCGGACCCATTACCAAAGGAGTCAGCATCAGACCATGGCAGCCACCAGTCACCCCATAGACCTCGAGGTCGACAACGAGACCCTGGCCGGCACCCTGCTGGCCCCTCAGCAGCGTATGCCCGGCATTCTCTTCGTGCATGGCTGGGGCGGCAGCCAGGCGCGGGACATGCAGCGCGGGCGGCACATCGCCGGGCTCGGCTGTGTGTGCCTGACCTTCGACATGCGCGGCCATGAGAAAACCCTGCAGTACCGCCAGTCGGTCACGCGGGAGCAGAACCTGCAGGACATACTGGCCGCCTACGACCGCCTGATCCAGCACCCGGCCACCGACCCGGAGCGCATCGCGGTCATCGGAACCAGCTACGGCGGTTATCTGGCGGCCATCCTGACAGCCCTGCGCCCGGTGCGCTGGCTGGCCATGCGCGTGCCGGCCCTGTACTGGGACGAACAGTGGGACACCCCCAAGCAACAGCTGGAGCGGGCGCGTCTGATGGAGTACCGCAACAGCCGAGTGGCGCCTGAGACCAATCGGGCCCTGAGCGCCTGCGCCGCCTTCAGCGGTGACGTGCTGATAGTCGAATCCGAGCATGATGAGCATGTACCCCATGCCACCATCATGAGCTACCGCGCTGCCTTCCAGCGCTCCCATTCCATGACGCACCGCATCATCGACGGCGCCGACCACAGCCTGTCGAGCGAGCGTTGCCAGCAGGCCTACACCGATATCCTGACCAGCTGGGTAAGCGAAATGGTCATCGGCGACCGCATCGGCCATCTGAATTGACGCGCTGGTGCAATTCTGTTTGAACCTTGAAAAACCCAGCGCCTCTATTCAAGTACGTTCATAAGAAAGCAGAGGTGAGACATGCAGAGTCCTAAACCGACGCATCTGAAACTGCTCGCTACCGCCATCATGACGGTTGCCCTGGGCTATGTTGCACAACCGGCCTTCGCTCAGGATCCGGGTGGCAGTGGTGCCCCCCAGACCTCGGGCCCGACCGGCACGCCGGCTACCACCGGTGATGGCGGCAGCGCCGATACCACTGGTGCGATCCGCAACGGCGATCAGGTCGATGGCGGCATGGCAGGCACCGACGCCAATCGCGACAGCATCGACGCTGAAGACTTCATCGACGAAGCCTCCGCCAAGGGCGTGGCCGAGATCGAATCAGCCCAGAAGGCGCTGGAACAGTCCCAGAATGATCAGGTTCGCGCCTTCGCCGAACGCATGATCAAGGACCACGCCGCCGCCAACGAGAAGCTGGCCAAGCTGGCAGCGGACAAGGGGCTGGAAGTGTCTGACGAAGCCACCCTGATGGACAAGGCCAAGACCCTGATCCTGCAGGCCCGTGACGGCGAGTCCTTCGACGCCGCCTACGCCAACAATCAGGTCAACGCCCACGAGCAGACCATCGAACTGTTCGAGCGGGCTTCCCGCTCCGAAGACGCCGAGATCGCCGCCTTCGCCCGGGAAACCCTGCCCAAGCTGAAGGAGCACCTGGAAGAAGCACGCAAACTGGTCGAGGCCACGCCGGATACCTGATCCGTCAACGCCTGCGGTAACCAGAAAGGGCTCGCCATGCGAGCCCTTTTGCTTTTCCCGTCCCAGACAGCACTCCCCGGCTACCCTGCGCCCATTACCCACCCGCTGCCGTTGTGCGCTATAGTGCCCCGCTGCATCGAAACGCGATGCAAGCCCGCTGCTTTCCAGCTTCATTTCTGATCGAACTGCTCCGTGTCTGCCCATCTATCCAACATCTTCGCCACCGTACTGCCCATTCTCCTGTCGCTGCTGATCGGTTACCTGACCGGCAAACGACTGCCCAAGCCCGTGGTCACGCCCCTGGTGGGTGCCATTACCCCAGTGGTCTGGGTCATCCTGTTTATCATCGGCATGGAGTCGGGGGCGGCCTTCAGTACGCTGGCGTCAGGCATGCAGGTGCTCAAGCAGTCGGCAATCTACGCCTTCACCCTCAGCGCCGTGGTATTCGCCTGTCTGCTGCCGCTGAACCGAAGCGGAACCGCGCAAACAGAGCGCCTGGGCGGCTGGAGTGGACTCTGGCATCCGCTCAAGCAATGCCTGATCGCCTTCGGCCTGGTACTGCTCGGCGCCTTCGCCTGGCGATTGCAATGGCTGGAACATCCGGTCGGCAGCCTGCTGCTCGACATTGCCTGGTGGCTCTATGCGCTGCTGTTTCTGATCGGGATTGATCTGGCCCAGGTCGCCATCAACCGCTCCTGGCTGGCCCTGCGGGTGCTGAAGATCCCACTGATGGTGATGCTCGCCTCCATGCTCGGCGGCGTACTGCTGAGCTGGATGACCGGCGAACGCCTGCCCGTGGCGCTGGCGCTGAGCACCGGCTTCGG
>LSQX01348719.1_pt1 | contig 10667 bp, 8 predicted proteins | sample 654561 | NCBI WGS metagenome assembly LSQX01 (sample SAMN04489861, study PRJNA283612) | anaerobic digester metagenome | isolation source: 4 biogas reactors fed with cattle manure at either 37C or 55C with and... | place: Denmark: Kongens Lyngby | collected 2014 | reverse complement strand
ACCTACATCGTCAAAAAGTATGGTGTTCAGGGGCTGGTTGATACCATCAACCGCCATTTCGGCATTGAAATCAAAAAATATATCCTGATGGACTGGAGCCAGGTTTCCTCGATTGTGGATGCGGTGGGCGGTGTTAAGCTGACCGTAACTGACGGTGAAGCCAGCTACTTAAAGCGCTATGCCATCTCCCCCAACTCGACCAAGCCTGCCATGGCGAATGCCGGTGAATACCTGTTTACGGGGCATGCTGCCGTCATTTATATGCGCATCAGAAGGGTACCTGCCATCAACGGCGATCCGCATGATATCGGGCGTACCTTCAGAACGCGCCTGGTCCTTTCATCCATCGCCGACAACCTCAAAGATATCAGTTTGCAAAAGGCTCAAAAGATACTCGAAAGCATTACCGGCAACATCCTTGATACCAACCTGTCCACAGCAGACCTGCTTGATGCCTTCAACGCTGTCTTTACCATGCGGGGCACAAAAGTAGAGATGTTCAGGCTTCCCATCGACGGCACTTTCCGCAGCTTCGACTACTTTGGCGGCGCAAGCCAGCTGATGGAGTTCGCGCCCAACCGCGAAGCGCTCAGCGAGTTTTTATTTCAGCAAGTTTATATTGTCAGAGAATAGGCAGGATAGCTAAAATGCANNNNACAAAAAATGACCGGGACCAGTCATTGGCTCTTAAAAAGTTAATCAGCATGTCCCTGTTGGTTGCGCTGGCGATTATCGCCAAGCGCTTCCTGGGTTATAACGACAAAATCATCTCTGTCTCTTTTGGTTTTGTCCCCATTGCAATCTCAGGTATGCTATTTGGTCCCTTGGGAGGTGTCGTCACCGCAGCGATAGCAGATATCATAGGGGGGCTTCTGTTTCCCACAGGCCCCTTTCATCCCGGCTTTACCTTGGCTGCTACAATCACAGGGCTGCTTTATGGCTTATTTTTGCATACCCAACCGCTGAGCCGAATGCGCATTGTCCTTTGCCAGGTCTTGATTACGGTCTTGGTCAACCTAACACTCAATACTCTGCTGCTTGTCCCCATCGTGGGGCGCGGTTTTATGGCCATACTCCCCCTGCGCATCTTAAAAAACGCACTCTTTTTCCCGGTTGAGGTTTTTGTGCTGACTAAAATGAACCAATACCGCCGAAATTTTGAAAGACTTGTGCAATGAAAAATAAACAGTTAAGCAAGGCTAAAATTAGATTGGTTTTAAAGAGGCTGTCGGAGTTATATCCCGATGCCGGGCCTGAACTAAACTTCTCAAACCCTTATGAAACACTTGTTGCCACCATGCTCTCCGCCCAAAGTACGGATAAGCAGGTCAACAAAGTAACGCCTGAGGTCTTCAGGCAGTTCCCAACAATTGCGAGCATGGCGGAGGCAACACCTGAAATTCTCTACCCTTATGTTAAGAGCTGCGGCTTTGCTTCTAAAGCCACCAACATCGTTCTGGCATGCCGGCAAATTATGGATGAGTTTGACGGGGCTGTGCCCGGTGATATGGACAAGCTCATCAGCTTGCCGGGTGTCGGCCGCAAAACAGCCAATGTTGTGCTGGCCAACGCGTTTCATGTCCCAACCATTGCGGTTGATACCCATGTTTTTCGGGTGAGCAACCGGCTGGGACTGGCAGACGCCACCAATGTCAGCAAAACTGAGCAGCAATTAATGCAGGTCATCCCCAGGAAAGACTGGATTGCCGCCCATCACTGGCTTATTCTGCATGGGCGGCGTGTCTGCAAAGCAAGAAGGCCGCTTTGTGAAATCTGCACCCTCAATGATCTGTGCAACTATTATAAGGAGGAACAAAAGAGTGCCAGCACCCGGCTATGAACCTCCTCACTGCGGGCTGTGCCGCATAGAGCTTAATCACGTCAGCGTCAAGCTTGATAATGAAAGCCTGCTGCGCGATGTTAATCTGCATGTCCACTGCGGACAGCTTACTGTCCTCATCGGCCCCAACGGCGGCGGTAAAACAACTTTGCTGCGGGCAGTTCTGGGGCAAATTCCTTTTGGGGGCACCATCAGCCACCTGGATACAGAAGACCGATCCTTCCCATCGTTAAGAGTTGGTTATGTCCCCCAGCAGCTTCCCTTTGACAAGCAGATGCCCCTGACGGTCAGGGATCTTTTGGCCTCTGCCCTTTCAAAGCGCCCAGTCTGGACGGGAGTCACCCCAAGCACCAGGCAAGCGGCATTAAAAACACTGCAGCTGGCACAGGCACAAGGGCTGATTGATAAAAGGCTTGGTGCCTTATCCGGCGGGGAACTGCAGCGTGTGCTCCTGGCGCTGGCTTTAAGCCCGGCGCCGGATTTGCTGATACTGGATGAACCGATATCAGGTGTTGACCACAACGGCCAGGCACTCTTCCTGGATACTGTCAATGCCCTTCGCAGCCAGCAGCATATGGCCATCCTCATGGTCTCCCACGATTGGACCTTGGTACGCGAATATGCCGACCTGGTTGCCCTGATTGATAAAACCACCCTGGTGGTGGGAACGCCCAAAGAAGTATTCGAATCCGAGGCTTTTGCCATCGCTTACCCGCATATGCACGGCTCAGGGGAGGGAGTTCAATGAACAGCATCTATTTATTGATGGATAAACTCCTGCCCTTTGAGATTTTCAGTTTTACCTTTATGAAAAACGCGCTGATTGCCCTCCTGTTATTAACGCCTTTGCTTGCCCTGTTTGGGACCATGGCTGTTAACCGCCGCATGGCCTTTTTTTCTGATGCGCTGGGACACAGCGCCCTGGCCGGTGCCGGCATCGGCATGCTGCTGGGTGTCAGCAACCTGACAATCATCCTGGTGCTCTTTGGGCTTTTGTGGGCCCTGCTCATCAACCGCATCAATCGCTCGGGCGGTGCCTCTGCGGATACCAACATCAGCGTATTCTCTTCAACAGGCATTGCACTGGGCCTGGTGCTCTTGAGCCAGAATAGCAATTTTTCAAAATATTCATCCCTGCTTGTGGGGGATGTGCTGGCCATCAACACCGGTGACCTGACCTGGCTGCTGCTTTCACTCGTGGGCGGCCTTATCTGCTGGGCGCTGATTTATAACCCCCTGCTGCTCACAGCGGTCAACCCGCAGCTGGCGCAAAGCAGAGGCATTAAAACCCGCATTATCGAAGATGTTTTTGTCTGCCTGGTAGCCATTGCTGTGATGCTATCTATCCGCTGGGTCGGGGTGCTGCTGATCAATGCCCTGCTCATTTTGCCTGCCGCTGCCGGGCGCAACATCTCAAAGACAGCCCCGCAGCATGCGCTGTTCAGCGTGATGATCAGCCTGCTATCGGGCATCATCGGCCTGATTGCCGCCTTTTATCTGGGCTCTAGTGTGGGAGCGGCCGTGGTACTCTGCGCGGCTTTGTTTTATTCGCTGAGCCTTTTGCTGCGGCGCATCCTGAATATCGCCAGCTGACAAGCCTATTATTTATCGCAGCCGGCTGATTTTCTATACACAAAGAGGAATGAATGGAACTTTATCACAATTCACAGGACCTGTCCTGCAGAGCACCGCTTGGTGCCCTGCCTTTTGGTACAAGTGTCAGCCTTAAACTGTTTGTATCAGGGAAGGCACAAAACGTCACCCTGCGCACATGGAATGGCGGCGAAAAGTCTTACCTTATGAAAGCCTGCGGCCTGGGCTGCTATGAGGCCACTGTCGAGCTTGACGATTATCCGCACATATTCTGGTACGACTTTCATGCCCAGGATGAACGCGGGCGCAGGCTATACCTTGGTAATGCCTATGACGGTCTGGGCGGCGTTGGTGCTATTTATCAGGACACTCCACCATCTTTTCAGATAACAGTATATGACCCGGACTGGGATACACCTCATTACCTGCGGCATGGTATTATGTACCAAATTTTTCCTGACCGCTTTTACCGTTCAAAAATGCCGGTCAGTGACAGGGACGATATTTACCTGCAAGAAGATTGGCAGGCTCTGCCTTTCCCCTACGGCGACGGCAAAAACGGAAGCAACGCAGCCAAAGATTTTTTTGGCGGTGACCTGCAAGGCATTATACAAAAGCTGCCCTACCTGAAAGATTTGGGAATCAGCATCATTTACCTCAACCCCATCTTCAAAGCCCGCAATAACCATCGCTATGATACCGGTGATTATACGCAGATTGATCCTCTCCTTGGCACTAACGAAGACTTCACGGAATTGTGTGAAAAAGCGAAAGACCTCGGTATGCGCATTATGCTCGACGGCGTTTTCAGCCACACAGGTGACGACAGCATCTACTTTAACCGCTATGGCAATTATCCCGGAACAGGAGCCCATGGCAGTAAAAAGAGCCCTTACTATAATTGGTACCGCTTTAAGCATCATCCGCAAAAGTATGCCTGCTGGTGGGACATCGACACCTTGCCTGAAATCAATAAGGATTGCGCCAGCTTTCGCGAATTTATCCTCGGAGACCGCGGCATCGCGCGTTTGTGGATAAAGCAGGGTGCTATTGGCTGGCGGCTTGATGTTGCCGATGAATTGCCCCTGTCTTTTTTGCGTGAGCTGCGAAAAGCAGTGCAAGCCGAGAACAGCAGCGCTGCCCTGCTTGGAGAGGTATGGGAAGACGCCAGCAACAAAATGGCTTATGGCAAAATGCGCAGCTACTGTCTGGGCGATACCCTTGATACAGTGATGAACTACCCGCTGCGCGCAGCACTGATCTCGTTCTTCACGCATCAAAGTGACGCCCAGCAGCTTGTGAGGCAGATTCGCAGCCTGCAGGAAAATTATCCAAAGCCTTTCTTTTACAGCTTGATGAACCTGATGGGCAGCCATGACCGTGCGCGTATTCTCAACCTGCTGGTCAATAAGGATTACAGCGAAATGCCGCCACTCGAAAGGGGTTTGCAAGAGCTTGCACCTGATTTGATGGTGCTGGCCACCCAGCGCCTCAAGAAAATGCTGAGCGTGATTCTTGCCATGCCCGGGATGCCCTCGCTTTATTATGGTGATGAGGCAGGGATGCAAGGTGCGGCAGACCCATATAACCGCGCCGCTTTTCCCTGGGGGCAGGCTGACCAGGATCTGACTTTATTTTTTAAAGAGGCCTTCAAACTTCGAAACGAAAGGCCCATCCTCAGAACCGGCTTTTTTGATATTTCCTATGAAGGAAAGGATACCCTGGTCATCTATCGCAGCCTCGATGAAAAAGGCCTGGATGCCTTTGGTGATCCTATTGAGGACAAGCACTACCTGCTAAGAATCAGCCGCGATGGCATACAGCTATAATTGTTACAAAACATCGTATGAAATTGTTACGAAATAGCTTGTGTTTCTTGACACTTGAAGCAAATGCACTTAGAATATGCTATATGAATAAAGATGCGGAGGTTTTTGCATGATATCGATCAATTCGAGGCGTATTCTCGCATCCGTCCTATGCGCTGCGCTCCTCTTTGGGGCTATACCGTCCCTTGGGTCTGAGGTTTTTCCTTTTATTGCTTACACTACACAAACCCTGCGGATGCTTGAAAAACCGCTGTCCTCTGCAAACCTTATCCTGAACATTCCGCCAAACGATGCCTTAACCGTTACTGGTTCGGATGGTAGTTTTTTTATTGTTGAGTATTCCGGCCGTTTAGGGTACGCGGATCAATCATCCATAACAAAAACCGCACCTGGCCCTCTAGGTGCCAAATTGGCTGCAGATACAGCACCGCTGCCAGCAAATGCGGCCCTAACGGCAAAGTACCCAACCTTAACCATTGGCAGCGAAGGGCCGGCGGTCAGGGCTTTACAGCTTGCTCTGGAGGAACTTGATTTCTACAAAAACAAAGTCGACGGAAAATATGGCGAAAACACAGCCAAGACTGTCCGCGATTATCAGGAAAAAAACAAATTGCCCGTCAACGGTATTGCTGATCCCATCAGCCAGCAAAGGCTATTTGAAGGCCGCCCGCTTAATCTCGCAGGACGTGCCACACAGGTGCGTACTTTACCGGCAATCGCCGGGCTGATCCTCAGACCCGGTGACCGCGGAGACGCCATTAGCCAGCTCCAGCAGCTTCTAAAAGACAAAGGCCTCTATAAAGGCACAATTGATGGCGTATATGGACCCGGAACTGAAGATGCAGTGCGTGACTTCCAGAAAACCAGCGGACTCAAGGTCGACGGCAAAGCCGGTCAGAATACCCTGCAGGCTTTAAGCAGCGCCCCCGGCGGGCAGGACAGCCAGCCTAGTATAACAGCTGCGCCCCAGGCAACCATCTCTCCCCCCTTTGTACCGGAACTGGGTGAAGCCACTTATCCTTACCAGACCATCGCCACGGCCGCTGTCAACATGCGCAAAAGCCCTTCTGCCAATGCAGCGCGCATTCTGACCATCCCAGAAAATGCCAGCATCACCGTGCTGGAAACCAGCAGCAATTTCTTAAAAGTTACATACAGAAACTATACCGGCTACGCGATGAGCGATTACATCAGTGTGCCCGAACAATATTTATCCGGTAAAACCCTTCCCATTGATACAGCCGCACGCCAGAACTACGAGACACTCGGCGTTGCTTCCAGCGGTGAGAAGGTACGCTCTTTGCAGCTTGCTTTAACTGAGCTTGGTTACTTAAAAAGCCAGGTAGACGGTGTATTTGGCGCAGGAACTCTGGCTGCCATGAAAGCCATGCAGGAAAAAAATAAATTGCGGGCAACCGGTGTTGCCACACCTGAGATTCAGCAGCTTATTTATGAAGGAAGGCCCCGCAATGCCGGCAACAAGCTGGTGAGCATCAAGCTTCTGCCGCCTATCCCCAACTTTCCCATGTCCCAGGGTGATCAGGGTGACGCAGTGCTGGTTCTCAACCGCCAACTGGTTGAACTTGGTCACTACACAGGCACCCCCGGCAATGAATATACAGCCAAAACTACCAATTCTATCAAGGCCTTCCAAAAGGCTCACAGCATAAAACAAACAGGCAAGGCTGATACCTTTACGCTGCTGGCCATCAATGCAGCCCTGGGTGTGAGTATATTGCCCACAGCGCAGCCCATTGGGCCCACTAATACACCACCTCCCAGCTTTGTTACTTTGCAAAATGGGACCAAGGGTGTTGCTGTGACACAGCTGCAGGCACGACTGATGTCACTGGGCTATAACCAGGCAACCCCTGATGGCATTTACGGTGCCAAGACACAGGAAGCCATCAAAGCCTTCCAGATGCGCAATGCTTTGCTGGTCAACGGTATCGCCGACTATGCCACCCAACAGAAGCTCTACGATGCCACCGCTTTGCCCGCCGGTACCACTCTGCCGGAAGTGAATGCCGGCGTAACGCAGGAAACACTGCGTATCGGCTCAGTAGGCCAAGGCGTTATCAGCCTGCAAAGCCGCCTTCTGACACTCAATTACCTAAAAGGCGCTGCTGACGGTATATTCGGTACACAAACTGCCAAGGCAGTCACCGCCTTCCAGCGTAAAAATAGCTTAAAGGCAGATGGTGTCGCTGGCTCAAGCACCCTGGATTCACTTTACGGCAAAAATGCCGTTGCCAACCAGGGCATCACCGTGACGCCCGATACAGGTACCCAGCAGGATACCCAGTCCACCAGCCTGCGCATCGGTGACAGCGGCGCGGATGTCAAAAGCATGCAGCAAAAGCTTATTAATCTAAAATACCTTTCAGGCGGCGCGGACGGCATATTCGGCCCCAAGAGCTTCCTCGCCCTTCAAAGCTTCCAATCAAACAACAAACTGCAGTCAGACGGTGTTGCAGGCAAACTGACTTTGGCCAGACTGGCGGACCCCAAAGCTTTGCCTGCCAGCGGACTGATTGATCCCAAGCCCACGCCGACGCCAAAGCCTTCTGTCCCCGGCGCCCCCATTTTTACATCTCCAAGGGCGTCTGAAGTACGTAACAGTGACTGGGAAACTGTCATTCGTGCCAAACTGCGCGGCATGCCCAAGGTGATCGTCTACGATTTCCTGACGGGCTCTCATTATAACGTGACAGTCTTTAGCATGGGCAAGCACGCAGACGGTGAGCCGCCAACAAAACAAGATACTCAAATTATGGAAAATATCATGGGTGTCAACAACTGGACACCCCGCCCGGTCTGGATTATCTTCTCCGACGGCAGTGTCTTTATGGCTTCAACCCATAGCCACGGCCATGAAGTAGACCATACCAGCGGCAACAACCTCGTCGGACATATCTGCATCCACTTCCCCCGCCCCATGAAGGACGCGGAAATTACCGGCCCTTACGCTGTTTCACAGCAGCAAAGCATATTAGCCGGATGGGACCTGACAAAATCAATGGCTAAATAAGGAGATTCCTTTGAAAGACAGCCCGGTGCTCATTGCACTTGACGGACCTGTGAGTTCAGGCAAATCCAGCCTGGCAGATGCTGTAGCAATCCAGCTGGGTATCCTGCACCTTGATACCGGTGCCATGTACCGCGCGGTAGGGCTTGCTGCCCTTCGCCTTGGGCTTGACCCTGCTGATGAGCAATCTGTCAAAAGCATGATTGAAGCCGGGCAGGCTGATGTTGATGTCCGCTTCATCCAGGGACAGCAGCAGACGCTGCTTAATGGCAAACCTATTGATCACGAAATCCGCTCCCAGGAAGCAGGCAGTGCAGCCTCAAGCGTGTCGCGTTATAAAGATGTGCGCCGGTATCTTGTCTCCCGCCAGCAGCAGATATCACAACATCAAAGCATGATTGTCGACGGGCGCGATATCGGCACTGTCGTTTTGCCCCAGGCAAAGGTTAAAATATTCATCCAGGCAAGCCCCGAGGTGAGGGCAGAGCGAAGGTATCTGCAGCTTAAAGAGCAGGGATCAGACGCCAGTTACGAAAGTGTGCTGTCAGAGCTAAACCAACGGGACCGGCAGGACACACAGCGACTAAATGACCCGCTGCGGCAGGCTGTGGATGCGCTGCTGCTGGATACAAGCAAACTCAATTTCAAAGAATCGGTCGATGCCATTGTGGCCATCGCAAATGAGGCGTATGGAAAAGCAAGATAAACAGGCTAGAGACAAGCGAACTTTTTGGTATACCGTAGCCAGGCTGGTCTTTAGCTTTTTTAGCCAGCTGTTATTTCCTATCAAATATCATAACCTGGAATATATCAACGAAATGGATGCTCCATTCATGCTGATGAGCAATCATATCAGCATGTTTGACCCTCCTGCCTTGGCCATCGCGGTCAAGCGCTATGAAATTCATTTCCTGGGTAAGAGTGAATTAAACGTCAATCCTCTTTTACATTATTTTTTTGAAAAACTTCATATGATCTCAGTCTCCCGCCATGCCACAGATATGGCAGCGCTGCGTGCCTGCAATGACGTTTTGAAAAACGGCCATGTGCTGGGCATTTTTCCTGAAGGCACCCGAAACAAACCAGAAAACTTCATGACCGATGTTCAAAGCGGTTTGAGTATGCTGGTGCTGCGCAACAAAGTGCCCTTGATGCCTGCCTATATCCATGGCCCCGTACGTTTTTTCCATTTTAACCATGTATACTTTCTTCCCCAGATACCCTATGATGATATTTTAGCCGGAGGGATAAATAAAGATTCTGTCGATAAGCTGACACAGCGATATGTTGCAGCCATAACAGCCGCAAAAGAAGCTGCAACTGCTGAACTTAGTAAAAAAACAAAATAAATACATAGAAACCTGAGGGTTTGTGCTGTTAAAGGTCGTATAATATAGACATCCAAATAATCTGGAGGTTTTATTTGCCTATCATCGTCGCCAAACACGCTGGGTTTTGTATGGGTGTTCAGCAAGCAGTTGAGCGCACCTTAAAAGCAGCCGACGAAGCTGCACATTCCGGCCTTGCCTGTTATACCTTGGGTGAGCTGATTCATAACCCCTTGGTTGTTTCTAACCTTGAACATCGGGGTATAAAAGCAGTAGAGTTTCCAGAGGATGCCCGTGATGCCATGCTGATACTTCGCAGCCACGGCGTCAGCCCGCAGCTGGAACAGGAAGCACATGAAAATGCGGCACAGCTCGTTGACTGTACTTGCCCTTTTGTAAGGCACTTACACCAGGCAGTTTCAGACTTCAGCCGTGATGGGGCTCCTGTCATTATGATCGGAGATGCCCTGCATCCTGAAGTAATCGGCACCTCCGGTTGGTGCCATGGTGCGGTCTACGTGATTAGCGGTGAGGCGGATATAGATAGCCTGCCGCCCGAAGCTGACAAAGCTTTGCTCGTAGCCCAGACAACCTATCCCCCGCAGGACTTTGACTTACTATCGCGCAAACTGATGGAACGCTTTCCCGGCATTGCTGTGAAAAACACGATCTGCAATGCCACTGCCCAAAGGCAAAAGGAAGCAGCACAGCTGGCCGCGAGCGTCGACTGTATGATCGTCGTCGGCGGGAAAAACAGTGCCAACACCCGCAAGCTGTATCAAACATGCCTGCAATACTGCCCGGAAACATATTTGGTGGAAAGTGCGGCGGATCTTCCTCCGCACATTAAGATAAGACCCGATCAACGCATAGGAGTGACTGCCGGAGCATCCACACCGGATTGGTCACTTAAGGAGGTAATTGACTGTATGAACGACATGGAACGCAAGGCTCAAGACTTGGTGCCTAAGACCGACCTGGTGGACGACAATCACACGGGTGCCGTTGAGGCAGAAACAAGCCATAACGCCTGTCTCTTATACACATCT
>LSQX01068663.1_pt2 | contig 10667 bp, 5 predicted proteins | sample 654561 | NCBI WGS metagenome assembly LSQX01 (sample SAMN04489861, study PRJNA283612) | anaerobic digester metagenome | isolation source: 4 biogas reactors fed with cattle manure at either 37C or 55C with and... | place: Denmark: Kongens Lyngby | collected 2014 | reverse complement strand
AAGTACTGCATGGCGCTTATCTCCAGGGTGGCGGCGTTGGAGTGATCGTAATCCCAGACGGGCCGCTCCGGGTTCACCCTGGCCCGGTAGTCGGACAGTGAGACGAACTTCCCGTCGTCCCGCGCCGAGGCCAACCATTCAATATCCTTAAGGAAGGGCGAGTTGATCCGCTCCAGTTTTTTTACGAGGCTCTCCACCCTTCCGGCCTCCCTCGCCCGCTCGTTGATCTCGCTTACGGAACCGAACTTGCTCACCACCCGCCGCAGATCGGCCAGGGCGGCGTTTGCCGGGTCCGTTAAAAACTCGTTGACCTGCGAAAAAGTACCCTCATCAATGCGAAAAGCTGCGTTAAGCATAAGTTAAACCCTCCTGATTTATATTCAGCCATAAAAAAAGCCGGGGGCCTCCCTATAGGAAGACCCCCGGCTGAAGCTCAAAGACGCGCAAAACTATGCGCCCCCGGCTTCAGGAGGGTCGCTGCGCATCATCATGGCAAAAAGAGCTGCTGCTGAACGGTTAACTTCTGACATAGCCTGCGCCGCCTCCTTCTCTCCGGGATTTAGTATGATGAACATGGTACAGAAGGTTTCAGGATCTGTCAACTTAGGGGTTCGTTTTTTGGCGGGACAGCGGTGTCGTCCCAGGCGCCGCAGGGGCTTGTCTCCCGATGCCCCGATGATTATATTTTATTACGCCGACCGCGGAATTGACAATATTGTTAAGTTGTAATATAAGCTGTTTCGTTTTGATAAGAGAAAGCGCATCGTTTTTGAGACATTGCAATGTTACGTAAGATTTTTTAGTTTATACAGTTAACTTTCGAAGGGCCATAGCGGCAAGCCCGCCGATCGTGTGTAAATATGCTTCCATAACCTGCCGTACAAATCGACAAGGAGAGATTTGATGAAAATTCGCACGTCGTTCGGGCTCATTAATTCCAGCATAGTAGCGCTGCTTGTTGCCATTGCGGCCTTTACTTCCTTACTGTTCATTAATCAGCAGAATTTGATAGGGGCCCAGGAAAATCGCTATCAATCCTATCTGGCAGCCGATGAGCTTCGCCAGAGCTCCGACGACCTTACCCGGCTGGCCAGGGCTTACGTTGTCACAGGCGACGATCGGTATGAAAAGATGTATAACGACGTAGTAGCTATCCGGTCGGGCGTAAAGGCAAGGCCCGAGGAATACCATAAAATCTACTGGGATTTAGTGGTAAATTACGGAGACGCCCCGAGACCGGCTGGCCGGGCGAAAGCCCTTGACCAGATCATGAAAGAGCTGGGTTTTAGCGAAGCTGAATTTGAAAAACTGCATGAGTCCGAGAGAAATTCGGATAACCTGATCAAAACCGAAGTAATCGCCATGAATGCCGTAAAGGGGCTTTTCGCCGACGGAGCCGGGAATTATACAGTGAAGGGAGATCCCGATCCTCAGACGGCCGCCCGAATTCTTCATGATACGGGCTACCATGCTGAAAAAGCAAAGATAATGAAGCCTATCAACGATTTTTTCGGCATGCTCGACAGGCGTACGTCCGATACCGTCGAACTGTATGTAAAAAGAGGAGATATGTATCTGACGGCCATTATCTCCATGGCGGTCTTGGTGGCCCTTCTAGCTCTGTGGTCCCTGGTGCTTTTCGTTATCAGAGTGGGCCGTCCCCTGAAAATGATCAACGGACTCCTACAGAAGAGCGAGGGCGATCTTACCATCCGCTTTGACATTACAACTAAAAACGAGATGGGGGAGATGGCCGGCTTCTTCAACGACTTCATCGGCAAAACCAGGGAGCTGGTTCAAAGAGTGGCCGGGGCTGCGGGACGACTGGGAGAATCCGCCGAAGATTTTTCCGCCCTTGCGGAGGAGACGAGCGCCGGAGTTGCCGAATCCCGGGTGGGAGTGGACCAGGTATCCGCGCAGATGGAAAGCCTGGCCTCCGCTTCCGGCGAGATAAACTCCTCGGCGGAGGAAGTCGCAGGCGGAGCTCAGTCTTCGGCGATCAGGAGCACTGAGATGGCGTCTGATGTGGAGAATGCGCGGCGCGAGGGAGAAATGGGAATGGAGGCCGCAGAAAAGGTGGCCGATAGTATTAACATGGTGTCTCGGGAGACGCTTCGGTCCGCCGAAGAGGCCAAAAACCTGGGCGACCGCGCAAGAGAAATCCAGGGTTTTGTGGACCGGATAGGCGGAATTGCCGATCAGACTAACCTGTTGGCGCTGAATGCAGCTATTGAGGCGGCTCGCGCAGGCGAAGCTGGCCGGGGTTTTGCCGTCGTAGCGGAAGAAGTCCGCAAGCTGGCGGAGGAGAGCAACGACGCGGCCAAGAGGATTACGGAGCTTGCAGGGCTGATTACCCGCGATCTTGATAAAGCGGTCGCTTCTTCTGAAAAGAGCGCGGAACACGCCAAGGAATCGAGCGTCATGGCCGAGGATACGAAAAATACCATCAGCGGCATGATAGAGATTCTGTCCCGGATCTCCCTTGCGACGCAGGATTTGGCCGCGGTATCGGAAGAGCAGGCGGCGTCGAGCGAGGAGATAGCCGGCGCTGTGCAGAGCATAACCGTCCAGGTGAGCGCCGCCTCCGCTTCGTCGGATATGGTGAGGGAACAGATGAAGGAAGTCTCCGCGGCCTCCGACAGGGTTGCCAGAGGGTCGGAAGAGTTGGCCGGACTGTCCATGGATCTTAGGAGCCTGGTAAATACCTTCAGATTTGAGGAAACGAACAAGCCCGCTGTTTTAAAATAGAAACTAACGAAACTTAAACAAAAGCAAAAACCCCGCCCTGTTAATTCTGGAGGCGGGGTTTTCTTGATTATGGTATTTTTTGAGGAGACAAAAAACATACTAAAAGCAATTTTGATGTGAATTATAGTTATTTTACCTTTATTTTATGGATGATTCTGCCTTTTTCCGTACCCAGGCTTATGGTAGTCGTCAGGCCGTACTCTATTTTCACGCCGCCGATGACATGGGGTCCGTCGGCCAGGTTCAGCGACACTCTGTACTCCCCCTCGGGAACTTTGACGGGGCCGCCTCCTGCAGAGCCCCGGGCGATGACTTCCCCTCCCGCGCTGATCACTTCGTAGACGGGGTTCATGGTCTTTAAAATGCTCTCCTTCAGCCCTTCTCCGTCCAGGGTGTCGAAGAAGACTCCCCCGGAGACCTCCGCCACCTTCCTGCTGGCCTCCCTGTCCGACTCGTCCTCAAGGTCGAAGCCCACCACGTCCACCCGAACGTTGATGCCGGACCGGCGCAGTTCTTCTACTGCCCCCGCCGGGTCGCCCCCGCACTCCTCCTTGCCGTCGGTGATCAGCAGAATCCGGCGCTCTCCGGGGCCCGGTGGTAGGTCCTCCCCGGCCTTTTTAAGGGAATAGGCTATGGGCGTCGTCCCGAGGGCCTTTATGCCGCTCACCGCCTTCTTGAGCTTTGCCCTGTCCAGGGGGCCGAAGGGTATCAGCAGCTCCGTATCCTGACAGTCGCCCTTTCTGCCCTCCCTGATCCTGTGGCCGAAGACCCGCAGGGCTACAATGGCGTCCCCGGGCATGGAGTCCACCACCTCGGCCAGGGATTTTTTGGCCAGGTCGATCCTCCTGGGGGAGTTTTTATCGCCTATGCGCCTGTTCATGGAGCCGGATGCGTCGAACACCAGCTCGATCACCGGGGCCAGTTTTTTCTCGATTTCCGGTATGCCGGGGGCCTCCGCCGCAACGTTCAGCAGGCCCGATCCGCCGCTAATCCGGACCGCCACGGAATAGGTACCGTCCCCCTCCAGGTCCGCTGCGATCTGCCGGTAGAGGTCGGAGAGCTCTTCCTCCGACTGCACTCTCAGGTAGCGTCCGCCCCCTGCAAGAGCGAAATGTTTCAACATTCTCTCGTTGCTTGTGCCCGCCTCGCCGTTCCAGTCGTCCAGGGAGGCGCCGAAGCCCAGGGTGTAGATCCGGACTCCCAGGGGGCCGATTTTATCCCATATTTCCCAGGCGTTTGTTTTGCTCCCCTGGGTTCCGCCGTCGCTGAAGATGACCATGGCCCTGTCGCCTCCCTCCCGCTCCAGAAGGCCAAGTCCTTCCGCCATGGCGTCGTAAAGGGCGGAGCCCATGCCCGCTTTGAAGGAACCCTCCATGGAGGCGGTAAGTTCGGCGCCGTCCGAGGAAAAGGAGGGCAGCAGCACTCTGGGCTTGTCCGCAAACTCTATCATGTTGACGGAGGTCTCAGGGGGAAGTGCGGCAAAATACTCCGTTACCGCCGCCTCCAGCCTCCTCATCATGGCCTCCATGCTGCCGCTGGCGTCCCACATGAGCAGGACAGAGAAGGGAGGTTTGAAGACTTTCAGAAAGTACTCGCCCCTGTCGAGAAGTCTTCCCTGGTCCGCCCCCGGCCTTACGGGGCCTCCCTCTTCAAGGGGTCTGCCCTCGTCGTCGAAAAGCACGGCGAATACCCGTCCCGTAAGGTCTGCTTTAACGAGGCGGGGCTCCTCCCCCTCGACGGAGAAGCTGTAAAAGTCCACGTCTCCGGGAGGCGAAAGGGTTCCTCTGGCAACTGCCCCGGGGGTCAGCTTAACGGCCTGTTCAGGCGTATCGTTGAGCTCCGTCTCCTCTGTGGGAGCCCCGGCCACCGTGTCTCCGTCCTGGAGAGAGCCCTCGTCGAAGTGGGCGGAGAGGACGGAAAGCATGTCCCCGTCCCGTTCCTCGAACACACGGATTCGTCCAAGGGTTGTGTTCCTTGCTCCGTGATTATCCAGGATTTCAAGCTTTAAAAAACGCCCCGCCATCCCCACGGGGATTTCAAGGGTCTCTTCGTCCGGGGAGAATCTTACCCGCCCCGCCTCCCTGAAGCCGACCGGTTGAGAAGCGTCGGAGATATAAAGAACGGCCTCGCCGGGGAGAGACTTGGGATCGCCGGTCGCCTCAAGAACCACTTTTTCTATCCGGGCGGGCCTGTCTCCGTTGAAGGCCAGGACAAATTCCTGGGGAAAGCTGTTGTCGTAGGATTTCCAGTGACCGTCGTCCCATAGAAGATTTCCTGCGGATTCTCTGAATTTGCCTGATGTAAACCACACCATTGCCCCTCCCAGGGCGGAGCTCGCAATGTCAAGAGGCATGTCCGCCAGGATGGACCTTGAGGGGGGAGCGGCCTCCAGAATCTTAACTTCCGCAAGCTGCGGGGGCTCCCCGCCCTGAGTGGAGTGAATCCGCAGCATCACATATCGGGCCGGGGCGGGAGGGAAGCTTACGACGTGCTCCCCGGCCAGGGGCGGCAATACCTGGGAGGCGACGGGGGAGAAATCCTCAGGTTTTTCCGAAGAGGAAAGAAGTACCTCCACTTCGGCGGGGAAGCGATCCGGCTTTGGGACGCCCCCTTCAAGAGTGCCTATGGACAGAGTATCGATTATCATTGTGTCTATCAAGGCCTCTCTGCCCTCGTAGAAAGAGAAGACGAGCTCCTGGGGAAACTGCTTGTCCGCCGCCCTCCAGCCTACGGGGTCGAAAAAGTTCGTATCCCCGCCGATAGTCTGGGAGCGGAGCCCGTCTATCAGATTGGCCGCCGCGAAGGATTTATCGTCTCTCTGGGAGGTCCAGCTCTCTACCCTTCCCCCCAGGGCCGCCAGGGCGATGTTCAGCCCCGATCTTGAGGCTCCCGCCGCTGTAGGCGGGGCTAATAGGGCGGTAAGAAAAAGCACCAGTAAAATGAAGACTCTTTTTTTAAAAAAGTCTTTAAGGTTCATGTCAAAACCTCCTTGTTAAGCCTGGGTGCTAATCGACAAAAGCGGAAAAAAACCCTCCCCCTGCCGTCATCAACGAGCCTGCAATACCTACTGCAACGCCGGCCGTACCGGGCAGAAATAACGGAATCAGAAGGGCCTTGGAAGCGATACTCGACAGCAGCACGCAGCCGAATATTTTGACAAAACTGGCCTTTGTCCAACCGCCGGGATGTCCCATGCAGCCTATGAACGTCCCTGCTGCCACAAACGGAAAGGAAAGCAGAATTGCGTACTCCACAAACTCGCTTCCCCAGCCCATAGGGCCTATGCCCAGAGTCTCCCCCGTAGCCGCGTCGATCTGCCACCAGGCAAAGTCATCATACTTCCCGGCTCCTCCCGGACGGGGCGCCGCAATCACCAGGCCCGCAGCAAGAGCCGCGCTTATGCGGGCTCCGGCGTCGGCGGGAAGCTCGCTCAGCAGCGGGTCGTCCGGGGATTTTATCAGAACCCAGGGAACGCCCTCCTTAAGGGACTTGTCGAAGGCCTCTCCGGCGTTGCCCCGGCTTTCGCCAACCCGGAAGGCCTCCCTCATAATCATGGCCTCGGCGTTGGTGTCCAGCACTCCCTGAGCGAGGCGCTCCTTGAAGGCCTCTCCCTCGCCGTAGACCTCCGCCGGATTGCTTACTATATCGAAGGCCTCGAAGGCCAAATTGTCTAGCTCAGGGTCGAACCGCACTCCCGAGTGCCACGCAAGGATCAGGGGCATTGCGGTAAAAAGGCCTGCGCCCTCCCTGCGCCACGAATCCCTGACCGCCGCGAGCCAAAGGGGCTGGGGCAGGGCGGGAAGGGCGAAGGAGAGCTCAAGGTCTCGGAGAAGTTCCTCCGAAGCCCCCCCTTCCGCGACCTTCGCGGCGGCCCGTACTTTCTCCCGCAGGTCCAGCAGGGATTTTGCGTAGGAGTGAAGCAAAAACGCCTCAGAGGGCCTGCCGGGCAGGATCGTTATGTCCGTAGCGGTAAGAAGGGCAGCGGCGCGATGGAGCCTGTCCTCCTCAGATATCCTGAATTCTGAAGGGGCCCTGATGCCGAGACGTCGGGCGGGGCCTGAAAGGTCGAAGATCTCCCGCCGTATTAACTCCTCGTCCCGCCCCGGCGAGGCAATTTTGTACTCTATCCACAGTGCTGTGAAGTTGCCGTCCCCTGCGGAGCTCTTCCCTCCACCGATGGAGTCCAGTTTGGCTCCGAATCCGCCCAGGGCCGAGCCAAGGCTCTTTCCCGTCGTGGGCAGACCCGGCGAAGGATTGTCGTTAATGGCGCCGTCTGCCCCAATCCCCTTTTGATAATGGGCTTTGGAGCCTACGAGAAGCATGGGGACCCACTCCTTCTGGTTTAAAAGGGCGGCCCTTAATTTTTCCATGGTCATCTGTCCCGACAGGGGATGGGCGTCCCCGGGCCAATTTGTGGGAGAATGAACCAGCGTGATCCTCCTTCCCCATGCCTCGTAGGGATGGGCCGCGTGCTCCAGAAGCGTTTCTTCCCTTGCGCTGCCCTTTTCAGCAACCTCGGCTACGACGCGGATATGGACTCTGTGCCTGAGGCTTTCGGGAATTTCCTCCGGAGAAAAAAATTCCCGGGCCTCGGTGATAGGATTTCCGTCCGCGGAGGCCGGGTCGAGGTCCATCCATGCTCCGTCCTTTTTCCACTGAACCCACCAGTGATCCCGGAGAGCCTCGTTTTTTCCCGCCCTGGCGGCGGCTTCGTCGGTCCGGGCGGGGATGTCCCCAAGCAGCCTCATAAGTTCCTCGGTCTGGGACTCCGTCCTTTGCCTTGCTTCTTCTCTCAGACTTTTGGCTGCGGACGCCTGTTTTTCCAGAGCGACCCTGACCGAGGGGCCGTCCAAACCCCGTTCCGCCGCAAGAGCCTCGGCTTGCGACAAAATTTCATCAGAAAACCCTTCTCCCTCCGGGCTTTCCGGTCTCGCCCGCGGAAGAGCGGGGGGTAGGACTGAAACCAATCTTTCAAGCTCTCCGTCAGCCAGGGCCCCCCGGACCAGCCGGACCTCCTCCCCGGCCATCTCCACCAGACGGTACAGCAGAAGCGCCCTGTCCAGACTGTTGCCCATCCGGTCCATCAGAACACCCTCGGCCGACCGCAGCATCCCCCGGTAGGGCACGAGTGCCGTGGACCTCCTCACCCAGTCAAACAGCGCCCCGGGGTCGGGGCCTGCCTCTTCAAGTACGGCGCGGGGGTCGAAAGTGTCCCGGAGGATTCCAGGCAGAGCCTCCTCCATCAGGTCGCAGGCCCGCTCGAAATCCTCCGTCAGCCGGATGAAAGCCTCCTCCTCGCTTCCCGGCCTGAGATCGGCGGCGGAGGCGAGGGGCTGAAACACAAAAATTACGGAAAGGACGCCGCATAAAAACTTCCTGAACGCGCTGCTTTTCATCATGAACGCTCCCTCCCTGAAAAATGACATCCATAGGCCCGCCGCAAACCGAAACGGGCCGGAACTCACGGCCGACTTCCATTTGCCAGATAAAATTGGAACATTAAAGGTTATTGAATTATACTGATATATCCGGCTGTATTCAACCTGATGGGGATGGAAAAAGAGCGGCGACAGTGGACGTAAAAGATGTTTTGGGTAATGTTATTGTATTATGACGGGTAGCCTTGAAAAGGGCACTTCGGTTATGAATTTCGTTATTCAATTCTATGGCATTTTTTTATGTAGTATAAAATCTAAAAACTAGATGTTACGCGTTTAAAAAACGAAAATCATGGAGAAGATGACGGTAGAATGACGGATTTGGAGCTGCTCGCAGGCTTGGAGCCCGAGATTCCCGGATGGGTGCTTCAAAACAGGCTCGGGGAGGCCGGGTATGTAAATATCTGGCAGAAGATCGAGGGGCTGATCTCGGCCGGGTACATAGAAAGGCTGAAGCGGAGCTGGTATTGCCTTGGCCCCCTCCTACGAAAGAGAGAGCCCTCGCTGCGCTATCTCGCCTGCAATATTAACGGGCCGGCGGCGGTTTCGGGCAGCCTTGTGCTGTTCGAGGCGGGGCTCATACCCGATGCCGTGGCCTCCGTAACGGCCGTATGTTCAAGAAGGAGCGGCGGCCTGGATACCCCTTACGGGAGCATCCATTGGCAGAGGCTTCCCTACACCCTTGTCTTTCCGGGGACGTACAGAGTGACCGACCCTCCCGGCTATATAAGAGCGGCCAAGGAGAAAGCCCTTCTTGATCTGCTGTACACAACCAGATACACCCCGGCCAACTTCTCCCTTTGGAAGGATTTTATTTTTGAAGACCTGAGAATTGATGAAGATGAAGCGGCGGCCCTTGATTTCGCCGTAATGAGGGAATTAGCCCAAATTTTTGATTCGCCCAAGATAATAAAGCACGTCCGGTGGCTCCGGAAGTATTTCGGCGTGCCGGAGTAAGGCGAAGAGCGCAGCTGTTAAAATTTGTAGAAATGGGGAGCCCCCTGATCAAGACACCTAAGCGAAATAGTACAGCCGGGGCGGCATCAGTCCGGATGCGAACTTTTCTGCCGCCGTCCTCACATGGCTCCCGCCGTTTCCCAAATATGTAGATGCTAGGGAGGAGCAGGCATTCGCCTCACAATCTTACGATCTTTGTGGCGACCTCCTCGCAGAAGGCCCTGTCGTGCTCCACAAATAGTAGCGTCGGTTTGTATTCCAGCAACAGTTTCGTGATCTGGATTCGGGAGATCACGTCAATGTAGTTCAGCGGTTCGTCCCAGATATAGAGGTGCGCCTGCTCGCAGAGGCTCCGCGCGAGCAGCACCTTCTTCTTCTGCCCTCCGCTGTAGTCCGCCATGTCCTTTTCAAACTGGAGCTTCGAGAAGTCCAGCTTGTCCAGCACCATGCGGAACAGGCTCTCGTCGATTCCCCAGACGCGGGCGTACTCCCTCGGACTCCCCCGCAGATCGTCGGCGGACTGGGCGACGTACGAGATCTTCACCCCGCTCCCCACGACCAGCCTTCCACAGTACTCCAGAGACTCTCTGTGAAGGAGCTTGAGGACGCTCGACTTGCCGCTGCCGTTCTTCCCCTGAAGCGCGATGCGCTCACCTCGCCCGATGGAGAAATTCACCCCTTCGCACGCGACTCGCTCTCCGTAGCGGATGGAGACGTTCTCCAGCTCCGCAAGAAGCGGGGAGTGGTAGACAAGCGGGATGAGCTTCAGTTCGTTGCTCTTCTCCACGTTCCGCAGCAGCGCCGACTTCTCTTCGATGGCCGACTGCCGCCTTGTGTCGATCGACTTCGACCGCTGCGCCATCTTCGCCGCCTTGTGACCGATATACCCGGTGTCCGGGCGCAGTCCGGAGTTCCGCACGCCCCGCTTCGTCTTCTCGACCTTGTCCGACCAGTCGGACGTCCGGCGGGCCGCCTCCTGCATCCGGCCGATCTCCTTCTTCAGGCGCTCGTTCTCCGACCGCTCGTAGTGCTCTCGCATCTGCATGTTTTTCCACCAGGATGAGAAGTTCCCCTTCTGTACTTCGATGTTCGTCCTGTTGATCGAGAGAATGTGGTCGATGCAGGCGTCGAGAAAGACCCTGTCGTGCGAGACGAGGATGAAGCCTTTCTTCCGGTTCAGGTAGGCGGTCACGGCGGCGCGCGCCTCCATGTCCAGGTGGTTGGTGGGCTCGTCGATCAGCAGGAAGCTGTTCTCCTTCAGAAAGAGAGCGGCGAGCAGCACCTTGGTCCTCTCTCCGTTGGAGAGCGTGCGGAACGGGCGGCGGAGCGCGTCGTCCGCCACGTCGAGGAGCGAGACTTCGCGGGCGATCTCCCACTCCTCCGCGCCGGGCGCGACGCTCCGGATCAGCTCCAGCGTCTCCATCTCCTCGTCCGGAACATCGTAGGGGAAGTACTCGAAGTCCACGCTCGACGAGATGGTCCCCTCGTACTCGTACCGTCCGAGCAGCAGGTTCAGGAACGTGG
>LSQX01400356.1_pt1 | contig 10669 bp, 6 predicted proteins | sample 654561 | NCBI WGS metagenome assembly LSQX01 (sample SAMN04489861, study PRJNA283612) | anaerobic digester metagenome | isolation source: 4 biogas reactors fed with cattle manure at either 37C or 55C with and... | place: Denmark: Kongens Lyngby | collected 2014 | reverse complement strand
TACCAAAGGATCAACTGAAGAATTTTTCGATTTTTGTGAAAGAGCTTCAAGAAGAACATGGTATTCGTATCAGAATCTTCGGACATGCGGGTGATGGTAATGTTCACGTTTACGTCTGTAAGGATGATCTTGAGGATTCTGTATGGGAAGTTAAGATCAAAGAAATCATGGATGCTTTGTACGTTTATTCGATTAGAGTGGGTGGTCAGGTTTCTGGCGAACACGGCATTGGCCATGCGAAGAAGCAGTACCTTCACAATGCGTTAGGTGAGAAACAAATCAGCTTAATGAGAGAAATCAAGCGGGTGTTTGATCCGAATCAAATTTTGAACCCCGGGAAAATAATAGATTAGTAACAAAAGGAAACAATTCAGTAAGTTGGGTTGTTTTTTTTATGGTCTATACTTATTTCGAGTATTAATGTATAATAGCTTTAAGTTAAGAATGGGGTCTATCATGGGGGAGAATAATCATAAGTTCACAAAACATGGCTTAGCTATAGAGGTGCTTGCGAAGTACTTTATGGGTCTTGAGATCAATGAGAAAATCAAAACCATTACGGAGTTTGAAGAATCTATCCTGAGCGCAAGGGGAACGATTCAAAATTCGATAAAGCAACTTTGTGATGAAGAAGCAGTTACTCTTGTATCAAGAGGAAAGCTGGGAACGATAATTACCGCTAAAAACACTGAGAAACTTCTGGCGTTTGCCGGTATTTCCTTCTTTGTTGGCGTCATGCCTCTGCCTTATTCGAGATGCTACGAAGGTTTGAGTACAGCAATCCTTCAGACGATGCATTCCAAGTTAAACATGCCAGTGAACATGGCCTATATGCGCGGTGCTCATCAGCGCATTGAGATGATTTTGAATCAACGCTATCATTTTGCGATTATTTCAAAGTTCGCCGCAACAGACTATCTGAGAGAAAAGGATGATATCGAAATTGTTGTGGAGTTCAAAGAGGGTAGTTACCTCAGTAGTCACGTTCTGTTATTTGGTAAACCTCATTTTACAGAGATAGTCGATGGCATGAGAGTAGGCGTTGATAAGGAATCCATTGATCAAACATCACTGACCATTGAGGCAACACAGGGGAAAGACGTAACTTTGGTCGATGTTGGTTATAATCAATTGGTTGAGAAGTTGAGGTCTGGAAAGATTGACGCGGCCATCTGGAATAGTGATGATGTCAAGATACAGGATAGCCGTGTTTATTCCAAAAAGCTAAACCTTGCTCATAAAGATACTACGATCGCTGTCATTATTATTGATAAACGACGTCAGGAGCTTAAGCAGTTGTTAAAGCTGATCATAGATGTTGATGAAGTAGCTGACTTGCAGCGAAAAGTAGTTGAGGGCGAGATACCACCTTGTTACTAATATAAATCCATGACTCATGGATTTTTTTTAGTTAATGAGCTAAGCCGTGCTTTAAATGTGGCTGTTAATCAAATATACAAAATTTTGAATTTAATCGGCAAAAGGTGTTGACTGTAAGCGATTACCATGATATTGTTTGAATATACAAAATATTGTAAATAGGAGGAAATGATGAAAAGACTTAAAATGCTAGTAGTTTTTGTCGGGGATTGATGCCTTAGCACAATCGAGAGTCGACAATAATACCACGCCTGGTGTGACTGTTTTAGTTAAACAAGGCGACAGAATTCTGTATGAAAAATCATTTGGTTACTCATACCTTTATGAAGTAGAAGGTGAAGGCGCATCAGCAATTGGGGTCGAAGTTGATAACCCTGTAATGATGACAAACGACACGCTCTATGATTTAGCTTCTGTTACAAAAGTAATGGCTACTACTCAAGCAATGATGATGCTGGTTTATCAAGGGCTCATTGATGTGGATGAACCGGTGGCTACCTACATGCCAGAGTTTGGTATTAATGGCAAAGAGAACATTACTGCTAGAGACTTATTGACTCACACTTCAGGATTGGCTCAATGGAAACCAACGTTCCTATACGTCAATACACGTGAAGGTGAAAGACAGCTAGTTAACAATCTTTCAATCGAAGGAACTCCAGGGGCTTATGCCTATAGCGATTTAGGATTCTATACACTTGGCTTCCTGATTGAAGAAGTAACGGGTAAACCTTTAGAAGTCTATCTTCAAGATAATCTTTATGGCCCATTAGGATTAACGAATACCATGTTTGTTCCACTTGAAAATGGAGTATCTCCTGATAAAATTGCCGCAACATCTTGGGGCAATCCATATGAGTGGAGAATGTCTAATCAAAGAGATTACAACGTAGGCTATAACACAGCTGTTGATCAAGCGGCATTTGATGCATTTACGGGTTGGCGTTGGTATTCACTCAGAGGTGAAGTAAACGATGGCAACGCGGCTTTGGCTAATGAAGGTGTAGCTGGTCATGCTGGCTTATTCTCAACGGCTAACGATTTATCGATAATTGGTGAAATGATGTTAAGTGGTGGAACACTGAAAGGTCACACTTTCTACGATCAAGATACGATTGATTTGTTTACTACTAAGGATGTGACTCGCTCAAGCCGAGGCTTAGGCTGGGCAATTGGCGGGGCTACCGGTAGTGGCTTTGTTGGAAAATATGGTAGTGATGACACATTCAGACATGATGGCTTCACGGGAACTCAAGTAATTTTTGATAAAGCATACGACCTTCAAGTCATTGTTCTATCAAATAAACAGCACTACGGACCTTACAACAGCAATGGTTCATACTATTCAACCTATACAATGTCACGTGAAATTTCAGAACTCGCTTACGCGGCAGTTATTAGTGATATAGACACGAAAGATGTTGCGCCATTAGAAGCGGCTATCTTAAGCGCAAGTGAAATTGATCTATCTCTATACACTACGACAAGCGGAAATGCTCTCTTAGCTGCCATCGCAGCTGGACAAGTTGTAGTTGACAATCCGGTCTCACTCTCACTAGATATTAGTGACGCAATTGTGGCAATCGAAACAGCAACTCTTGCTTTAGTTCGATTGGCAGACAAAGACGATTTAAATACTCTTGTTGATTCTGTGAAAGACCTAACTCTTGAAGGATATGGTTCAGCTTCTGCCTTGGCATTTAGTGAAGCGTTGGCTGAAGCACAAGCAATCCTGGCTAATGAAGAAGCAACTCAAGATGCTGTAAATCAAGCCTATACGAAGTTACAAACAGCGTTTGATAATCTAGTTGAGTTGGCTGATAAATCAGCGTTGTTAGAACTAGTCAATCGTGTGAAGGATACAGCTTTATCGGTTTACACTGATACGACAGTTGAAGCATTCTCCAATGCTCTAACTGCGGCACAGGAAACCTTAGGTAAGGAACTTGCTACACAAGATGAGGTAGATGAAGCTCTAGCATCATTACAAAGTGCCTTCGCAAGCCTGACTAAAGCGGTGGATAAGGAAGAACTAAGGTTACTGATCGATGAAATGTCGAAAGTATCGCTAAAAGAATTCACGGCAGACAGTTCAGCTCTCTTTACGAAAGCCCTGGACAATGCGAAAGTGGCATTAGGAAATGCTGATGCTACCCAAGAAGAAGTAGACGAGGCTGTAGCGACCTTAGAAGCAGCGTTTGCGGGACTGAAAGCTTTACCTGAGACTGACGATGATCTACCTGATACAGGCGCAGATTATGGTTGGATGACGATGGTAGGAGCATCACTAACGCTTGCTGGTATTCTAGTTCTAAAGCGTAAGAAACTCGTTACTAAAGACTAGTATCATATAAAATGAATGTAAAAAGCCATTACTGATTGACTAAGTCAGTAATGGCTTTTTGGTTTATAAGTTTGGATCAATCTGGATGACGTCAATGCCTTGTTTACGTAGTTGTGAGATGAAGTTAACTGGAGAAAAGAACTCGTAATGAGAGTGTCGTATACTTCCTGTCAATAGACTAAACAGTGACGACTTAATCCCTGATTGTTGTGTCGTTTCGTCGTACAAATTAGCACTCAAATGTTGACAGTGCTAATTGTTGTGGTATAATGTTACCAGCCGTAAAAGGTGAGTGCGAGGAGGTGTCAGATGTTAACACAACGAAGGATTGAGATATTCAAAACGATTGTGCGAGAATTCATTGATACAGCGGAACCAGTTGGCTCAAAGACCTTAATTGAGAAATATGGTCTGAATTATTCCTCAGCGACAGTTCGAAATGAAATGAGCGCTCTGGAAAAAATGGAACTCATTGAAAAAACACATACCTCAAGCGGACGAGTCCCATCAACCAAAGGGTATCGTTTTTATGTTGAGCATTTGATGGAAGATACACACGACGAAATTATAGAGAAGGCATTAGTCACGGTGTTCAATGATCGTGCCAAAAATGTCGACGAAGCACTGAAACAAGGCATGGACCTGTTGGTCCAAATGACTGATTTAACCACTGCGGTTTTAGGACCGGATGCGAATCATCAGCGCCTTCAGGAAATCGTGTTATCCAAGATTGACGACCAAAGGGCGATTGTTCTATTTGAAACGGACCAACCCCACAGTGAATCAAGGCTCTTTCATTTGAATGGTGATTTGACTTTTGAAGATTTGGAATTTACGGTAAACCTGTTTAACCAGCGTCTCTTCGGTACAACACTAACTGATGTCATTCCCAAGATGGAAGCCATTCGACCCATCTTGGCCGAAACAATCAAGTCCTATGAAAAACTATTCGAAGCATTTGCGAATACGATTGTAAGGTTCTATAATGATAACGTTGTCTTTAGCGGACAGAGCAATCTTCTAAATCAGCCTGAGTTCGACAACATCAATAAACTCAAGCAGCTTATTGCCATGATGGAAGATTCAGCGCTTTGGAGAGAAGTATCCAGAGGCAAGGGTGACATGATGCTACAAACATCTAAACACTCACAAACGGTGTGGTTTGACGAGTTGGCCGTTGTTTCATCAGAGATTAAATTAAATGACGTCAAAGACAATGTACGTCAATTAATGATTGTCGGCCCGTCTCGTATGGAATACGACCGCGTCGTAAGTCTCTTGGAATATGTTCGAAAGATGGTTGAAGAAGTATACGGAAGTGATGAAGGAGAATGACATGCCCAAAGAAAAGTTGAATAGTGTAAAAGAAGAAGCTGAAAAGCTTGAAGAAGTAGTAGAAGAAATAAGTGATCAACAGTTAATCGAGAAATTATCGCAAGATAATGAGAAACTCAAAAACGAATATTTCAAGGCTTACGCCGACGCTGAAAACTTTAAGAAACGAAGTCAACGCGAAGTCGACAACCTTATGAAATACCGGATACAATCATTTGCTAACGATGTCTTGCCCGTGCTAGACAACCTCGAAAGAGCCCTCAGCGCACCAACATCGGACGAATCCTTCAAAACAGGAGTCCAAATGATTTATGATCAATTAGTCGCAGCATTAGAAAAAGAAGGGGTCAAAGAAATTGAGGCCCTCGGCAATCCATTCAATCCACAAGAACATCACGCGATTGCCAAAGAGAAACAAGAAGATGTCGAAGCCGGCATCGTCACAGAAGTTTATCAAAAAGGATATATCTTAAAAGACCGAGTGCTCCGTGCATCTATGGTCAAAGTAAGTGAATAAAGGAGAATAGAAACATGAGCAAAATTATCGGAATAGACTTAGGAACTACCAACTCAGTTGTCGCTGTAATGGAAGCAGGGGAAGCGAAGATTATCCCCAATCCAGAAGGAAACAGAACAACACCATCAGTCGTCAGCTTCAAAGACGGCGAGAGAATTGTCGGTGATGCCGCGAAACGCCAACTAATCACCAACCTCAACTCAGCCGCATCCATCAAACGTTACATGGGAACTGACCATAAAACAACACTCGAAGGAAAAGACTATAAACCAGAAGAAATCTCAGCCATGATTCTTCAATACATGAAGAGCTACGCTGAAGACTATCTCGGTGAAAAAGTCACTAAAGCTGTCATTACCGTACCAGCCTACTTTAACGACTCTCAACGTCAAGCAACCAAAGACGCAGGTAAGATTGCTGGTCTAGAAGTTGAAAGAATCATCAATGAACCAACCGCAGCCGCACTGGCCTATGGTATCGATAAGCAAGACAAAGAACAAAAGATTATGGTCTTCGACCTAGGCGGGGGTACCTTCGACGTCTCCATCCTTGAGCTATCGGATGGCACCTTCGAAGTACTATCCACTTCAGGAATCAACGATTTAGGTGGAGACGACTTTGACAATGAAATTGTAAACTTCTTAGTTGACAGCTTCAAGAAAGATAACGGAATCGATCTTTCCAAAGATAAAATGGCACTCCAACGTTTGAAAGAATCAGCCGAAAAAGCCAAGAAAGATCTTTCCAGCATGGTTCAAACAAACATCAGCCTGCCATTCATTTCCGCAGGAGCCAATGGACCATTGCACCTAGATACGACACTAACTCGTGCGAAGTTCGACAGTATGACAAAATACTTAGTCGATAGAACCAAGCAACCAGTGACTCAAGCCCTCAAAGATGCGGGACTAACTTCCAATGAATTGGATTCCGTCATTTTAGTAGGTGGTTCAACCAGAATGTTATCCATTCAAGAAATGGTCAAGAAGGAAACAGGTCGCGAACCAAACCGTTCAGTTAACCCAGACGAAGTCGTCGCAATGGGTGCTGCCATCCAAGGTGGAGTCATTTCCGGTGATGTTAAAGACGTACTCTTACTAGATGTTACACCACTTTCACTAGGAATCGAAACTATGGGTAACGTCTCAACCGTCTTAATCGCCCGTAATACCACCATTCCTACTTCGAAATCACAAGTCTTCTCAACCGCTGCTGACAATCAGCCAGCCGTCGATATCAATGTCCTCCAAGGTGAAAGACCGATGGCCTCCGACAACAAGTCACTAGGTGTCTTTAAACTGGATGGTATCGCACCTGCCCGTCGTGGTGTTCCACAAATCGAAGTAACCTTCGACATCGACGTTAACGGTATCGTTAATGTCTCGGCTATCGATAAGGGTACTGGCAAGAAGCAACAAATCACGATCTCAAACAGTTCTAGCCTCAGCGAGGATGAAATTGAAAAGATGATCCAAGAAGCTGAAGCCAACAAAGAAGAAGATGAAAAGCGTAAACAAGAAGCCGAAATACGCAATAAAGCAGAGCAATTCATCTCTCAAATTGATGAGACACTGAAGTCAGACGCTCAAGTCGATCAAGCACAAAAAGAAGAAGTCATTAAACTTCGTGACGAACTTCAAAAGGCGCTCGACGACAACGACACAGAAACACTACAAACAAAGCTAGACGCGCTAGAACAAGCGGCCCAAGCGATGTCCCAACAGATGTATGAACAGCAAGCGGCTAACGAATCAGAAGCTAATGAGAGCGATGACGATGTGCTAGATGCTGACTTTACCGAAAAAGAGTAACATAAAGGCGGTGTAATCCATGACGCAAAAAAGAGATTATTATGAAGTACTAGGACTATCTAAAGGTGCGTCTGCTGATGAAATCAAACGAGCCTACAAGAAGAAAGCACGTGAATTCCACCCCGATGTCAATAAATCAAGTGATGCCGAAGCTAAATTCAAGGAAGTAAACGAAGCCTACCAAGTGCTAGGCGATCCTGAAAAGAAAGCAACCTATGACCAATTCGGACACGACGGTCTCAATGGCCAAGCAGGATTTGGACAAGGCGGATTCAGCGGTTTCGGCGGCTTCGAAGATATCTTCGATATGTTCGGTGGCTTTGGTGGTGGGCAACGCCGCTCCAATACAGGACCACGTAAAGGCCAAGATCGCTACATGCAAATGAATATTGAATTCATGGAAGCAGTCTTTGGCAAGAAAGAAACGATCACCCTCAATGTCGATGAACAGTGTTCGCACTGTTCAGGCAGTGGGGCAGAAACACCCAGCGATATTCATACCTGCCGGACCTGTAATGGGACCGGACGTCAAACAACCCAACAACGTACAGTGTTCGGAACTATTGAATCACAAACCGTCTGTTCAACTTGTCACGGTAAAGGCCAAACCATTACTAAGAAGTGTCACATCTGTAAAGGTGAAGGATACCAAAACAAACGAGTGGAAGTCGATATCAATATCCCAGCAGGCGTTCAATCCGGTCAACAGCTCCGTGTCAGCGGTAAGGGTGAGCGTGGCATCAACAACGGACCTAATGGTGACTTGTTCATCGATATTCAGGTCAAGCCTCACAAAATCTTCAATCGCGAAGGTTCCAATATCTATATCAAGATACCAATCTCTGTCGTAGACGCGACCCTAGGTACCAAGAAGGATATTCCAACCGTCGAAGGAGATGTCTCCCTAACAATCCCTGAAGGAACCCAACATGGAACCAAATTCAGGCTCAAAGGTAAAGGGGTCAACAACCTCAGAACCAACCAAAAAGGCGATCAAATCGTCGAAGTCGATGTAAAAGTTGATTCTTCACTCTCGAAGGATGAACGGCGTCTTTACGAGCAATTACGCGACACTGACAAGAAAAAAGAATCACCTTTCGATAAGTTTATTAAGAACTTCAAGAACTAGCGGAGTAATTCCGCTATTCTTTCCAACAAAAATTAGCACTCAAAAGGCTTGAGTGCCAAGGAGGTCAACATGGACATCAAAGATTTCACCCAAAAAGCACAAGAAAAGATCATGGAGGCTGTCCAATTAGCGATGCAGCTGAACCACTCACAAGTAGAACCAGTGCATATCCTTCAGACACTCTTAAGTGACGACACACTCCAACAGCTTTTTGATGCGCTAGACCAACCCATTCAACAACATCGAAACAGTATTTCCAATGCGCTCCACGCTCTACCTAGAGTCAGCAATCCTACCCAGGCACAGCTCAGTCAAAAGGCAGCCGAAGGATTAAGTGAAGCCCAAGCCTTCTCACAACGAACCGGCGACAAGTTCGTCTCCACTATGTCCCTCTACTATGGCATGGTCAAACAAGACAATGACTACTTGCGTGAATTCAACCTGAAACCCCAAGCCATTGAAAAAGCCATCGAGAAGGCCCTCGAAGGAAAGACGATCGACTCACCCACCGCAGAGAATCAGCTCGGAGCCCTCAAGAAATATGGCCGTAACCTCGTCGAAGCCGTCAAAGATGGAGTCATTGACCCCGTCATCGGCAGGGATGAAGAAATAAGAAGGGTCATAGAGATTCTCTCACGCAAGACAAAGAATAACCCAGTCCTCATCGGTGAACCCGGTGTCGGTAAAACCGCCATCGTCGAAGGCCTCGCCTGGCGCATCATGAGGGGTGACGTACCACTCTCGCTTCAAAACAAGCAGCTCTTTGAGCTAGACATGGGTTCCCTCATCGCCGGGGCTAAATACCGCGGTGAGTTCGAAGAAAGACTCAAGGCCGTCCTCAACGAGGTCAAAGCAGCCGAGGGTGAAATCATCATGTTCATAGACGAGCTCCACAACTTGATTGGAGCCGGTAAATCCGAAGGCTCCATGGACGCTGCCAACATCTTAAAACCAATGTTAGCACGCGGTGAGCTCCACTGTATCGGTGCCACCACCTTCAACGAATACCGCCAGTACATCGAAAAGGATAAGGCACTCGAGCGACGCTTCCAAAGAATCCAAGTAGAAGAGCCAACTATCGAAGATACCATCTCCATCCTACGTGGTCTCAAAGATCGCTACGAGTCCTACCATGGTGTCCAAATCAAAGATAACGCTATCGTCGCGGCAGCCCAGCTGTCCCACCGCTACATCACCGATCGCTTCCTACCCGATAAGGCCATCGACTTGATCGATGAGGCCTGTGCCACCGTCCGTGTCGAAATGGACTCCATGCCCACTGAGATGGACGAGATGCATCGTAAGATCAGGCAACTAGAGATTGAAGAAGTCTCCCTAAATAAAGAGGAAGACGAAAGGTCCCTGGATCGACTAGACGAAATCAAGGAAGAGCTCGCTAATCTGCGCGAAGAGTACAACGTCATCTCCCATCAATGGGAAGTGGAAAAAGAAGCTTTGGATCAATCCAAGGCCAACAAGGAAGCTTTAGAGAAAGCTAGGCTACAGCTCGAACAGGCACAAAACGATGCCCGTTACGAAGAGGCAGCCCGCCTAAAATATGAAACTATCCCTAATCTCGAGAAGGCTATCGCCAGTGCTCAAAACACTGAGCAGGAAAAGCTTCTTTTAGAAGTGGTCGATGAAGAACTCATCGCTACCATCGTTTCCCGCTGGACCAAGATCGACATCAGTAAGCTAAGCGGTTCTGAAAAGGACAAGCTCCTCAATCTCGAGAGCTACCTAGCGAGCCAAGTCAAAGGTCAAGACCAAGCATTGAAGGTCGTTACGGAAGCTATCCTGCGCTCAAAGGCACAGATACAGGATGAGAAGCGTCCTTCTGGTTCCTTCATGTTCCTGGGGCCAACGGGAGTCGGTAAGACGGAGGTCGCTAAGGCCTTGGCCTATCAGCTGTTCGATGATGAATCAAAAATCATCCGTATCGACATGTCGGAGTACATGGAGAAGCATAGTGTTTCACGGTTGATAGGAGCTCCTCCGGGCTACATAGGCTATGATGAAGGTGGACAGCTTTCCGAACAGGTAAGGCGTCACCCATATTCGATCGTACTACTGGATGAAATAGAAAAAGCCCCTCCCGATGATATGAATATCCTGTTACAGATTCTTGACGAAGGAAGGCTCACGGATAACAA
>LSQX01232707.1_pt1 | contig 10670 bp, 9 predicted proteins | sample 654561 | NCBI WGS metagenome assembly LSQX01 (sample SAMN04489861, study PRJNA283612) | anaerobic digester metagenome | isolation source: 4 biogas reactors fed with cattle manure at either 37C or 55C with and... | place: Denmark: Kongens Lyngby | collected 2014 | reverse complement strand
TGTATAAGAGACAGAGTCCAGTCTGCCAGCCTCCCACAAAGCCCGCCAGGAGAATGGGGAGGTGCATGGGAAGCAGGGCACGGCCAATTGTGGGAATCTGGGCTGTGAAAAAGGGCAGCACTAAACCTAAAGCGATAAACAGCGCGGTGAGTGCCAGTTGTCTGGTTTGAACTTTCATCACTTGACCTCCTTGAAGGAATTAAGAAGGGTGCCGTAGCTCTTTCCGGCACCCTTAATTGTACTGCGTTGGACTGCTAAATGACATCATCTTCCATCATCAGATGGACGCCTGCCAGCTTGAAGGTCTTGGGTAGGGCGAGGATTCTCGCCTCCTTACCCACATATTTTTCCGCATCCTTCAGAGCCTCTTCAAAGGTGGCCCGAGTCTTCATACCCATTCCCCGAGCATAGCCAGGCTCCTGTGCCCCCACGATGTAGACGGCAGACGCTTCCATTTCAGCGATATGGCCGCAGGAAATCATGGAGAAGGCATGGAAGGGATGGTACCCGAAGTTGAAGCGGTACTTGTCAATGTACTCCTGCTTGCGGGCAAAGTACTCCCCATATTTGTTGCAGTCCGGGAGAATGTTGTGGTAGTCCTTCTGGAATAGCTCGTACAGCTCCCGATAAGAGGGAAACTCCTCATCGTGAAAATAGCCATTGCAGAGGGAGGCGCAGATCACCACAAAGTTGTCATTCATCACTCGGCGGTGGCGGATGATGTTGGCGGCGATGGCCTGCATAATCAAAATGGGATTGGTGCCGTGGCCGTTCCCGTAGTGGAACTCCTGGGGCATACCAAAGATCATGATATCAAACTTCTCCTTGGCCCAAGGAATATAGGTCCGCTTGTTGGCCACTTCCCAAGACAAGGGCTGCAGCTGTCCAGTATCGCCTGCAAACACGGCAAGCTGCCGCTGATGGGAATCGAGCACCGCATCCACCGTGAAGAACTTGCGGCCCATACATTTTTCCATATGCTGGCCGATGGCATCAAACTTTCTCCGCATTAAGCTGTGGTGGCTGACGGGAGTAAAGTCTTTTCTGTGCATCACTTCCGGCACATGGTGACAGGCTATACTTTCCCAGGTGGTAATGCCGGTTGCCACATGCTTGTAGCCCCCGGAATATCCGCCGTAGGGATTACCCAAGGTATGGCCGATGGAAACAGCGAGATCCGCTTCAAAGACTTCTTTGTTCATAATCACCCGGTTGCCCAGATCGTCCCGGCCCAGATCCACTAAGTTGTCCCAGTCTTCCGAGTCGTGGCAGGTGATGTTGTTCAAGGGCTTAAACTCGCTATAGATTTTCTCCCCCAAGATTCTTTTCAGCTCGCTTTGGGTCATTTTCCGGTGCAGGCCGTTGGAGCAGATCAGCTTAATATTTTTCTTCTCAACCCCCGCCTTTAAGCACTCTTCCACCACAATGGGAATGGCTGTTTTCCGATGGGAAGTCTCTTGAAAGCCCCCCTTCACCTTATCGGGGAAAATAATAACCACTTTCGAGCCTGGTCCCACCAGCTTGGAAATGGGATCCATCCCGATGGGGTTCAAAATAGCCTCTCTGGTTGCCCCTTCAATATCTTCCAAAACAGGCGGCTCAGGTACAGTCTCGCCTGGAATAAAGATTTCAGTGCGATCCTTAGGCAGCAGCGCAGGCATGGTTCCATGCCCGTATTCAAACTCAACTTTAATCATCTAGAGCTCCCCCTTACCCTTTAAATATTCGTCCACAATTTCCCCTAGTTCCCTGGGATAAAAGCCAATTTCACCGGTAAATCTGGTGAGGGCAACCAGTCCCCCGTCAACCGCGGAGAGACTGCCCAGCATCGCGGCATTCTCTTTCTTTAACCCGCCTCCGTACACGACCTTAAGCTTCAGCCCTAACTCTTCAGAAACCAGCTTCTTAATGAGTTCAGCAACAAAGGAAATATAGTCCCCATCTGGGGGAGTCTTTCCTGGGCCAATGGCCCAAATTGGCTCGTAGCCGATGACCACTTCCCGCTCATCCAGAAATGCTTCCACGCCCTTTAGGCTTTCTAAGAGTTGGGTGCGGAGGGCCTGTTCGATGCGGGGTTTCTGCTCCGCAAAGCTCCCTTCCCCGCGCTCCTGGGCCGTTTCCCCTACGCAGAGCAGCACATTTAAGCCCGACTCCAGAGCCCTAAGGACCTCTTGATTAATCAGCCCATTAACTGCACTGACCGCCCTTTGATTTAAGGCCGGATCTTCCAGTACTTCTTTCTGATAAGCCGCGATTATACCCAGCTTATCCCGGCGCTCTTCCGAATGGCCAATGATACTCCAGCTGCAGCCAAGATTTGCTGCGGCAGCTGCCGGAAGGTTGGTGGTAAAGGCGCCGAAGTTCGCACCGGGGGCAACGTTCTCCCTAAACACTCCCTGGCTCCCAATGGCAAACTCGCCCCGGCTGGCCTCAACCGCCGCGGGAATCAAAGCCTCAGGAACGAACAAGCTAAAGCGCAGATCTGTAAGTTTCGCCAGGCCCAGCTCTCGACAGGAGTTAAGCACCCCTGCAATCCACGCGGTGGGGCTCTCCTCTGGGCACACCCCGCCTATACTCCTGGGCACTTCAAAGCGCTTCAGATTGATAAAGATATCTCTCAATCGCTATCCCTCCCTGCAGTCCCAATCACTTCCGCTGTATAACTGGAAGAGGAGATGGTATCACCCATGCCCACTGTAGCCTTGGGATTGGGCACGATCTGGGCAGGCACCACCAAGACATAGTAATCCTCCAGTTCAGCAATACCGGTTTTGAGAAATTCCTCCACATCAAGGGACTGATCATCTTTCTCCCTAAACTCCTCCGCAAAGGCCCTGAGCTCTTCCAGGCCCCGTTCAGCTAAGGGCAGCTTTGCTGCTTGGGGCACTTCATCACTAGTGACAAAACCCGCGTGCAGCGCTTTCCGGGCATTGACGGCTGAGCCAAAGAGGCAGGCCTGGCGTACTTTTTCCACTGGATAGGGATAGGGCTTGGCCAGAACTAGGACGTAATAGCCCAGGTTGTGTACATGCACCCGCTGGAAGCCTAGCTTGTCCTTTAACGCCAGCGCGCCTTGATACAAAACATAGGCCCGCTCCCGCTCCCGCACTTCCAGGGCCAGATCTTCGTGGCCAAAGGAAGTTAACACCCGCACAATTTCTGTCTCGTTAATGCCAAAGCTGTGGATTTCGGGACTGATTTCCGCAAACATCTCCCGCTCCCACTGGGGCTCTTTCGTGGGCACATATTCAAAGTGCAGCTTTAAGCCAGGATTGTCCTCCTTGAGCCTCCGAAGAGTGGCCGCGCTGTTTCTAAAGTACTCCTGACGAACCTGGTCATCTTCGGGTACAGGCCCGCCTAAATGATAGGAGGCCACAAAGCCCACCTGGCACTGGGCTCCTAAAGCGGCTAAATGGGGCTCCAACTCTTGAGAGAAATTGTAGCTCAGGCCTGGGATCTTGCGGACCAAGATAATCCGGTTGGCCCGGGGTGTCACCACTTCAGTAAAGCCAAAATCAAAACGCTCGTTCTTCCCATATTCAAACACCCAAGGAGAATGGGTTGGATCACCTGGGCGCACACAGTGAGCAAGCTTTTCCAGCTGAAATGAACCATCAGTTACGGTGGGATACAGAATCTCCGGATCCATAACCGCAGCTTGGCGAGGCGAGAGGATGGGAGAATAGAGAACTGATCTAGCACCTAAAGCCGCCATCTGCTGGGAGATAATACCCGCCTGGCCGCCGAGCCGATCTTTGGTTTCTAAAAAGTGCCCCTGGAGCCACTCCATAATCTCCGGGTTCTCACAGAGAATAAATAGGGATTTCCCGTTCTGCAGGCCATCAATTAACAGGGCGACAAAATCCTCCCTGGTGCGCACCGCAGCAACTGAGCCCAAGCTTTCCTCAATTTTCTTCTGATCCAAATCGGGGTTGTTCTCCAAGAGACTCCGGACCGCATGGCTGCTCAAAGCAACCATTACATCCACATTGGTATTAAAGCCAGAGAAGGTGGTGCCCTGAAGCTTTGTCTCTACCGCTTCTTCTAAATAGTTCTGCCAAATCTGCTTCACAGCCAAATCTTTCATCTCTGCACTTCCCTTTACTGTACTCATTCACATGGAGGGAGAGCGGGCTGGGCCGCGTTCTCAGTGATCATAAGGGACACATGGTGATGCTTCTGCAACAGGCTTAAAGGACAGGCTGCGGTAATGGGCCCGTGCAGCCCCCGGCGCACAACAGCCCTCTGCCACGTGCGGAAACTGTAAAGGCAGATCCGCTTGGCGGAAAAGATCTGCTTAAAACCGATGGTCACGCACTTTTCAGGAATCGCTTCAAGATTGCCCCCCGCCGCGTTGCTGGCGTTAATTACCCTGGTTTCGGGAGCAATTTCTAAAACTCGGCTCCCCAGCTCTAGGTATTCTTCAGGAGTTAGGCTGGGCTCAGGCTCGTTAAAGGCCACATGGCCGTTAATGCCGATGCCGCCAAAGACCACATCGATCCCGCCCTCCTCTGCAATGCGCCGATCATAGGCGGTGGGATCTTTCGGATCCGGCGTTAACACATTTTGCGGCAGGGGCCTCAGCTCAGGATCAAGGAGGGCTAGAAATTCCCGGGCAATAAAGCCTCTAAAGCTTAGGGGATGATCTTGAGGAATCCACTCGCCAGCTTTGGTGCAGTACTCGTCCATTAAAAAGAAGATGACGTTTCGGCAGCTCACTTTTTCGCGATTAATCATTTCAAGCAAATAGGGGTACTGCCCAGTTGGTCCCACGGGAATCACCATTTTCACAGGCTCCCCCCGTTCCGCGGACCTTTTGATATAAGCAAACATTTCTTCTGCCATTTTTCTAAAGAGCCCAGCTTCATCTGGCACAATGGTTAAGGCAATGGGACTGCCCTGGCCCAGTTTTTCAGCTGAAATCGTCTCAATTACTGTCATGCCAGCCCTCCTCAAAGTTCTTTTCCTAAAGCCCGAAACATCCTCACTTTATACTCCTCAACACCCGGCTGGTTGAAGGGATTCACTCCCAAGAGCTTCCCCGAAAGGTAGCAGGCAAAGAGGAAGAAGTAAAAGAGCTTCCCTAAATGCTCCGCATCTATCCTCACCACAGGCACTACCAAGCAGGGGAGCCGCTGGCTGTGGGCGGAGACAGTGGCCTCAAAAGCAATATCGTTGATTTCTCCAAAGGTCCTGCCGTCAAGATAGTCAAACTTATCTGCCAGCCGGTCCGGTTTTACTGCCAGGTCCAGATCAGTGGATTCAATCTTCAAAAAGGTTTCAAAGAGCACCGGCGGACCTTCTTGAACATACTGCCCTAAGGAATGAAGCTCCTCAGTGTACTCCGCAGCTAAAGGCAGAATGCCCATACCTTCCTTCCCTTCACTTTCTGCAAAGAGTTGAATCCACCACTTAAAGAAGCCCTGAAGGCGCGGATCAAACCCGGCTAAAAGCTCCATGGTGTAGCCTTTTTGATAGAGCAGGTTTCTAGCTGCCGCATAATAGAAGGCGGCGTTTTCTCCAGGGCTTTCCTTTCTAAACTGGAGAGCAAGCTCTTCAGCGCCCTGCACCATACTGCGGATATCAACTCCTGCCACCGCCATGGGAAGAAGCCCCACCGGACTTAAGACCGAAAAGCGGCCACCAATATTGTCCGGGAAGGGAAGGAAAGCCCAACCTTCCTCCTGGGCCAGCTCCTCTAACAGGCCCCCGCTGGTGCCGGTTACCACAATCCGCCCCGCAGCCTCATCTCCATACCGTTCCTCTAAGAACTGGCGGAACACCCGAAAGGCAACGCCCGGCTCTAAAGTGGCAAAGTTTTTGGCAATGCAGTTGATGTAGACTGATTTACCCTCGCAGCGGCGCAGGGCCTCTTGCACCGCCCAGGGAGAGACGCTGTTTCCTGCGTAGATAATTTCAGGGCCATTTGAGCCAAGGGCAGTAATGGCAGCCCGGGCTCCGTTGTTGGAGCCGCCCACTCCGATTAAAACGAAAACATCGGCTTTACTTCGGATTTCCTGGGCAATGGTCTCAACTTTGTGGAGAACATCCTCCCCCGCCCATTCCTGCACAGAAAGCCAGCCCAAACTCCCGGCATAGGCCGGATCACAGCCCAACGCTTCCTCATAAAGCTGGCTGTAAGCTTGGATATAGTCCTGCACCTCCCGGTCAGTTAAAGTTCCGGTCTGATCGCGAATCATGCACTTCATTGCTGCTTCCTTTCCAAGTAAGTAATCAAGGGGTTGGGGGCGTGTAGAACAAGGTGTGGAGCACCCTGGCCGCTCCCCCAAAGGCGCTTAAATAGGGGTCGTATGGCTTGCACTCGATCTCCATCCCGTTATTGGTAATGTGCACGCAGCGAGCTTCAGTACTTTCCTTAATGGCCTCCCGGATGAAATCCCCCGCATTCATCAGCTTGCCGGTGACCACCAACAGGCTGGGATTGAGGGTATTCACCGCATTGGAAAGGCCCAAACCCAATTGGTGGGCGGCATCCGTTAAGATGGCTCGGCAGTCAGGATCCCCTGCTTTGGCCGCTTCCACCACCGTATCGATGGTGATTTCCTCCGGGTCTGCGCACCCTCTGCCTTCAAAAACCTTCCTGCCCTGTTCAACGATGCGGGGATTGGCCACAAAGCTTTCTAAACAGCCCCGCATCCCGCAGCTGCAGAGGGGGCCGGAACTATCAATGAGGGTGTGCCCGATCTCTCCGGCCGCGTTGGCAATTCCCCGGATGATTTCCCCATTAGAGAGGATCACACCGCCAATACCCTGGCCCACATAGGTGAAGAGCACCAAATCTTCCTTTTCGCTTCTTAAGATGGACTCTCCAAAGCCCATCATCTTCACGTTGTTGTCCAAAACAACGGGAAATCCCAGACGGGAGGATAAGATCTTGCAGATGGGAGTATCCTTCCAGGCAAAATGGAGGGCGGAGAGAATCACCCCAGCGACGTTGTCAACAATCCCGGGAACGCCAACGCCCAGGCCCACCAGCCGATTTCGCTCCACACCAAGTTCAGCAATGAACTCCTCAAGTAAGCGGGAAACCTGAGTCAAGCCCGCCTCCGCATCGGAGGTGGGATCGTAGGGCAGCTCCTTCTTATGAATAACTTCCGCTTTCAGGTTGGAGCAGACTAAAACAATGCGCTCCGAGACAATTTCCATCCCTAAGGCATAGCCGTAGTTGGGCACTAAGTCAATGAGAATGCTGCGCCGGCCTACCCTGGGCGGGGCAGTTTGATCTTCTCCAATCTCTTGAATCAGGCCCTGGGCCACCATTTCTTTTGTAATTGAGGAAACAGCCCCGCTGGTCAGGCCGGTCCGCTCGGCAATTGCCTGCCGGGACAGGGGCCCCTCATAAAACAGCAGGGAGAGAATATGGGCCCGGTTAACCTGCTTGGCCCAGGCGCTGTTCGCTCGCGGTAACATCACAGACCTTCCTCCCCATTTCCAAATCTTAGGCGTTCTGTTCTAGGAATTCACGGTAGACATGGCTCCAGACGTAGTTCTTCAGTTCCACAAATCTGGGCGTCATTTTAGTATCCTGAACCCGGGGATGGGGGATGTCGATCTCCACAACTTCATTAATCCTTCCCGGTCGGGCGCTCATGACGATTACTCTAGTGCCCAGCATCACCGCTTCTTCCACATCATGGGTCACAAAGAAGCAGGTCTTCTTCTCTTCCTCCCAAGTGCGGAGAAGCTCAGACTGGAGCTGAATCCTAGTTTGGGCATCCAAAGCCCCGAAAGGCTCATCCATGAGGAGAATGGAAGGGTTAACAGCGTAAGCCCTGGCAATGGCCACCCGCTGCTTCATCCCGCCGGAGAGCTCTTTAGGATAGGCATTTCTAAAGCCTTCCAGCCCCACTATTTTCAGATACTTGAGGGCGATTGCTTCCCGCTCCTCAGGGCTTTTCCCCTGGATCTTCAAACCGAACTCCACGTTTTTCTGAACGGTAAGCCAGGGAAAGAGGGCGTACTGCTGGAAAACCACGCCCCGGTCGGGGCCAGGCCCTTCCACCCGCTCTCCATCCACCAAGACTTCCCCGCTGGTTGCTCCAGTTAAGCCCGCAATGATATTGAGCAGAGTGGATTTGCCGCAGCCAGAAGGCCCCACGATGGTGATAAACTCGTTGTTATAGACATCTAGATTGATCCCTTCCAGGGCGGTTACTTGACCCTGCCGGCCTTGGAAGACTTTGCCGACGTTTTTAATCTGAACCTTTAGATCTCGCGCTTTTCCTGCCACGATGTCAGCCTCCGTTCAAAGAATTTCAGGGTCTTCTCAGCCAGCATACCGATGATCCCCACGATGATGATATAGAGCATCATGGGAGCAGTTTCAAAGGTGTTGGAAAGGGAGCGGATGCGCATACCCAAGCCGGCAATTGCTCCGGTGGATTCCGCGGCAATCAAGGTAGTCAGGGCCACCGCGATACCTAAGCGAATGGCAGTAATGATAAAGGGTGTGGTGGCGGGCAGAATTACCCTAAAGAAGAGCACCCGATCATCTGCGCCTAAGACCCGAGCCGCCTTAATGAGAGTCTCATCCACATTGGTCACGCCCTGATAAACGGTGATACAGATGGTTAGGAAAGTGGCCAGCCAAATAACGATAATCTGTGGGGTGCGGCCCACTCCCACCGAAATTACTACTAAAGGAACATAAGCCAAGGGCGGGATATTGCGGATAAACTGAATCCAGGGCTCGACGATATAACGGAAGGGACGATACCAGGCCATTAAAAAGCCAACGGGCACCCCAGTGAAAAAGCCGAAGCAGAAGCCGAAAAATACCGAAGTCATACTGCTGGCAATGTCACGGAAGAAGACGCCCCGGTTCAGCATGGTTTTCCCTGAACTAAATACCTCGACCAGATGGGGGAAACTGCGGGCAGTCTTGGGATTGATGGATAAAAGCTCCCAGACTATAACAGCGGTGATAAGGGAGATGAGCATCCACACAGAATTGGGAATGCGGTCGATTAAGTCTACTTTCTGCTTGCTTTTCAATCCGAACTCTCCTCTGCAGATTCTTAGAAAAAAGGCGCAGCCCCAGGCCGGGCCGAAGCTGCGCCCCCTGCCGAATCAGATTATTGATACATTTCCCCCGCTTGGATCATGAGGTCGGTGAGGAGGAAATCGTCTACGCTGAGAATTGCGCCAGGTGTGAGTACGCCAGCGTTGATGAAAGCATCCTGCTGCAGCTTGTAGATGTGGTGCAGGGTGCCGTCTAAGGCGTAGTTCACAATGGTCTGGCCGCCTACCCAGTCGCCGTCGCCGGTTTGATCCATGGCTGCTTCAGGGCTGGTGGCGCACTGGTCAGCAACCCAGCGGGCAACTTGTTCAACGTTCTCTTCTCTAGAGCCCCAATCCATAGCTTTGTAGAGAGCTTTAATAAAGCGGACTAAAATCTCTGGGTTCTCCTGGGCATACTTAGGCGTGCACACCCAGCTGGCTGGAGAGACGGAAACATCGATAAAGTCAACGTTGCTTACGAACTTAATGGCATCGTCGCCTAGGATGTTCAAAATCCGGGCAGAGTTGGGCGACCAGGTGGCGCAGGCATCAACTGAACCGGAAATCATGGCGGAAACCATGTTGCTGGTGTCCATATCATAGGCTTGGATATCGTTAAAGCTGAGACCCACAGAATCCAGAGCGAGCTGGAGAATGGTTTCGGAAGAAGTTCCGGAAGCATAGGCCACCTTCTTGCCCTTGAGATCCTCAAGTCTGCTTACGCCGTGGGAAGGACGGCCGATGACGCAGTCGGCGTTGCCTAAGTGCTGGAACAGGAAAATGGAGGCGTTGCCGGTGGAGGCCAGTCTGTGGGCACCAGGTCCGATGTAGGCAACATCAATGGAGCCCGATTCCATGGCGGCAATCTCGGTGGGGCCATCGGCAAACTCATACAGGTTGATGGTGATGCCCTGTTCAGCAAAGTAACCTTGATGAATACCCGTAATTACTGCCCAGAGAGCTGCATAGTTGGGCATGTAGGCAACGTTCAAGGTAACCGGCTGTTGAGCTAAAGCTGCCCCTGGAGCCACCAGCATACAGACCACAACAACAAAGCTTAAAATACTCGTCAGTCGTCTTCTCACTTTTTGCACCTCTTCTTTAAAATTGTTGCCTGGACTATCTGGCGTAACTGAGACAAAAGCAATTCCCCGCACCACTACAGACCTTGCTTTTTCCTGGGCACTCCCCCTTCCCTCGATCTTCCTCCTTTTAATTTCCTTTTCACGTTAATTAATTCAACGCTCCCATGTTAAGTCCTGCAAAAGTTGAATAACATTTTCCCAAAAACATAAACTCGGTCCGACTAAAGCAAAACCAAGACATAACAAAACCCACACCCAGAGTTGAGTCCGTATAATGGTGTAAAAATGGTTTTCTGAAAAAATAGGAGAGCCATTAACAAATTCCTCAGTTAGAATAGAAGTTGGACAAACCAGAATTCTAAGAGGAGGAATTTGAATGGCTCAATACCAGATTACCGTAGATCAAGAACTTTTGCACCGTCTATTTTTAGGAAATAACAAGGATGCCAGCGTGTCAGCGCTATTGGAATCGGTATTGAACCAGATTTTGCAGGCGCAAGCCACCGAACAGCTTCAAGCCGAACCATACGAACGCACTGATAAAAGGAAGGGGTACCGTAACGG
>LSQX01170034.1_pt1 | contig 10671 bp, 12 predicted proteins | sample 654561 | NCBI WGS metagenome assembly LSQX01 (sample SAMN04489861, study PRJNA283612) | anaerobic digester metagenome | isolation source: 4 biogas reactors fed with cattle manure at either 37C or 55C with and... | place: Denmark: Kongens Lyngby | collected 2014 | reverse complement strand
GCTGATGAAGGTCAAGGATATGATGTTGGAAAAGGGCGTTTAATAGGCGCCCTTTTTTTTAGTGTTATGCTAATGCTAAAAGAAGCTGAGTGTAAAATATATCACAGGATAAAATAAGGTTGCAATAGGGGTGAAGGTGTGAAAAAAGGGGATGCCACACCGCTAAAATATATAGGCCTTATCATCCGGCTGGGGCTGTCCATGGCTCTGCCGGTTGTTGCTGGCGTACTGGCGGGAAGGTACCTGGACGGTAGGCTGGGCACAGGGAATGTGTTCCTGGTTATCTTTATAATTATCGGCACTCTTACATCCTTTAGAAATCTGTATCACCAGGCCTACAAAATCGCAAATAGAAAATGATACCATATATGGTTTAACGCGGCGCCTCTTTCGGCTCTGCGCCCGGTTTTTCAGGCAACCTGGCGGGGTTTGTATAAGGGGTGTTTTTTTTATTAGTCCCCGTAAAATTAAAAATTCACTCAATGGAAAGAAGATAAAGGGAAACTCATGCCCAAACAGGTAAGTATTACAATAGCAAAGGTAGTATACTGACGGAATTGATTTTCAAATACTATATACAACGCGCTTAAGACTTTGCATCATCTAACGTGTCATCCTGAGCGAAGTGCTGTCATCCTGAGCGGAGCAGATGTCATCCCGAGCGACTCTTCTGTCATCCTGAGCGATAGCGAAGGATCTTATGTCTATCTCTAGTAAAGCTTCTTTGGGCTCCGCTTCTTCAGAACGATATAGTCGGATTATTCCGACTTCGTCCTCAGAATGACGAAAGGCGTACAGGATTCTTCGCGCTTTGCTTTTTAGGAATGACAGAGGCGGATTTTTCGGACTTTGCCCTCTTAAGCGACAAGAGAAGTAATGTAATATTATTAATGCGCTATAAATAATAACGGCGGAGGTCTTGGTCAGCGATTGCATAACGGTATATTTTCCCGGCTTTGGGCAATAATCGAGAAGGCTCATTGGACCGGGAGGTGAGATATTGAATAAAAAAGCATGGTATGCGGTAGGGCTGCTGGCTGCAGTGGGTGTTGGGTTTGGACTTTTCAGGGTGGTGGACGTTTTCTATCCAAAGGGCAGCGATGGAGACATTCTCGTTAGGGCTTTCAACACTTCGGGGGCCGCTGTCGTGGAAGCAAACATTAACGCCTACGCCTCGGATACCGGTATTTTTTTAGATAGAGAAGAGGTGACACGGATTGTCACGTCCTTGGCGGATGGAATGGAGCTGGACCTTGACGGTGCCGAAAGAATAGAGAACTTCAGCGGTGACTATAACCAGCTTTCGGTTACCGGTAAAAACGCCGATGGGTACGGCATGGTAATTATCGTACATTCGATGGATTTCTCGGATATTAAAGAGGGCCCGGGAGGCTTCGAGACCAATATCGTTATCGATACTGCCCTGGACGGTGATATCAAGGAGCTGCCGGGCATGGAAGAGAGGATTAGCAATCTGGTGGCGGAGCACATGCAGGGGGTTCGTACCACGTCCTGCATTGTGGGCAGCTATTTCGAAAGTATTCCCGAAGACAATATGGAAGCAATCATAGGCTCAGTTTTCCAGTCCGCTGACGCGGTAGAGGTGGAAAGGGCCATATACGATGGGTTTTTAAGTGTTTCGGCCTACACACCTCGTATCGGTGATTATATTCAAATGGGGGGCAACAGGATAAACCTGAATGTAGCGATGAGGTATAATTCCTATGAAGGCAGAACCTATATATGGCTGGGTTCTCCGGTTATTACTATGGAATACTAGCAGCTTTTAGGAACGGGAGGATGCAAATTGCCGAAAATCGTAGCAGAGGCCAGTCCCCCGCTAAAGGGGACTGTCAGAGTAAGCGGCGCAAAAAACGCAGTGCTGCCAATAATCGCTGCAAGCCTTTTATCAAGTGACAGGTGCATACTGGATGAAACACCCATGCTGGACGATGTGGATATTATGTGCGAAGTGCTGGTGTCGCTGGGGGCGGATATAAAGAGAACTACAAACGGCAGGGTGGAAATAAATTCGAAAAAAATAGACAACTACGAGGCTCCCTATGAGCTGGTAAGACGTATGAGGGCGTCCTTCCTGGTAATGGGTCCCTTGCTGGCAAGGCTGGGAAAGGCCAGGATATCTCTGCCGGGGGGCTGTGCCATTGGTACAAGGCCGATAGACCTTCACTTGAAGGGCTTCAAGGCAATGGGCGCGGAAATAACCCTGGGCTACGGTTACATTGAAGCCAGGGCAAAACGCCTTAAGGGAGAGAGAATATACCTTGACTTTCCCAGCGTGGGTGCCACCGAAAACATTATGATGGCCGCAGCCCTGGCAGAGGGATGGACCGTTATAGAAAACGCCGCCGAGGAGCCGGAGATAGTAGACCTTGCCAACTTTATAAATAAAATGGGTGGTCAAATAAAGGGTGCCGGTACCGATACAATCAGGATAGAGGGCGTAAAGGCCCTTGGTCCGGCGGTCCATACGGTGATACCCGACAGGATAGAGGCGGGAACCTTCATGATAGCCGGGGCTATAACCGGCGGAGACATTATTGTGGATAATGTTGTACTGTGTCACCTGATGCCTATTATCGCAAAGCTTAAGGAGGCAGGGGTGACGGTGCAGGAACTGGGAAGCGGTGTTAGGGTGCAAAGCCCTGGGAGGGTGGACGCGGTGGACATTAAAACACTTCCTTACCCGGGCTTTCCCACCGATATGCAGGCCCAGATGATGGCCCTTATGAGCGTCGCCAGGGGCACCAGCGTAATAATAGAAACGGTTTTTGATAATCGGTATATGCATGTAAATGAACTGAGGCGGATGGGAGCCTGTATTAAAATAGATGGCAGGAGTGCGGTGGTCCAGGGGATGCCACAGCTGACCGGGGCAAGGGTTAAGGCCACCGACTTGAGGGCGGGGGCGGCCCTGGTGCTGGCGGGCCTTGTGGCCCGGGGGCAGACGGAGATATATGATATCCATCACCTTGACAGGGGCTATTATAACCTGGATAAAAAACTCCGGGGTCTAGGTGCTAAAATCCAAAGGGTGGACTGTATTGAGGGAGACGGACCAGAAGTACAGGGACTGAACACTAATCACCGGCGGTTGTGTCCCTGATTAGCATGAAATTATTATTTACGAAACGAAGCTATATAACGTGATAAAGACTTTACATCTTCTAGCGTGTCATCCTGAGCGACCTCTTTGTCATCCTTAGCGATAGCGAAGGATCTTATGCCTGTCTTCAGTAAAGATTCTGCGGGCTTCGCCCTCAGAACGACATAAGGGCATGTCGGATTCTTCACTACGTTCTTAAGCGGCAAAGCCGGATTCTTCGGGCTTTGCCCTCTTAAATGACAAGTAAAGTAATGTAATATTATTAACACTTTATATATATATTTGTCAATAACGAAGGGACATACCGATATCGGTATGTCCCCTTTGGATATTATTCGTGTTGCCGGGCTTCGTTGCCGACGGGCTCAATCCTTAACACTCTTGCCACCGATTTATACACCAGTACCGTAAGGGCAGAGTTTGCCGAGGCCTTAATCAGATTAAAAGGTATTATTACCGGTACGATCATGGCCTTTACCGCCTCTATCGGCACGCCCAGGAACTTGGTCGTGAAGTACAGGTTAAGTGGAATCATCACCAGTGTCATACCTATGGTTCCCGCTGTAAGGGCCAGCAAGGCACCCTTGAAGGTGTGTACTTTCCTGTATATAAGTCCTGCTACCAGAACCATGGTACCAGTGGCAATCATATGCATAAGGCCGCCTATCCAGCCGCTTCCGGCGCTGACGGTAATCGCCTGGAACAGCGAAACCGCAGCGGTTATCAATAGGCCGGCGCCTGGACCGTATACGAAGGCTCCTATCAGGGCTGGTACGTCCCCCGGTTCGTATTCCAGAAAGGGTGCCGCAGGAATTATCGGAAACCTTATTGCCATCATAAGTAAGATGGACAGTGCCGTAAGCAGAGCGAGTTTTACAAGTTTGTTCACGTCATGGTTCATACAACTTACCTCCTAAGAAAAATAAAATTCCCCTCAATATAATCTCAGGGAAATAAATTTATTCAAATCTTCTCCCATCCAGACTCTACTGTCGGCCCCGGAATCGCACCGGGTCAGCGTTAGCTCGCGGGCTAGCGGACTTTTTCCGCATTACCGCCGGTCGGGAATTTCACCCTGCCCTGAAGATTATATTTTAGTTTTCTAAAACAAATATTAGCATCTTACTGCATTGTTGTCAAGAAATAAGCGGCAGTTTTGCCGTATCAATGGTTTAAACCGGCGGCGGAATAAAGTATAATTAGGATAAAATAATAAGCCCGGGAGGTAATAAAATGATTGATCTTTTGATGAAAAGAAGGAGTATCCGAAAGTTTAAGGATGTGCACATCGAGGCCGACAAGCTGGAGAAGTTAGTAAAATCGGTGCTGCTTGCGCCTTCGGGTAGCAATCAAAGGCCTTGGGAATTTGTATTTGTGACCGACAGGGGGCTGCTGGAGACGTTGGCAACGGTAAGGGACCGCAGTTCGGCGCTTTTGAAGGACGCTGCCTTGGGAATTGTGCTGCTGGGGGAATCCGACAGAAGGGACACCTGGATAGAGGATACTACCATAGCCGCTATCCTTGCGCAGCTTACTGCACATTCCATTGGACTTGGCTCCTGCTGGGTGCATATAAGGAACAGGATGCATAACGACACCAAAACAGCCGAACAGTTTGTAAGGGAGCTGCTGGAAATACCTGAGCAAAGGAGCGTTGAGTGCATAATTGCAGTGGGTTATCCGGATGAACAAAGGGCTCCCCGCAGCGAGGAAGACTTGGAATATGATAAGGTGTATAGAAACAAATATGGCCTTAAATACCGCTAAAGGTAATACTATGCATATATATTATTTCTCCCCGCTTGATTCATCCGGAGGTTTGATATAGCATATTTATTATAGTTAAAAAGGGGGGGGAGGTCGAAACAATGGTAAGAACCAAGAATATTCCCGATACAGAAACCACAAGGATGGATGCCAAAAGGAAAAAACAAGGGACCAAGAAAATATTGATTAATATTGCGGTCTTTATAGTAAGCGTAAGTTTATGGTGTGCCGCAACCTACTACGGGTACACCTATGCCAAGGACTATATCGATACCTCCATAAGAAACGTGCAGCAGCAAAACGCTATGAATATACAGCAGCTTACCGAAAGGATGGAAGCACTGGGCCAGGAGATAGCCGGACTACGGGAGCGCATTGAGGAGGCGGATTCTACCATATCCAGCTCCACCTCGGTGCAAAGGCGTATAGACGATAAGCTGGAGGACCTGGAGGACCAGCTTGATCAACTGGAAAGAGCCCTGGAGATTTTAAAGGAGGCTCCTAATGTATAGGATTAACTACCTATTCGCCTTTCTGGCTGCTCCATTCTTAGCCCTTTTTCTGGTCTGTTCGGATTTTGTGGAGGACAGCACCGGGCTTCAGTTTCCCATAGCTCCCCTTGAGGAGGGAGCGGCCACGCTGCAGCAGGAGGCGGGCATTTTAAAGCAAAGCATAGCGGACTTAGGCCTGCTGGCCAGGATGCAGGAGGACATTTTTTCGGAGCAGTACGAGAGCCTGTCCGCACTGTCCGACAAAAGCGTGTCCCACAGGAAACTGTCCGACGACATATACGAGCAGAAGATACTGGAAATGCTGGGGCCTACCGTGTCGGCACATATTTCGGACAACAACGAAATAAAGATTTTCAAACTGGCTGAGTTGGGTTACCGGGGATTTATTGCCAAGGTAAAGCTTTTCCAGCCAAAGTCCTTCAAGGTGGTGCTGGCCAAGGACACGCTGGGTAAGCTGGAGACAACGTCTGAGGCGGCAAAAAGGACCGGGGCCATGCTGGCGATAAACGGCGGCGGGTTTTACACCGAGGTTAGAGGCGGCCAAACCTACGCCCAGATGATAGGCAACACCGTTATTGACGGCAAGTTGGTGGAGCCCTTTAACGGTTATCCCGGTAATTTGTTTTTTGCCGGGATAAACAAACAGGGCCAAGTGATAGGAACAGTCCCGCAGACCGAGAAGGAGCTGACCGCACTTAAGCCCTACCAGGGGGTAAGCTTTATCCCGGTGCTGCTAAAGGACGGCAAGAAGGTGGAGATACCCGACGATTGGAAGACCACCAACCAGCCCAGGACTATAATAGGTAAGTATGCCAACGATGATTTGATTATGATAGTTATCGACGGACGGCAGGGAGACTGGAGCGTGGGCGTTACGCTGGAACATCTCCAGGACAAACTGTTAGAGCTGGGGGTTAAGGAGGCCTATAACCTTGACGGTGGCGGGTCCAGCGCCATGTACTTTAACGGGGTGGTGCTAAACAGGCCCTCGGACGGCAAAGAGCGCCCGGTGGTTAATAATATAGTTGTGCTACCATGAACTGGGGGAACCGTCCCGCTGGATCGCTGAATATGCAGTATTGCCCTGGACAATATAATAGTGGGCAAACTATCCAGCTATAAATTGTTAGCAAAGATAGGAAGGAGTTATATGAATAGACAGGGAAAAGGCAGAGTGTGGCGGGGTTTTTGGCAGCTGGCTGACCCAAAGATATGGATAGCTTCCACCGTTCCCATGCTGGTGGCGGCGGCCCTTGCCTATAGCAGCACAGGACGGTTCCACCCAGGCTGGTTTTTGCTTTCGGCTGCGGGGATTTACCTTATTGAAACGGGTAAAAACGCCATAAACGAACACGTAGATTATAAATCGGGGGCGGACAGGAACGTTACGCCGGAAAACAGGACGCCCTTTAGCGGTGGCAAAAAAACAATCGTGGACGGAAAGCTTACTCCCGGCGAGGTAAAGGTAATATCCTACGCTACAATGCTGGCGGCCTGTGCCATAGGGGTGATTATTGTGCTTTACCGCGAATTTGACGTGCTATGGATAGGCCTTGCCGGTGTTTTCATGTCGGTATTCTACAGCATACCCCCCTTTAGGTTTGCCTACTCCGGCCTCGGGGAGCTTGCGGTGGGCTTTACCTTCGGCCCCTTGATCACCACCGGCATGTACCTGGTGCTTACCGGCTCGGTGGAGCCGAGGGTGGTGGCGGCATCGCTGCCCATAGGGTTTCTTATTGCCAATGTTTTATGGATAAACCAGTACCCGGACTATGAAGCTGACAAAAAGGCCGGGAAATATAACTGGGTAGTGAGGATGGGCAAAGAGAAAGGCATAAGAGTGTTTGTATTGATGTTTGCGCTGGCTTATGCGGCATTTCTGCTCCTTGCCCTTTTATATCGGAACCCGGTGTGGCTGCTGGGGCTGATAAGCGTCCCCGTCGCGGTCCGGTCGGTGAGGACCGCCAAAAGGGAATTCGGCTGTACCGCGAAGCTTATCCCTGCCAACATCGGTACGGTGCAGGTATACCAGATAACCGGCCTTGTAATGGTTATAGCGGCCCTGTCAAACCGTTTTGTAAGTTCCTGAGCCAAGCTTTGCACTTTTCCTGCTGCCAATGCGACCCAGAGGCGACTAAGCCGGCAGCCATTCAAAACTATAGTACGGAATTACTGCAAACTGGGCAGGGAGGGGATATATGTGGATTAGAGAAAAGAGGTTTAAAATAAAACGAAGAAAGGTCGGTTGGATATGAAGAGTACCGATAACAACAGGAATTTTTTAAAAGCCTATTTGTGGGACAAATGGGGTCAGCTGGATCGGGACCAAGAAAAGGGGGTACCGGCACCACCCTTCCAGAAACCCTACGGCGATGACGCATCCTTTGTGGAACTTATAAAACCGGAGGACTTTAACGTGGGCAACATCGCCCTAAGGGAAGCATTGGGGCGCAGAAGAAGCCGTAGGAGGTTTACCGGCGACCCCTTAACCTTGGAGGAGTTGTCCTGGCTGCTCTGGTCGGCCCAGGGAGTAACCGGTGACAATGAAGGGCGAAGGACAGCCCCCTCCGCCGGCGGACGGCATCCCTTTGAGACCTACCTGGCGGTTAACCGGGTGGAGGGTTTAAGGCCCGGGCTGTACAGGTATCTGCCGTTTGAGCACAGGCTGCTGGTAATGGGAGAGGTCCAGGGGTTGGAGGAGAGAATGGCGGAGGTCTGCCATGGCCAGAAATTCGTTGCTGGGGCAGCGGTAGCCTTTTTCTGGACAGCACTACCCTACCGGGCGGAATGGTGTTACAGCCTGATTTCTCATAAGATGATCGCCATTGACGCGGGGCACCTGTGCCAGAACCTGTACCTTGCGTGCGAGGCAATCGATGCGGGGGTTTGTGCCATAGGCAAATACAGCCAGCATAAAATGGACCATCTGCTGGGCGTTGATGGGACCGACGAGTTTGCAATCTACGGTGCAGTGGTGGGGAAGACTTTACATAAATGATTTGCGGAGGAAGTATTTTATGAGGTTTAAGGGAGTAATACTTGATATGGACGGTACGCTACTGGATACTCTTGGTGATTTGGCCAATTCCATGAACATCGTGCTGGAGCGTTTCGGCTATCCGATTCATCCGGTAGAGGCCTACCGGTATTTTGTGGGGGAAGGAATGGAAATGCTGGTTCGCAGGGCTCTTCCCGTCGGCAGTGACAACGGGGAAACGGTGAAGGCGTGTATGGCAGCGATGAATAGCGAATACGGTCTGCGCTGGGCGGAAAGCTCAAGATTGTATCCCGGCATTCGGGAACTGCTCGACTATCTTGAATCACATAATATTCCAAAGGCCGTTCTCTCCAATAAACCGCACGACTTTACCAGGGCAATGGCCGAGGCTTTCCTGTATGAGTGGGATTTCTTCCAGGTAAGAGGGGAGAGTCCTTTAACCCCTCGAAAACCAAACCCCGCCGCTGCACTAGAAATAGCAAGCGGAATGGGCCTTAAGCCGGAGAAAATAATCTACCTGGGAGACAGTAGCATAGATATGCAGACAGCGGTCAGGGCGGGTATGTATCCGGTAGGAGCACTGTGGGGTTTCAGGACCGAGGAGGAGCTTAGGCTTAACGGAGCCAGGTCGCTGGTAGAAAAGCCGGAGGATGTAATATCAATATTTTTGAGGAACTGAATCCATATATGACGCATTAATAATAGTACATTACTTTGTTTGTCATTTAAGAGGTCGAAGCCTGAAGAATCCGGCTTTGCCGCTTAAGAACGCAGTGAAGAATCTTCTAGAAGACAGGCATAAGATCCTTCGCTACGCTCAGGATGACAAAGGGGTTGCTCAGGATGACACGTTTGAAGATGTATAGTATTAAGCACGTTATATACAGTATTGAAATAATGTGTAAAATTTCCGGCACTGGAAAAACTATTGACACAATACCTGCTTTAAGAAGGGAGTGCCGGGAATGAATAAAAAAATAAATCTTCTTCTGTTTAGCGGGGACTTCGATAAAATATACGCTGCGCTTTTGATAGCAAATGGCGCACGGGATATGGGTATGGAAGTCTCCATTTTTTTTGCGTTCTGGGGTTTGCTTGTGGTACGGGACCCCGAAAAGCTGACCGGCGAAGGAAAGAGTGCCTATGAGAAGATGTTTGGCGCAATGACCCCCAAAGGGCCAGAGGACCTGGGACTGTCCAGGATGAATATGATGGGTATGGGAAAATCCATGATGCTGGAAATGATGAAGGATGACAATGCTCCCAGTCTTCAAAGGTTGCTTGACGGTGCGCGCAAAAACAAGGTGAAATTCTATGGATGCAAGCTATCCACCGATGTTATGGGCTTTAAAAAGGAGGAAATGCTCCCGGAGCTGGAAATCGTGGACGTTAAGGCCTACATAGAAGACGCCGTCAATTCGGACATGCAGCTTTTTATTTAAGAAGGCCGGTTCCAGACCGGCCCTTTACTTATAGTTTTCCGCTGCAGCCCAGTACATTCCTCATCTTGTGGGCCACCATTTTTTTGATGGCTTCCCTGGCGGGGCCTAAGTATTTCCTCGGGTCGAACACCGATGGGTTCTCGGCCAGGTACTGCCTTACCGCTGCCGTCAGGGCAAGCCGCAGGTCGGTGTCTATGTTAATCTTGCACACGCCCATTTGAGCGGCCCTTTTAAGCATGTCCTCTGGGACTCCCTTGGCTCCTGGGATGTTGCCCCCGTACTTGTTGCAAAGGTCCACAAACTCGGGTAATACCGTGGATGCCCCGTGAAGTACCAGCGGGAATCCCGGCAGAAGGGAGCTTATCTTTTCAAGTCTTTCAAAGTCCAGCATTGGCTCACCTTTGAATTTATATGCTCCGTGACTTGTTCCTATTGCAATGGCCAGCGAGTCTATGCCAGTTCTTTCAACGAACTCCACTGCCTGATCCGGATCGGTGAAGGTTGCTTCCCTGGCGCTTACATTGATGTTATCTTCTATTCCAGCCAGTTTACCCAGTTCGCCTTCCACCACTACACCTCTTGGATGGGCGTAGTCCACCACTTTTTTGGTAAGGGCTATGTTCTCCTCGAAGGGATACCTGGAACCGTCAATCATCACCGAGGTGAAACCATCTTCTATGCAGGCTTTGCAAACTTCAAAATCTTCACCATGGTCAAGGTGTAGAACCACCGATAGCCCGGTATCCTCCATCGCTGCGTCCACCAGCCTTCTAAGGTACAAAGGCTTGGCATATTTGCGGGCGCCGGCGGAAACCTGAAGTATTAAAG
>LSQX01169951.1_pt1 | contig 10671 bp, 11 predicted proteins | sample 654561 | NCBI WGS metagenome assembly LSQX01 (sample SAMN04489861, study PRJNA283612) | anaerobic digester metagenome | isolation source: 4 biogas reactors fed with cattle manure at either 37C or 55C with and... | place: Denmark: Kongens Lyngby | collected 2014 | reverse complement strand
GACAAAGACGAGACAAAGCAGGGAGACGCCCAAAATGGGCGTCTCCCTCTCGCGTAGTGCCTCATGTCAAATTGAGCGCGAACGATCTACTTGTGCCTCAGATAAATTGAGCGCGAACGAAGAGTCAGAGCGAACAGTCAAGCCGCTATGCTGGACATCCAGCCGGCGGCTTTTGGCTTTTTCCACCACTGCGGTCATCTGTTCAGTTTTACTCTTCGCCAAACCGGTTAACGTGTTTTGGAATCGAAGAATGTCTCGCGTGAGCAAGGCAGGGTTGAGCGAAGCACGGAAGGTCAGGAGATCTTGCGTCTGTTCGTTGGACAGCACCCCGGCGTCCAGCAATCGTTCAACGGGAGTCCTGGGGGTGTCATACACACGCTTGCGCCGACCTGCAGCATCTGACGTCCACCCGACGGGTTTTTTCGTGGCAGTGAAGTAATTCATCTTGAGACAGACAGCCTTCCATAACGCGGCCAGCACCGTTCGTTCTTCCTCCGTGTCATAGCGGTAGTAGAACCCGTAGCGGCGGACGACATGGTTGTTCTTGGACTCGACATGTGCCTGGTCGTTCTTTTTGTAGGGGCGTGCCCGGGTAAAGTAGATGTCTTTGCCTGCAGCCCAGCGGATGACATCGTAGTTAATGAACTCACTGCCATTGTCGCAGTCCAATCCCTGCACTTGGTAAGGAATGGTGGCGAACGCTCTATCCAGCGCGGAACGGATGTGTACATGCGCATTGTTGCGCAGCGCCTCCAGATGGATCCAGCCTGTGTGGACATCTGTCAGGGACAAAGTACGGGCAAACTCACCTTTGAGTGTGGGGCCGCAGTGTGCAACCGTATCGACCTCAAAGAAGCCAGGCTCCGCCTCCATCTCGTCCCCGGCCTTGCGGATCTTGATCGAGTTGCGCAGCAGTGCGCCGGGCTTGGTCGCACTGATGCCCTTGAGTCGCAAGCGCCCTCGTTCCTCTTTTAGATAACGATCGACCGTCGCTGCGCTCATTGCCAGCACTTCGGCGCGGACACTCTCTGTCCAACCGGAATGATTCAGTACCAGTTCACCGTGCTCCTCCAGGGTGGCAACCCACAGAGCGCGAGCCGCCACAAGATACTTCCCGCAGGGCATACACATGACACGCCATAACCACAACAGCTTCTCCTTGGCAGCAGGGCTGTATTTGTCAGCCCGGTTCTGTCGACGGTCCATGCGTAAGAATTTCTTTCTGCCAAGGGTTTGGGATGTCAGATACCGTCTGGCTGTTGACCTGCTCAAGCCTGTGCTGTTGCAGAACGTTTCCAGGATGTCCGATTTCTCTCCCTTGGTGGCTTGACGGTATGCCTTTTTCAGCTGACCTGTCACTTCGATTCGGGATGCCATGGATACTACTTCCTTCTTCATTTTTCTAGCATACTTTTTTCGCGCTCAAATGTATGTGAGGCACGACTTCTGTTTCGCGCTCATTTTATATAAGGTACGTCGATCCCTTGACGGTCCGNNTGCAGGAGACCGGTCCAGCCGGTCTGGACGGTCAAGCCGTTTTCTCCAGCCGAAGGTTTCTGTTCCGATGTGCCGCGAAGAATCTTACCTCCCCAAGGGAGCGGTTCTTCCTTTTTTGTGTGAGGAGATCGACAATATGAGTCCATCCGCTTTTCGTTCCCAATCCATCTACAAAATGGTGCTTTCCGGTTTGTTTCTAGCGCTGGGGCTTTTGTTGCCCTTTCTGACCGGACAGATTCCCGAGATCGGCAGCAGGTTGCTTCCGATGCATCTCCCGGTCCTGTTGTGTGGATTCATATGCGGGCTTCCGTGGGGACTGGCTGTCGGGTTTGTCACACCACTGTTGCGAAGCCTTCTATTTACAATGCCTCCGCTCTATCCGCAAGCACTCGTGATGGCGTTTGAACTGGCTGCATACGGCCTTGCGGCAGCGTTGCTATATCGTCTGCTTCCCAAAAAACCGGTATTTCTCTATGTGGCCCTGATTCTCACGATGATCGTCGGTCGGATCGTTTGGGGCGTTGCGGCGATGGTGCTGTATCCCGCCGCTGGGCTCGACTTTGGCTGGCAGGTGTTTGTGGCATCCGCGGTTGTCAACGCCGTTCCCGGCATCATCCTGCAGATTGTCCTGATCCCCCCGATCCTCTATGCGCTCCAACGCGCTAAACTGATCAAGATCGATGCCTGACGTCGATTGGGGACAGACCCTGCTCGCACATTTTTCCACCCATCCGCAGGCGCAAGTCACGGATTTGGTCAAATTTGCGTATCAAACCGCTTTTGGCGGAGGGCACCTGATCCGCGACGAGGCGGAAGCGTTGCGCTACATCCGAACCGAAACCGAGGAAAGGATGGCCGAAAATTTCTCCCAACCCGCGGAACACGTCCTGGATCTCGCACTATGCGAACCGGTCGGGAACGGGCTGTGCCGACTGAACCTGGTTCCCGCCGCGTCCCTGGGGATGCGCCCGGAGACGGTTGCCCGCATGTTCGCGGCATCCGCCCGCGACATCCGGGGTACGCAGGAGGATTACAGACAGCGTCTGGATCTTTTGGTGCGCTTCTGTCGGGAAGGGGCGCTGCCTTTCCCGACAGATGACATGGAGTTGTTCGTCAGGGACCATATCGCACAAGGCTGCCTTGCTGTCAGTCACAGCCCGGTCTATCGCGATGCATACCATCCGGCCTATCGGATCGTACGGTCCGCATATGTGGAGCTGTGGCAGGTGATACAGGCAATCGATCTCCGGCTGGAACAAAAGCGAGCGGGAGACAAAGCGCTCGTGGTTGCGATCGAGGGCCCCTGCGGTTCGGGAAAAAGCACGATGGCCGCCGGTTTACGGGATCTGTACGGTGAGGGGACAGAAGTCATTCACTTGGACGACTTTTTCCTGCCGCCGGAGCTGCAGACCGAGGAACGTTATACCGAGCCGGGCGGGAACATCCATTACGAACGGTTTAAAACCGAAGTGGCGGATGCACTGCGCTCCGGAGGGACGTTCTCGTACCGCGTCTATGATTGTACGACCCGTGCGTATGCCGCCTCCCCGGTCACAGTACATCCGGTGCAACTCGTCGTGGTGGAGGGTGTTTATGGGATGCATCCGACCATCCGACTGCCCAGCGACTTGACTGTCTTTTTGTCCCTCTCCCGGGAAGAACAGAAGAGGCGTGTGCAACAACGCAGCGGACCGGTCCTGTGGAAACGGTTTGAAGCGGAGTGGATTCCGATGGAAAACCAGTATTTTGAAACGTTCCGGATTCGAGAGCGATGCGACCTGGTGTTGGGCGATCCCTACTAGAATCCGCAACGGACAGACAAAAAAGACCCGCCAAATGGCGGGCTTTTTTTACCTTCGTAGTTTGGTGTTGTCTGTTGCCGCAGCCTCGTTATACTCATCTGTAAGAGTCGCCATAAGCTCTTGCACCGGTATGATTTTCTCAGCACGGTAAGCGTTCGCCCCGGCAAAAGCAAATCCGTTTTTCATTCTGCCCCGCTTTGCATTCATGAGGGCAACAGAAATACAGTAAGGTCTCGTTTCTTCTTTACAGGTGACAATACAGTGATACGGGCATTTGTAAGGCACTTTATTCCCTTTGTTAACATCATCTATAAAATCATTTGCAATCGCCCTTCCGGGCATTCCAACAGGGCTCTTTATGATACGGATATCTTCTTCCTTACAATCGATATAAGTCTGTTTAAACCCGTCTGACGCATCGCATTCGTCAGTTGTAACAAAGCGTGTTGCCATTTGGACACCGGAGGCACCGAGCTGCAAAAACTTATAAATATCCGCGCCTGTGTAGACGCCCCCTCCTGCTATAACGGGAATTGGTTTACCGAATTTATCTTCTGCGTTTTTCATTTCATTGACGACTTCAGCGATGATTTTTTCCAGTTTATACTCCGGATTGTCGATTTGCTCTTCGCTAAAGCCCAGGTGACCGCCCGCCAAAGGTCCCTCGACTACGATTGCATCCGGTGCATATTTGTATTTGTCAAACCATCTTTTTGCGATGATGCCGGCTGCTCTTGCCGAAGACACAATTGGAACAAGCTTGGTGTGTGTTCCCTGACCCAGGAAAGAAGGGAGAGAAAGCGGAAGCCCTGCACCTGCGAAAATAATGTCAATTTTCTCTTCGATGGCAGCCTTCACCAGTTCGGCGAAATTGGTCATGGCTACCATGATATTGACACCCAGAATACCTTTGGTTTTTTCGCGGGCTTTTCTTATTTCGTCTTTCAGCGCTCTTATGTTTGCTTCCAGAAAATTGCTTGCATAGTCCTTTTCCATCATACCTATTCCTGCCGCCGAAATAACGCCGATACCACCCGAATCAGCCACAGCTGCGGCAAGCCTGTTTAAGGAAATCCCAATTCCCATGCCACCCTGTATGATCGGCAATCTGGATTCCAGATTGCCAATCGTTAGCCCTTTACAGTTCCAAACCATTGGTGTTCTCCTTTGCATTAAACAAATAATAAAATAAAATAATAATACTATATATCAATACTCATTTATCTTGTCAACGGGCATATGCTTTGATTTCCGCCACAGCCAACTGGATAAACTCCGACATCGTAAGGTTCTGCATGCCGACGATGGTATGTCTGCAGCGGCTGACAGGAACCAGGATCTTGTGAGCGGTGCATTGTCCGATCGCCTGCGCCATCACGGGGGTGATCTCCCCCAACAGCGAATTTGCCATGACAATACCGATCGGACCGACGACCACATCGGCTTCCTGGCAGTTGTATATAACAGGATTTTCTCCGGTTGCGCCCTGGTTCGCACCGGCTTTCAGCATCGCGGACGTCGCGATGACATTGGTGCCGACAGCTGTGATATCGGCATCGGGCAGTTGTTGTCTGATTTGTTCAACCAGAAGTTTTCCGACCCGGCCGCCCTGGCCGTCGATCACGAGAATATTCATGTTGACGTTCCCTCCCGTCCGGTTTCAAACGCAGTATAGCAGAAACGGGTGAAAAAGAAGGTCGTAGAATACTTTACAACGGACTACGGATCGAGGATATGTCGTCTCCAACAGGAGAAACCGATTCCCGCTGTTGCCCATTAGATGAATTATTGAGATTCTTTACAATTGATATGGACAAGGATTTTCGATGGATATACGATGTTTGCTGCGGACTTTTTTGTATGGCGAAAGGGAAAAGGTGTTTTGTTTTGTGGTTGTTGTATGCATTACTTACGACGTTGTCGTGGGCTTTTGCTGACCTGTTCTATAAAAGGGGAGCTCTGCCAGATGATCGGGTCAGCCACATCAAGACGGTAATCATGGTCGGACTGGTCATGGGAATTCATGGCTTCGCATACATGTTAGCGAAAGACATCTCATTTTCTCCACGCTCAATGTGGAGATACTTGCCGGTTTCATCCATGTATATCCTGTCGATGACAATCGGATATTTTGGATTGCGATATATTGAGTTGTCGATTTCTTCCCCAATTCAAAACTCGTCGGGAGCCGTAACTGCCATCTTGATTTTTGCTTTTTTCCCACACTCGCTCAGTGTAATGGAGGTGGCTGCCATCTCCATCATCAGCGTGGGGATCGTCACCCTGGCTGTGTTGGAAAAGCGAAAGAGTCGACGGTCACTGCCACACGAGGACAGAGATCGGAAGTACAGGATTGGGATCATAGCGATTCTGTATCCGATTCTATATTGTGTGGTTGACGGGCTCGGCAGTTTTGCAGATGCCATCTATCTGGATGAATGGTCACTGATCGGTGAGGATGAAGCGCTGTTGGCGTATGAGTTCACTTTTTTCCTGTGTGCTGTCCTTGCCTGGATTTATTTGAAAATAAAAAAAGAGAAGTTCCACCTGCTGGGAGAAAAGGACAGGGGAACAGCTGCCTTGTTTGAGACAACCGGACAATTTTTCTATGTCTATGCGATGGCAAGAAACGCCATCATAACAGCCCCTCTCATCGCCTCTTATAGCGTCTTTTCCGTGCTTTTGTCTCGTATCTTTTTAAAGGAAAAACTGACAAGAGTACAGTATTTTGTCATTATCGGGGTGCTGATGGGCATTGGTCTGTTAGCATTGTCCGAGGTGGTTTGAACGTTCCCGGAGACCTCCAACCGTACGTCCGGGGAGGGAATCCAAATACTCTCTTGCTTCCCTGGTCAGCGGAATGACATCCGTTTGGTCGAGCAGTTCGAGCTTGAATTTTCTATTGAGTGTCATCATCAGCTTGATGCCCCATGCTACGCGTTGAATGTACGAGTACAATCCGATGCTGCCCGTCGACAGAGGACCTTCCACATCCTGGTAGGTCTCTCGGAGAAAGCTTGCGTCGAGGAAGATCGAATCCAGTGTCTTATCGAAGTTTTTGTATAGTTCGGGGACCTTCCCGGCTTCGATCATCTTTCCCACATTTTCACCGGACATCGCAGCGGCCATCGCACCTCTTCCGATCGCGACCAGTTTGACATACGGTGCCCCAAGCGCCAACGCCTTGAATGCCGTATCTTCAAAAACGATACCTCCACCGATCGCAATCGCAGGCAGCCAGGCACCCTCGCGATCGAGTTCCGCCATGCAAGAAAGTACAATGCGTTCCAAATCGACTGTCGGGTGACTCCACTCGTTCATCATTTTGCAGGGGCTGTGACCGGTTCCTCCGCCTGCGCCGTCAAACGTCACCAGCGCTACCTGGTTCGCGGAAGCGATGCGCAACACCCTTTGAATGTCAGCCTGGTCATATCCAGCCATTTTAAAGAAGATGTTCTCCGCTCCCAAAGCACGATACTTCGCGATCATTTCCGCGAGCTTGGTCTCATTCCACATCGGCAATCGACCATATTGCATGAAACGAACGCAACGGCCTCGCTTGACGGCGTCGACGATATCCTTGTCCGTGGGGTCAGGCTGGATCAGATAGCCGTCTTTCTTTATCTTCAATGCCTCTTCATAGGTTGGGACCAATGCCACATGCTGTATTCCCTTAGCGGCTTGTCCAAACTTGATCTCTATCGTCCGGAGGGGGAAATTCTTCAAGGCGTATTCCGGTGTTCCCAGCGCGATGTCGTCGGCATTGACCTGCAGTACGATATCGCCAAAGCCTCTATCGTATTTTCGGAACTGCCCAATCATCTCGCCGAGGATCGGCGCACGGGTTACTTTCCCATCCTTCCCATATGTTGTCTCCGGATCCTTGCGTATCGCGCTCTCGCCGATGACAACCAGAATGCCGGCCATGGCGGCACCGGAAAAATAGTCTTTCCAGTTCAGTTTCGCCATTGCCGGCAACAGGATCGGTGCCTTCAACTGGATTTTATTGTCGTGTCCGATCGAACAGGAAAGATCTGCCGAATAGACATTGACATCATCCGGTTCCCCGTCCAGTCCTTGTGCGCCGAAAACCCGACCGTTGATATTGAAATGTGAATAGTCGAAAGGGTATTCTTTCTCCGATCCAAACTGCTGCGTATCTGTATGGCGGGGATAAGTGGCCTCGATGCCTCTGACGGCGGACAGTCCGATTTCACACAGCCCGGTGCATTGGTCCGAACAAGTCGAACACATCCCAGACAGGGCACTCGCATGTTGTTGTGTCCGGAGCTTCGTCCCGTTGAACGAGGTCGACAAGGAAGGACTGAAGGACATTGGATTCACCCCACTTTATTCATTGATTGGAAATCGATTCCATCGGTAATAGATACATCCAATCACGGTATCACTTTGCGTGAGTCGGCGCAATCCACTTCTCAACAGGAACAAAAAAATAGTTTTGTGTATGAATCAGATCGGGAGAAGTGATAAAATCGTCACATTGGAGGCACTGCGTATGGGTAGTTTTCATTGTCCGATCGGTGCGGCGACCCGCGGAACCGTGGGATGTGTGTCATGTGGATTGTGTATCGCCACCACAAGGCAAGGGCAGATAGAGGCGGCGAACCGGATGCGGGCGCATATTCGCAGCAGGACGACCGGTCCTGTCGGAAGTATCCGGAAGATCGCGGTCTGCGGCAAGGGGGGCGTGGGAAAGAGCACCCTGGTCGCGATGCTGGCGCATGCGCTGGTTTATGACGGATACCGTGTCATGGTCGTCGATACAGACGAGTCCAATCCTTCGCTTCACCGCCTGCTCGGGATCCATCCCGAGCCCGAGCCGCTGTCCGTGATGCTGGAGCGTTTCGCGCCGGATGTCAATCCTGCGTCTAAAGAGTGGCTCGGGCAGGATGCCATCACGCTGGATTCGATCCCGGAGCAGTATATTTCCTGGGCCGGGAATCTAGCCATAATGTGTGTGGGGAAAATAGAAGATCCGCTGGCCGGGTGCGCCTGTCCCATGGGCTCGCTCACCAGGGAGCTGATGATGAACCTGGACCCCGGCGAAGGGGACATCGTGCTGGTAGATCTGGAAGCCGGCATCGAGAGCTTTGGCCGCGGCATGGAGCAGGGGGCTGACACGGTTCTTGTGGTCACGGAACCTTCTCTTGACTCGGTCCTTCTGTCCGCGAAGATCCGATACATGGCCGAAGGTCTCGGCATCCAGAGGATCCGCGCTATCCTGAACAAAACGCGGGATCCGCGGACGGAGCGGCGCATCCGGGACATGTTGATCGAGCACGAAGTCCGGTACATCGGCACCATGCCGCACGGCGAAGATGTCGCGGACGCCTCGCTGGAGGGGACGGTGCCGCTGGAAGGTGCCAGCGTCGAGAACGTTCGATGGCTGACGGGGCTTCTCTTGGACGAAGCCGAAATGGATCACCCGATCACTTTACACGCAGTACTGGAGGCGTAACATGGCAAACCCGTTCAGACCATTGGATCAGGAAACGATTGCCGAGCTGTGGGGAGGACCACTGCCTGCTATTGAGCAAGTTTACATCGACCTCAGTGCGGAGTTTTCGGCGGGCCGCCCCGATGTGGCCCCCTACCTGATGAAAAAGATCTTCTCTCTGGAGGAAGCTGCCTTGGCGGCCGCCTTGCCCGGCACACCGGAAGAAGTGGCCGTAAAACAGGGGATATCCGTCGAGGAAGCGGCAGACAAACTGTACCAGATGGTGATCCGAGGCAAGATTCTGGCAATCGGTGACGGGAAGTATGCCCGCTTTACCAACCTGGGAGAGTTCAAAGACTGGGTCTACGCGCAGGAAAAATACGACAGCGAGTACGACCAGGCGACCGCGCGCCTGATGAAAGCCTGGGACTGGATCGGAGACTTTTTCTCCGACTTGACGCCCGGGGCCGCTCCGGTGTTCCGGATCGTGCCCAAATGGGAGTCGATCCGGAATGTACCCGGCGTGATGCCGTGCGAGAACATCCCTCAGATGATGCGCGAGCATGTAGAGGAGATCAGCTTCAACCGCTGTCCATGCCGCGCCGTGTCCTATATCGCGCGATTTGGAAGCCAGCAGACGGATCAATGCCGCACCGGGCTTCGCGAAGGACACGAGCCCCGCGACGGCGTCTGTATCGCATCCGGAAGGCGGAGTGAGTATTTTGTCCGTTATCTCGGCGGCTATCAACCTACCCCCGAAGAGGTGGAAGATAAAATCGCCAAAATCGAGCAGGCCGGCTCCTATTACGGCGTGGCCAACATCCGCAATTTCGTCAACGTGTGCAACTGCTGCGACGACTGCGATTGCGGGGTCCGCAAGCGCTACGACCTGGGGGATGAAGAGGCCTTCTCCAAGAGCCGGTTCGTCGCCTACCTTGAGGATGCGAACGCTTGCATCGGGTGCGGCGCCTGTGAAGACATCTGCCCCTTCCGAAAATCGGTCAAAGTGACAGACGGAATCGCGTCGGTGGACGAAACCCGTTGTCACGGGTGCGGAAACTGCGTCGTTCATTGCCCGACAGGCGCGCTCAAGATGAAAATCGTCCGGCCCGCCAGCCACATCCCGCGCATAGAGGATATGTTCAAGAACAAGCCCTGAAACCTGGTGCTTTGATTCGCCATCGGTACGGACTGGTCAATCAATCTCTTTTCCACAGTGCGGGCATTTCGATTTATCATGTACGGCTTCTGTGAATCCGCTGGCTAGTATAACGGTCGGTCTTGTCGGTGTAGATGAAAGACCACATTAGGAGGAACTAAATGAGAAGCATAACTTTTGATGAAGTCCTTAAGGATATAAAGGCCTCTGGAGAAACTGAAAGAAAAACTATTGAAGTTGCCGAAGAGCTTGCTAGAATCATCGGCAGCCTCGCCGAAGCTCGCATAAGTAGCGGTCTTACGCAGCGACAGCTCGCGGAAAAAAGCGGAATTAAGCATTCGGCTATTGCATTAATGGAGTCTTTGCAAGCTATTCCTCGGCTCGACACAATGATAAAGATCGCCAGACACTTGAGGGTTCAAATAAATGCAAATACTATAAATTAAAACTATACATACAAAATTAATCATAATTTAGAGAAAACCAAATCTACATATATGGGGCTCCGTTGCAGCCAACAATTGAAATGTAAACTGCTCGAAAAAGGAGCACGCCTATACAGCCAAGGATGATAAACATGATTATGACTTTCGTTACCTTATATAGCCATGGATAATCAATATATCTCGTTCGTCGTCGGCGCACATCCCCGTCCGCAAGAAAGCACCTGACGCAAACCTTGGAGATCCAGTTTCTTTTGCACTAAGTCATGTCCCATTTGCAAACATGTAAAAACCCCGCACGGCAAAAATCCG
>LSQX01090941.1_pt1 | contig 10672 bp, 11 predicted proteins | sample 654561 | NCBI WGS metagenome assembly LSQX01 (sample SAMN04489861, study PRJNA283612) | anaerobic digester metagenome | isolation source: 4 biogas reactors fed with cattle manure at either 37C or 55C with and... | place: Denmark: Kongens Lyngby | collected 2014 | reverse complement strand
CAGATGTGTATAAGAGACAGGAGTTGTTGACCCGTGGCCTCACCCCCGGCCAACTCGTCGGCCGCGTCCAGATTGAGGTCGTTGACCTGCAGGTCCTCGAGGCCTGACGCGCCGGCCGACACCGTGCTCACCGGGGAAGCGAAGGCGGGGGCGCGGACCGGGACTGTTTCCTCCAGTTCCTCAACCGGCTCCATCGGTTCGCTGGCGCGTTCAAGAGGAGGCGGCGCCAGATCAGAGATGTCAAGATCCCCGAAGTCCATGGTGGGCAGCGGCCGTGCCGTGTCCGGCGGAGAACTCTCCTGCCCCGCCTCGTCATCTTCCTCCAGGCTGAGCCCGTCGGCATCGTCCAGACTCAGACGGAAGGCCGGCCCGTCATCATCCACAGCGATCTCCTCCGATTCCGGCGACTCATCGAAACTTAGGTCATCAAGGACGAATTCCCGGTCCAAAGCTCCCGGCTCTTCCGCCTCGAGTTCCTCCTGCGCATCAGGCAATGCCTCCGCTGACCGGATGCCCCCTGCCGTCTGGTCCCCGCTGCGCACCCCGGCAGCCAGCTGCAGGAACGGAGGCGCGGCGGAATCGTAGGCGGTTCCGTGCAGATCACCAGCGGTATCACGGATGGATTTGTTGCACTTTCTGCAGGTTTCCAGATAATCGAAAGAGATGTACCCACACTTTGGACACCGCATGTTCTTGCCCCATGATGAAAAGGTGACGCCGCCCCGCCTCGGGGCGCCGCTGTGCCGCTGACCTGTTGCCAGTGGTCATTATCCCACACGAAATCAGAGAAAATCAAGGCGTGAACAAAAAAAATCAGTCAGGTCGATTATCCCTGGTCCGCGTTGTTCCGGGCCGCCTGCCCCTGCCATCAGCCTGCCGGAGCGGGAGGCTGCTGGCGAATGGTGCCGGCCGGTCAGCAGCAAAGCGGCGGCCCCTGGCCGGGAAGATTGCGCTTGTCGGCCCTTTCCGTCTATAGTCCCGCCGAACGCAGGCCCCTCTTCTCACCAACCGCAAAATCCTCGGCTAACCGACCGGACTGGACCCGATCATGACCACCATTCTGCTCTGCAGCCTCATCTTTCTCCTTTCCGGCCTCATCCAGGGGCTGACCGGCTTTGGCGGCGGCCTGGTGGCCATCCCGCTGCTCTGCCTGATCATGGATGTCAAAATGGCCGTGCCCCTGTGCATCGTCAGTGGACTGGTCATCACCACGGTTATGGCCTACGAACTGCGCCGCCTGTTCGAGTGGTGTAAAATCCTGCCGCTGCTCATCGGCTCCCTGCCGGGCGTCCTTGCCGGAACCGTGCTGCTCAAGGAGACGGACCCGGTGCTGATCAACCGCTTTCTCGGTCTCATGCTGATCAGCATCAGCGGCTTCAACCTGATTTTCACGCCGAAACCTCTCAACCCGTCGTCCGCCTGGGGGTACATCGCCGGTTTTTTCTCCGGCGGCCTCAATGCCATGACTGGCGCGGGCGGTCCGCCGGCCATCATTTATACGACCCTGCACGACTGGAAAAAGGACGAAATCAAGGCCACGCTCACCGGCTTCTTTGCGCTCAGCGGCTACCTCACCGCCGCTGTCCACGCCTTCAGCGGCGTGATCACCTGGAGCACCATGACCTATTTCGTGCTGACCCTGCCCTCGGTGCTGCTGGGCACCTTTGCCGGTTCGCGGATCAGCGGCCGGATCAATCGGAGGACCTATCTGCGCACCGTCTATCTGCTGCTGGCAGGGCTGGGGGTAATGATGCTGGTGGGATGACTCAGCGATCGTCCTCGAGAAAGACGCGGCGCAGGCTGTAGAAATAATCGATGCCTGACCAGACCGTGACCACCAGGGCCACATAGAGAATGGCCAGGCCGATCTGGTGGAGATAGGGAATCGGCAGAACCCCAATGGGGAAAATGAGGGTGCCCAGGCCGATGTACTGGATGATGGATTTCATCTTGCCCAGGCCGCTGGCGGAGACCACGATGCCTTCGGAGGAGGCCACGCCGCGCAGGCCGGTGATGACGATCTCGCGACAGAGGATGATCAGCGCCAGCCAGGCGGGCACCTTGCCGGTGGGGATGAGCATGACCAGGGCCGTGGTGACCAGCACCTTGTCGGCCAGCGGGTCCATCAGTTTACCGAGCACGGTAACGCTCTTGTAGCGGCGTGCGAAGTAGCCGTCGATCCAGTCGGAGCCGGCGGCGACGGTGAACACCCAGAATGCGATCCAGGCGATTTGGGGGGTCTGCTCGAGGAGCAGGAGCACCATCAGGAAGCCGGAGAGGAGAAACCGGCTGCCTGTTATCAGGTTGGGAAGGTTGAAGACCTTGGCGCGGCGGTTCAATTCACTGTTACCATCTGCCGGACATTGATATTGGAGAGGGAGGCCACGCCGCCCTTGTACGAACGGTAGGTCTGCATGACCTTGGCCACGTAGGCCTGAGTTTCCGGGATGCTCGGTATGACCCCGTTCTGCGCGACCCGGCCCGGCCCGGCATTGTACGCCGCCAGGCTCAACTCGACATTCTCCTGGTAATTGTCAAGCAGGTAGCGCAGATAGCGGGTGCCGCCATCGATGTTCTGGAGCGGATCGAAGGGATCGCTGACATTGAGGTCCCGCGCCGTGCCCGGCATGAGTTGCATCAGCCCCTGGGCGCCCTTGGGCGAAACCGCATTGGGGTCGAAATTCGATTCGGCCTTGATTACCGCCTTGACCAGCAGCGGATCGACCCTGTGGGTGTTGGCCACCCTGTGAATCCACCGGTTCAAGGTCGATGGCAGCTTCGATTCGGTGATGCGCGTTCCGCCCGATCTGGCCAGGGCCATGTTCGACCGCCGCGAAATGGTCCGCAGCAGTTGATCCTCCGGTGCGATTCCCCGTCGCTGCGGCCGGTCGATCATTCTGAAGCGGCCGTCACCGGGGACGTTTGAGTAATGCTTGACGCCACGGTCGTCGACATAGGCGTACATGGCCGCCCCGGCGACAGTCGGCAGGGCTAAGGTCAAGAGGAGAAGGACCGTCGACAGCAGGCGGTAACCCATAGCTCACCCGAGTTTATTTTTGACGTTTTTCCCAGTCGGCAAGGAACTGCTGCATCCCGATGTCGGTCAGCGGGTGTTTGGCCAACTGGGCGATCACCTTGTAGGGAATGGTCGCGATGTCCGCACCGAGCAGGGCGGATTCGACCACATGCATGGGACTGCGGACCGAGGCGACGATCACCTCGGTGGCGAAACCGTAATTCCGCAGTATTGTCATTATATCGGCGATCAGATCGAGACCGTTAACCGAAATATCGTCGAGCCGGCCGACAAAGGGGCTGACGTAGGAGGCTCCGGCCTTGGCGGCCAGCAGCACCTGGGCAACCGAAAAAATGAGGGTGACATTGGTCTTGATGTCCTCGGCGGCCAGCCGTCGCACGGCCTTCAGCCCCTCCTCGATCATCGGCACCTTGATGACGATGTTGTCGCTGATCTTGGCCAGTTCCCGGGCCTCGGCGACCATCCCGTCGGCTTCCAGGCTGACCACCTCAGCGCTGATCGGACCATCCACCAGGTTGCAGATGTCTTCGAGGATAGCGGTGAACGGTCGCTGCTCCTTGGCAATGAGCGAGGGGTTGGTGGTTACGCCGTCCACCATGCCCAGCGCCAGTCCTTTTTTGATCTCCTCGATATTGGCGGTGTCGATAAAAAACTTCATTGCTCTCCTTTTCCGGATTCCCCGGTGAATTGATCACAGCATCGTTCGCTGCAGAAATAATAGGTCACCCCGTCCTTGCGAAGCCGCACAGCCTGCCGCTTGGGCACGAGGACGTGGCAGAAAGGGTCCTCGACGAGTTCATCCTCCGGCCGGACATCACGGTCCCCTTCCGCCTCGACTGCGGCGTCCGTTTTTTTGCGTGATACTCCCGATCGGAGCAGACGCCAGGCGATGTAGAACAGCACGCCCAGGATCAACAAGCGCAGGGGGGTCATTCGCTTTTGCCCGTCGCACCGGGCGGGAACGGTCTTTCCATTGTCGGCATGGCGCCATTATAGCCGTCGACCGGTAAATGTCGAAACGAATTCGCCCCGTCAGGGACTTTTTCAGGCTGGCGCCACTACAGGCGGATGCACGGCGGCTCGGGCCAGCGTAGCCGCTCGACCCGCTGGCCCGGATCGGCCTGCTGCAGGTCCTGCAACAGCCCGGCAACCGGCCGGCAGAGCAACGGGTGGACCATGGCGGGGGCGATTTCAGCGAGCGGCGCGAGCACGAAAAGGCGTTCGTGCATGCGCGGATGGGGCAGGATCAATGCACCCGTGTGGATGACCCGGTCGTCAAAGAGAAGCAGGTCCAGGTCCAGGGTCCGGTCCTGGTAGCCTGGCCTCTCTGGAACCGGGCGGGTGCGGCCGCACCGTGTTTCAATCCGGTGCAACCGCTCCAGCAGCGCGAGCGGAGTGAGTCCGGTGCGGACCAGCGCTGCCGCATTGACAAAGCGGTGGGCACTGCGCATGCCGAGCGGATCGCTGCGGTACGGCGCGGACAGACGGACGGCCCGAACTGAGGTTTCACCCTGCAGGAGGCGCCAGGCCGTTTGCAGGAGGCAAAGCGAGTCCCCCAGGTTCGAGCCCAAACCTACACAGGCGGTGTGTGGCAGGGTCTGCTCAACCGCCCTGACATCAGGCAGAGTGGAGGACACGGGAAGGAAAAAGCGGGGAACCGCGGTCACGGTCCCCCGAAAGGATCAGAAGTTGGCCAGGTCGAGCACATCGAACATGGTGTAGAGGCCATTCGCCCGACCGGCCACCCAGGCCGCGGCCAAGGTCGCCCCCTTGGCGAAATTGTCCCGGCTGGTGGCCCGGTGGGTGATCTCCAACCGCTCGCCGGCCCCGGCAAAATAGACGGTGTGTTCGCCGACGATATCGCCGCCGCGAATGGTCTGGATGCCGATCTCCCGGTCGGTCCGCTCGCCGATGATGCCGTTGCGTTCCATTACGCCGACCTCGTCGAGGTTGCGGCCCAGGGCCTCGGCGGCCAACTGCCCCAACCGCAGGGCTGTGCCCGAAGGCGCATCCTTCTTCATGCGGTGGTGGGCCTCGACGATCTCCACGTCATAGCCGTCGCCGAGCACGGCAGCCGTCTTGGCCACCAGTTTGAACAGGACGTTGACACCGATGGCCATGTTCGGCGACTGCACACAGGGGAAATGGGCCTGGGCGAGCGTCCTGATCTCGGCCAGTTCCTCAGTACTCAGGCCGGTGGTGCCGATAACCATGGCCAGGCCGTTTTTGGCAGCCAGGCGGGCAAAGGCCACGGTCGCAGTGTGGAAGGTGAAGTCGATGAGCACATCACCACGATCGATGACCGATTCCAGCCCGGGGGTGATCATCACCCCGGTCTCGCCCAGGCCGCTGATCGCCCCGGCATCCTTGCCCAGCGCCCCGCTCCCGGCCGCCTCGAAGGCACCGGCCAGCTGCAGCCCGGGATGGGCCTGCACCATGTGAATAACCCGCTGCCCCATTCGGCCGGCAGCGCCGGCCACGATGACCCTGGTCATGGTCTGTTTCTCCCTAGCCGGTTTGATCAGATCAGGCCCGCGGCCTGCATATCCTGCCGCAGCCGGCCCAGGCTGGCCGCATCCATCCGGGTCATGGGCAGCCGAACCTCGGCCGAGCGAATCCGGCCCATCAGTTCCAGCCCCTGTTTGGCGGGCGCCGGGCTCGGGTAGCAGAACATCGCACCCATGAGCGAAAACAGTTCGTAATGCAGGGCGTTGGCCTCCGCCAGGTTGCCCTGCAGGGCCGCTTCCATCATCCGCGCCATCTTCGCCGGGGCGAGGTTGGACACCACCGAGATCACGCCCCGGCCACCGATGAGCGCGGTGGGCATGGCGGTGAAATCGTCGCCGGACAGCACGATGAAGTCACGCGGGCAGCGCTGGATCACCTCGCTGACCTGCTGCAGGCTGCCGCAGGCCTCCTTGATGCCGATCACGCCCGGCAGGGCCGCCAGCCGCGCGACCGTGGCCGGCAGCATGTTGGTCACCGTCCGGCCGGGAACGTTATAGAGCACCATGGGGATGTCGACCGCCTCGAGGATGGCCTTGAAATGCTCGTACAGCCCCTCCTGGCTCGGCTTGTTGTAGTACGGCACCACCGACAGCACCGCATCGGCGCCACTGGCCTTGGCCGACGCGGTCAGTTCGATCGCCTCCAGGGTGCTGTTGGCGCCGGTGCCGGCAATGACCGGGACCCGGCCGGCGACCGTTTGCACGGTCAGGTCGATCACCCGCTTGTGCTCGTTGAAATCGAGTGTGGCCGACTCGCCGGTGGTCCCGCAGGGGACCAGGCCGTGAATGCCGCCGGCGATCTGGAACTCGATCAGGTCCACCAGCCCCTGTTCATCGATCCTGCCGTCCCGCATGGGGGTGACGAGAGCGGTAATGGCGCCCTTGATCTGCTGCATAGCAAACTCCGTGTTCAGGTTGCGGACAAAGAGACGAGGTCGACGGTCCGGCTGCGACCCGCCGCCGCGATTATTCGATGAGCGCCTCGGCGGTCAGTTCGCCGCGGTAGACAAGGTGAGCCGGCCCCCGGAGGAGCACGTGGTCCGCAGCCAGGCCGTCGCCGCTGAACTGCACGCTCAGCGCTACACCGCCCCGGGTGGTCAGATGCACCGGCGACGCGGCCAACCCTTTGGCGATGGCAACCACCGCCGCAGCGGTGGCGCCGGTGCCGCAGGCCATGGTCTCCGCCTCGACGCCACGCTCATAGGTGCGTATGGCCAGGCTGCCCGTGCCCCGGTCGACAAAATTGACGTTGGTCCCGGCCGGCGCGAACCGTGGATGACGCCGGAACGCCCGGCCCAGGCCGGCCACATCGACAGCGTCCAGGTCCCCGGTGAACACCACCAGGTGCGGTACACCGGTGTTGACGCTGTGGACGGTCCACCGCTGCCCGGCCGCCTCGATCTCGATGTCCAACTGGAGCGAGTGGGGCGCGGTCATGCGGATAGTCACCTGGGTGTCGGCAACGCTCGCGTCGATGATGCCGGCGAGCGTCTCAAAGCGCATGCGGGCCGCGGCCAGACCGTTCATGTAGGCGAAGCGGGCCACACAGCGGGCGCCGTTGCCGCACATTTCCGCCTCAGAGCCGTCGGCGTTGAAGAAGCGCCAGCGGAAGTCGGCGCGCTGCGAGGGCTCCAGCAGGAACAGGCCGTCGGCGCCCACCGAGAATTTCCGCCGGCAGACCAGCCGGGCGAACTCGGCCATCCGCTCCACCGGGATGAGCGGCTTGCGGTGGTCGATGACGATGAAGTCATTGCCCGCGCCGTTCATCTTCCAGAAGGGGATCGGCAGGTTGGCGTGCATGCTGGCGCTCTCAGTCGCCGACCGCCGATTCCGGACTGCGGGCGCTCTCGTTGGCAGGAGTCCCCCGGTCGATGCTGCTCACCGAGTAGAAGTACTGCGCGTTCGCCGCCGCCTTCTTGTCGATGAACAGGTTGTAGGGCAGGAGCACGGTGCCGACCAACTGTGCCTTGTCCGCGCCGGCCGTCCGCCGGTAGACCCGGTAACCGGCCAGATCTGCGGCCTGGACCTGGTCCCAGAAGACCTTGACGCCCACATCGGTGCGAAGGCCCTGGACGCCTCGCGGTGGCGGCGGCGCGGTCCGATCCTGCGGCATGGCCTCCACCGTCTGGCTGGTATTGCCGGCCACCTTGCCTTCCTTATAGACGCTGACCGCCTGCACCTGGTAGGCATAGGTCTTGCCGTTCTCCACCTGGGTGTCGGTGTAACCGGTGCCTGCGACCGGCTCGCCGATGGTCGCGAACACCCCGCCGTCCACGCTGCGCAGCACCTGGTACTGCACGGTTTCACCCAGCGGGGAAGCGTCCTGGCGGCGCTGCACCGGCTGCCAGGCGAGCACTGTCTTGCCGTCGCCCGCCTTGACGCTCAACCCCTCGGGTGCCATGGGCGGCGTGTTCCAGAGGAAGGAAACCACGTTGGAGTCTTCGGACTCGCTCCACCAGCCGGTCCGACTGCGCACCTTGAAGAAGTAGAGGTGACCGGGCCGGAGCACGGTCATCTGGTAACTGGCGGTCCTCGCCCCTTTGTCGGGCAGCGCCCCGCCGGGCAGGTCGATGGGCGAGGCAAAGGGGATGGGGCAGGTCTTGCAGTACTCGTTCGCCGGCACCACCGCCCGGTAGAGGTCAAACTCGGCGATATCGATGAGCTTGTCGCCGGTCACCGTTTCCCGTGGATAGCTCCAGTAGAGGGTGACCCCCTTTTCGTCCAGTTGGTACTGAAGGTCGGTCACCGCCGCCGGCACGATCTGGCTGGGGGCCACCGGTTTGTCCTTGTAACCGCAACCGGCGAGCGCCGCCAAGAGAGTCAGGACGGTCAGGCCGAAGGAAAACTGCAGGGAGGATCGAGTGCGTTTTGTCATGGTTGCATACCTAGTTTTTTTTCGGCATTTTCCAGGGCTTCCCGCACCCTGACGGCGGCTGTGCCACCGGCGGAGGTCCGGCTGTTCACCGAGCCGTCGACGGAGAGGATAGCAAACACGTCCTCTTCAATCAATTCGGAAAAGTGGCGCAGTTCGGCCAGGGGCAGGTCAACGAGTTCGCAGCCCCGCTCCTGGCAGTGGGCGACGATCCGCCCGACCACCCCGTGCGCCTGCCGGAAGGGCAGGTTGCGCCGCACCAGGTAGTCGGCCAGGTCGGTGGCGGTCATGAAACCGCCGACCGTGGCGGCACGCAGCCGGTCGACATCGAAGTCGGTGTGGTCGAGCAGTTCGGCGGTGATCGCGAGGCTGGCCTTGACCGTGTCGAGGGCGTCGAACACCTGTTCCTTGTCTTCCTGCAGGTCACGGTTGTAGGTGAGCGGCAGCCCCTTGACGGTCATGAGCAGGGCCATCAGGGCGCCGGTCACCCGGCCGGTCTTGCCGCGGATGAGCTCCGGGATATCCGGGTTCTTCTTCTGCGGCATGATCGACGAGCCGGTGCAGTAGCGGTCGCCGATGCGGATGAACTCGAATTCCTTGGACGACCAGAGCACCAGTTCCTCGGCCAGGCGGCTGAGATGGAGCTGCATCAGGTTGAGGCAGAAGAGGAACTCCAGGGCGAAATCGCGGTCGCCGGTGGTGTCCATGGAGTTGGCGGTGATGGCGGCAAAACCCAGTTCCTCGGCCACCGACTGCCGGTCGATGGGCAGCCCGGTGCCGGCCATGGCGGCCGCACCCAGCGGCAGGATGTTGATCCGCTGCCGGCAGCCGGCCAGGCGCTCGCGATCCCGGCCGAACATCTCCACGTAGGCGAGCAGGTGGTGTGAGAGCAGCACCGGCTGGGCCCGCTGCAGATGGGTGTAACCGGGCATGACCGCGCCCAGATAGTGCCGCGCCCGACGGACAAAGGCCCGCTGCGCCTCCTTCAGCAGCCCGTCCAGCGCATCGCACTCGTCGCGCAGGTAGAGGCGGAAATCGAGATTGACCTGGTCGTTGCGGCTGCGGGCGGTGTGCAGCTTGGCCCCGGCCGCGCCGATCCGCTCGGTCAGGGCCTGTTCGATGTTCATGTGCACGTCTTCCAACTCGGGCCGGAAGACAAAGTCGCCACGGTCGATCTCGGCTTCGATCCCGTCGAGCCCGCGCAGGATGGCCGCGCATTCCTCGGCGGTGATCAGCCCCTGGCGGGCGAGCATGCGCGCATGCGCCCGCGAGCCCATGATGTCATGCCGATAGAGGCGGGCGTCGTAGTGCACCGAGGCGGTGAAGGCCTCCACCGAGGCGGCGGTGGCCTCGGCGAAGCGCCCGCCCCACATCTTGCCCGACACGGGCCGCTCCCCCGCGCTCATTTCAGCCGCTGGTGGGCCTGGATGCGCAGGCGCAGGGCGTTCAGGCGGATGAAGCCGGTGGCGTCCGCCTGGTTGTAGACCTCGTCCTCCTCGAAGGTGGCGAACGATTCGGAGTAGAGCGAGTTGTCCGACTTGCGCCCCACCGGGATGCAGTTGCCCTTGTACAGTTTGAGGCGGACCGTGCCGTTGACCGTGGTCTGGGCGTCGTCCATGGTCCGCTGCAGGAGCTGCATCTCGGGCGAGAACCAGAAGCCGTTGTAGATGAGCTGCGCGTAGGTCGGCACGAGCGAATCGCGGATGCGCAGCACCTCGCGGTCGAGAGTGATGGTCTCGAGGTCGCGGTGGGCGGCGCGCAGGATGGTGCCGCCCGGGGTCTCGTAGACGCCGCGGGACTTCATGCCGACGAAGCGGTTCTCCACCATGTCCAGCCGGCCGATGCCGTTCGCCCCGCCCAGGTCGTTGAGCCGGGTCATCAGGGCCACCGGCCCGAGGCGCTCGCCGTCGATGGCCACCGGCGTGCCCTGCGCGAAGTCGATCTCGATGTAGGTGGGGGTGTCCGGCGCCCGTTCCGGCGAGACGGTGAGTTTGAACATCTCCTCGTCCGGCTCGTTCCACGGGTCCTCGAGGATGCCGCCCTCGAAGCTGATGTGCAGCAGGTTCTCGTCCGAGCTGTAGGGATTCTTTTTCGTGACCGGCACCGGGATGTCGTGCTCGCGGGCATAGGCGACCAGCTTCTGGCGCGAGTTCAGGTCCCAGATCCGCCAGGGGGCGATGATGGTCAGCCTGGGATTGAGGGCCAGGTAGCTCAGTTCGAAGCGGACCTGGTCGTTGCCCTTGCCGGTGGCGCCGT
>LSQX01332386.1_pt1 | contig 10674 bp, 13 predicted proteins | sample 654561 | NCBI WGS metagenome assembly LSQX01 (sample SAMN04489861, study PRJNA283612) | anaerobic digester metagenome | isolation source: 4 biogas reactors fed with cattle manure at either 37C or 55C with and... | place: Denmark: Kongens Lyngby | collected 2014 | reverse complement strand
GATGTGGATTCTCGCCATAACGCAGCCCGCTTACACGCTCATAAGTCAGCGTCAACTGATCCGGCGAATCGGATTCTCCTGCTTGTGCGGAAAAGTAGCCGGCAATCAAAGCATCGTAGGCGGCGGTGTGTTCAAAAACCTTTTTGGCCAAATTAAAACGCGTGGACGGCCGCGTGGCCCTCAATTCACGGATTTCGGCCAAAACCGTCGGGTAGTCGGTCGGGTCTGTCACCACGGTTACGTCTCGATGATTCTTGGCCGCGGCACGCAGCATGCTCGGCCCACCGATGTCAATATTCTCGACACACTCGGCAAAGCCGGCCTTGGGCTTCATGATGGTTTGTTTAAAAGGATATAAATTGATAATCACAAGATCAATGGGTAAAATAGCCAGTTCATCCAGCCGGCTCATATGTTCCGGATTGCTGCGTATCGCCAGAATGCCGCCATGAATTTTGGGATGCAACGTTTTGACCCTGCCGTCCAGACATTCAGGAAATTCCGTAATGTCGGCTACCGGAGTTACCGGTAATCCGGCTGCTCTCAGATGATCGGCGGTTCCGCCTGTTGAGATCAATTCAATGCCCAGATCGACCAATTCACGGGCCAATTCGGTCAGGCCGCTTTTGTCTGATACACTGATGATCGCGCGTTTAATCATTCTCGGTTCCTCCTAGGATAATGACTTTTCGATCCTCAATTTGAATGCGTCCGGCTGCAAATAAAGCAATGGCTTTTGGTAAAATAACCTGCTCGGCCTCTTGCATGACACGAAGCTGCAAGGTTTGCGGCGTATCATCGGCATGAACCGGGACGGTCTTTTGCAGAATAATCGGGCCCCGGTCATACTCCTCATCCACGATATGAACCGTGGCGCCGGTCACACACGCACCAGAGGCCAAGACAGCTTCATGCGGGCGGATTCCATAATAACCGGGTCCGCAGAAAGACGGTATTAAAGATGGATGAACATTGACGATTCGATTCCGCCAAGCCGCAACCACGGTGGGACCAAGCAGATTCAGGAAGCCTGCCAGAACAATCAGTTCCGGCTTCCAGTCCGACAGAGCGGCAATCATGGCCCGATCGTAAGCCTCCGGATCGGGAAAGTCTTTTCGGCAGACTATTTTTACCGGGATATTCGCACGAACCGCGCGCTGCTCGGCCATAGTTCCCGACCGTGAGGCAACAACACCGACAATGCGAACTCCGGAGAGGTCGCCGTCGGAAATACGATCAATGATGGCCTGCAGGTTGGTTCCACCGCCCGAAACCAGTACGGCAATATCAAGCATGGCGGTCAACATCCCGTTTAGTGAAGGTCATGAAGCTTTGCCTCCAAATTTTGCTGACGAGCCTGAACCGATTCGATCATCTTGGTTTTGTGGTCGAGCAGCCTTTGGGCCAATCTTTCATCTTGCAGGGCCAGAATTTCGACAGCCAGAATGGCGGCATTTTCGGCTCCGTCAATCGCAACCGTGGCGACCGGAACGCCCGACGGCATTTGCACGATAGAATACAGGGCATCGGTGCCGGCCAGCGCGCCGGCTTTGATCGGGACGCCGATAACCGGCAGCGTCGTGCAGGCCGATAAAATCCCCGGCAAATGGGCGGCCAGACCGGCTGCGGCAATGATCACGCCAAACCCTTGTTCGGCCGCGCCTCTGGCTAGCCGGATGGCTTGATCCGGTGTTCGATGGGCGGAACAAACTTTAGCTTCATAGGCAACGTTAAATTCAACCAAAGTACTTATACACGCCTTCATAATCGGGAAATCCGAATCGCTGCCCATAACGATCAGCACTTTATTTCGCATCACTGGCCTCCTGATTGATTATTTTTCCATTTTCATTCCCGACAAGCTGGCATTGATGAAACCGTCGAGATCGCCATTCATCACACCTTCAACATCACCCATCTCGTAGCCGGTCCGGTGATCCNNCGTAGGATCGGATTTGGCTGCCCCAAGCGATGTCCATCTGATTGCCTTTGAGATCTTCGATCCGATCCATCTGGGCGGCGCGTGCCATGGCAAATAATTTGGCTTTGAGCATATTCATGGCGGTCTCGCGATTTTGAATTTGCGACCGTTCGGTCTGGCACGATACCACGACGCCTGTCGGGAGATGGGTAATTCGGATGGCCGACTCGGTTTTGTTGACATGCTGGCCGCCGGCACCCGATGAACGATAGGTGTCAACCCGTAGATCTTCCGGCCGGATATCAATTTTAATCGAATCATCCAGTTCCGGCACGACCTCTAATGACGCAAATGAAGTATGGCGACGGCCGGAGGAATCGAAGGGTGAAATCCGAACCAAGCGATGGACACCCATCTCTGTTCGCAGATAGCCGTAGGCGTTATCACCGATGACCATAAACGATACGCTCTTGAGTCCGGCCTCTTCGCCTTCCAGAATATCAACAATCTTGATTTGAAATTCATGAGCTTCGGCCCAACGTGTGTACATACGGAAAAGCATTTCCGTCCAGTCCTGGGCCTCAGTACCGCCGGCGCCGGCATGCAGGCTCAAAATGGCATTGTTGGCATCATGCTCGCCGGTGAACAATGTTTCCAGCCGAAGGGCTTCGTAATCGGCTTCCAGCTTATCCAGACCCTCCCCTACTTCGGCGGCCAGATCGGCATCCTCGGCTTCGGCGCCCAACTCGCAGAGAACCTGAAGGTCCTCGTAATCCCGCATCAAACGGTCGAAGCGATCAACTTTTTTTTGCAGATGTTTGACTCTGGTTTGGATTCTTTGCGCTCTGTCAACATCCTCCCAAAAGTCCGGTGATTGCGCTCTGGCCTCCAACTCGGCAATTTCATCGCCAACCTGGCGAATATGCAATGCTTCACGCAACCGGTCAAAATCCTCGGCCAGACCGGCAAGCGTTTGCTTGTATTGATCGAACTCAATCATGTTGGATGCTCCTGCCGACAAAAGCTTTTAAGCGCTGCATGGCTTTGAGAATATTATCCATCGACGCGGCATAGCTGATGCGAACAAACCCCTCCCCGCAATCGCCAAAGGCATTGCCGGGAACGATGGCCACCTTCTCCTCGCTGAGAAAGGTTTCGCAAAAGGCTGATGACGTCATGCCGGTCGGGCGAATATCGGGGAAAACATAAAATGCCCCGAGAGGTTCAAAGCAATCCAAACCGGCATCACGGCAGGCCTGAACCACATAGCGGCGCCGCCGATTGTACTCCTCACGCATAACGATAACATGATTTTCGCCGTTCCTCAGAGCCGCAAGCGCAGCTTCCTGAGCCGTGGTCGGCGAGCTCATGATTGCGTACTGGTGGATTTTATTCATAGCCGCAATCAATTCTTGAGGACCGCAGGCAAAACCGATGCGCCAGCCGGTCATGGCAAAAGCCTTGGAAAAACCGTTGATGACAACCGTTTTATCGCGCATACCGGCGGCAGCGGCGATCGAGTAATGGGACGCAGGTTCATAGGTCAATTCAGCATAAAGCTCATCGGAAAGCACCAGAACCGATTGATTGCGGAGCACTTCCGCCAGAGCCTCGACCTCGCTTTTTTCCAGAACGGCACCGGTCGGATTATTGGGAAAACCCAAAACAACCAGTTTTGTTCTTGGCGTCAAGGCTGCTTGCAGTTGTTCCGGACGCAATTTAAAGTCATCTTCCTGTCGACAGGGAATCGTAATCGGAATCCCGCCCGCCAGCAGCACGCAAGCCTTATAGGCAACAAAACAAGGTTCGGGGATGATCACCTCATCGCCCGGATTGACCACGGCCCGAATCAAAAGATCAATGGCTTCACTGCCGCCAACCGTGACCACGATTTCATGTGAGGCATTGTATTGAAGCTGAAAACGACGCTGCATGTAATCACTGATCGCCTCCCTCAGCTCAATAAAACCCTGATTTGGTGAGTAATGTGTGTTTCCTTGTTCGAGGGAAAGAATACCGGCCTCTCGGATATCAATCGGTGTAACAAAGTCAGGTTCCCCGATGGAAAGGGAAATGACCTCCCCTTTCATCTCGTTGGCCAGATCAAAGAAACGACGTATGGCGGACGGCGGAATTCTTTTGGAACTGTCGGACAGGAAATCGTTTAGATTCATAAAACAACCGCCTCTCGGAGATCATCGTCCTTATCAGAAAACTCCGTTCCGTTCATCTTGTATTTCTTGAGAATGAAGTGGGTTCCGGTCGAAACAACCGCATCCAACGGCGCGATCTTTTCCGAAACAAACGTAGCGACTTCCTTGAGACTGGCATCTTCAATGGTAACCATTAAATCAAAACCTCCGGACATAAGGTAACAGTCCTTGACCTGAGGAAAACTGCAAATGCGTTGGGCGATACTGTCAAAGCCTTGGTCCCGTTGCGGTGTAACCCGAACCTCGATCAGTGCCGTAACCGGAACATCTGCGGTTTTTTCCCAATTGATCAAGGCTTTGTAGCCCAAAATAATATTTGAATCTTCCAACAAGGCAATCGTCGCTTCAACTTCCTCAACCGGCCGGTCGATCATGACAGCAATTTCCGCCGCCGTCAACTTGGCATTTCGTTCAAGCAGGTTAAGAATCTCTTCTCTTTTTTTCATTCTAGACACCTCCGGACAATCTTGGTAAAAGACAGTAAAAATATTATTTGTCGATTCATTTTTCAGGCTTAGATGGTAGCACACCCGGCTCTTTCTTGACAAGAAGCAAGTAAAGCATACCCATCAACCTAGCCTGAGCAAACAATTGCAAAACAGTGAAGAAGGTCGCAACCATGACGTACGGCAGAACCAAGTCGGGGACAAAAGATAGGACCAGACCCCGTGGCAGAGATAAAAGCAAGGCAAGCAGGATAACCTTAAGAAAAATGAAAAACCGAACCTGACGGGAATCCCGAAAGCTTTTTTCCAACGCAATGCGCAAAGGACGGTTTTCCAGTGTCATATTCAAGGGCAGAAAATACAGCACAACGATCAATGCCAACAGTGGCAAAAAGGCAACACAGGCCGAAACAACGCTCAGCAACAACAGCAAAACCAGCAGCAACAGGAATCGCGGCACAGCAGAAATGCATTTCTTGAATGAATCGCGAGGCTTCATACCACTGTTCTGACCGACAAATAATGTCGCATACATGATGAAGAAAAACGCACCGATCAGCTTCAGCAAAAACGACAGGCCCAGGAAAAACCAATTGCCGGTTGTCAAGAGTGAAAAAAAAGAATCCGGAGGCATATGCCCGCTCAGCATGGATTCCAGATAAGCGAAATATCCGCTAAAGTCAGTATCGACAAACGGTAACAGATAGATCAAAAGGTTCAGACAATAAAGAACGATGAACCATCCTTGAATCGTCCTCTCTGATTTCATTTTATAAAATTTTAGCGACTCAAGAATAATCCTCAGATTCACCGTTACTCCTCAAAATATAGGCTTTGGCGTAGGTGCGGAAAAAGCACGGCAAAGCCCCTGTACTGTTCGGTTGCCAAATCAGCTGTTATAGGATTCTCAGTCCTCGGCTTCGGCCGCCCCGATGGTCAGGTCTTGGCACACCCGGCCGTTGACCAGATGTTCAACCACAACCCGTCGCGCCTTGGCCTCATCCATTTTGACATAAGTAATGCGTTCACCGTTCGGTTCAATAATCTCAACGATCGGCTCCAGGCGGCAAACACCGATACAGCCGGTCATCGTGACCGCCACATCCTTGAGTTGGCGAGTACGAACCTCTTCAACCAAAACATTCATCACCGAACGAGCCCCGGCCGCAATGCCGCAGGTTGCCATACCAACCACGACCTTGCGCCCGCCCTCGGTACGACCCGCCATGTCAGCTTTTGCCCTCTCTCGGATCGCCTCAAGCTCCGCTAATGATTTCATCTATGAATACCTCCAAATATTTCCTGTTGCATTTCCGCAACAAAATCTCTGATCCATGAAAGTACAGCCGGCTCCCCCAGCGGAACATCACCCAGCACCTGACGTAATTCCAATGTTTGCATCATTCGTTGCCGGCCGTTTGAACACATTTGCAGATCAAAATCGATGTCGGAACCGGCAGCAGACAGTATGACCGACCAAGTAGCGCCCAAATCACCCAACGGCGGCCGATCAATGCTCGATAGACTCATACGGGCTTCCAGCCTGGTTCCTTGTCCCGGCTGCGATTCAAGCAGAAGCCGGCCTCCGGTCATTTCGCACAATTCCTTGAGAAGCGGAAGTCCAAGTCCAACAGAGCGGGTCGTTCTGGTGGTGTAAAACGGATCTGACGCAAGGGCCAATTGATCCGGACTCATTCCCTTTCCATCGTCAACAACCGTCAGGGTGAGCTGATCCGTTGCCTCATCGCCGGCAATAAACACTTGTACAAGACGGGCCTGGGCCTTGATGGAATTTTGAACAATATCCAATAGATGCAATGACAGGTCGTGCATCCGCTCTCTCACTTCTCGATTTGTTCCGTTCATTATAGCACGACGACCGACAACTCACAACAAACCCTATTCCCTCTCGGCGGGCATGTGGCGGGCATGAATTGGAGAAAATATTACGGCGGTCCGCCCAACGATCTGATTACATCACGCGCGGTCAATTGCGGGCCGGAAAGTTGAATATCATGCGGCCATCCTGACGTAGCTAGATCAACAAGGTTATGGGAATCAGAATTGCGGATCAGCCGGCATCCGGCCAGCTCTGGATGAGCGGCCAGAAAATCCTCGGGATCGATTCGCGCGGATATTTCCATTGTGGTTCCCATAAATCGTGGCGGAACGCCGCCCAAAACAGCCAGCAGACTGTAGGATGATCGATCAATATGCGCCGGCAGACAAACACCGCCGAGCGCAACGGCGTGATCAGCGATTTCGTCAACGCTGAGCCCGCAGGCCTGCATCAGAAGAATCTCTTCGGTTCCCCTCGGCTGATCATCGGCATCATAATAAATCTGATCGCCAAAAATATCGGGACGATTGGCGATCGGAGGCAAATGGAGACGAATCAGGTCGGTCATTTTTTGCACGGCATCCAAATCGGGAAACAAACAGATCAGATGGATTTCTTCGGCGCTTTCGGCTTCCAAACCGGGAATGACCAAGGGGCCGCCCAGTTTTTTGGCTGTGTCCATGGTTGCGGCGCAATTACCGCAGCTCTGATGGTCGGTGACGGCGATCACGTCCAACCCCTGCAAACGAGCCATATTAACGATATTAGCCGGTGTCATGAGGGCATCGGCACAGGGGGATAAAACAGAATGGATGTGAAAGTCACATTGAAAAATCATCGGTTTAATTGTAATAACTCAGCCAAGGCCGCCGATGCTTCCCAGGTCGTCAGATCGGTTGATAATATTGCGACATTCTGTTCGTCGGCCTTGTCCAACACAGCCTGATCCATAGCGACACCTTCGGTCAACATAACGCAGGCGCAATCCGCCAACGAAGCGACCGCCACGACGTTCATACTGTTGAGGATGGTCAGCCAGACATCCGTTTCACCGGCCCGTGAAATCACCCAACTTAGCAAATCACAGGCATATCCGCCGGCAATCTGTCTCATCTGGTCACCGCCTCGGTTCAGTTGCCGACAGGGAAAAAGAGTCAACAAATTATCAACCGTCAGACTTTTCGGCATGGTCGGTTCCTTTCTCGCCGTGAATCAGCTTTTCTTGAGCAAGGCGTTCCTTGAGCAAGACAATGCAAGCATCTTCCGTGGCTTCGCCATGAACGATATCCTCAGCCAAAGCCTCGCAATTTGGAGCGCCACAAGCACCACAATCAAGCCCGGGCAGTCGTTCGGCAATTTCGTTCATCTGTTCGTATTTAAGCAATGCCTGCGTAATATCATCGTCCAGTTGCAGAGCCGGATTGGCTTCCAGCTGATCCGGCAGGGAAATATCGCCGATCGCACTTTCCCAGGCAGCTCGTTTGGCGGGATAGTCTTTCGGCATATGTTGGGCGGCTTTAATGTACGCACGTTGTCTTGATTTCCCGGAAAACCGGTTGGCAACAGTCAACGGTCCGCCCAGACAACCGCCTATACAGGAGTTGGCCTCAATAAAATCAATATCTTTTAAGCGCTCATTTTCGATTTCTTCCAAAATGGCGATTACATTGTGGATGCCATCGACCGCAAGATATCGCTCAATGTTCAGTGCCCGGGCCTCTCCGCCGGCCGCCGACCAGCGCAAACCACATTCACCGGCCTGTAGATCGTCTTTACCGATCGGTTTGGCATCAACTGATTTTTCCAGCTGGGCCAAAATCAGGGGATAAACGTCGGAGATGGCGATCGCGCCGTCCACGTCACTGGTTGTCCGGCCGATCGGATTGTAGATCGCGGTGCGCTTGGCCGGACAAGGGCTGATAAAAAACAAACCGATTTCATGGTTTTTCAGACCGGTTCGCGCGATGATTTCTTTGCGCGCCAAGCGGGCGGTTATCTCCATCGGCGAATCAAAAGATATCAGGTTCGGAATCAGGCCGGGATATTTCATTTGGACAAGGCGAACAACCGCAGGACAGGCGGAAGAAATCAAAGGACGGGGCGCGCCGTCATCGGTTGTCTCCAACAGCTCCTCCGTTTTTCGTGAGACAATTTCGGCGCCCAGCGCCACTTCGTAGACCTCATCAAATCCGATCCCCTGCAAAGCCGCCAGAATCATCTCCCGTGTGGCCGGAGGACCAAACTGAGTGTAAAGCGAAGGAGCAGCCAACGCCGCGGTTCGTTTATATTCCGCCAAGCGGCTCATAGGATCCATGTCGGCGCTTTTGGCATGGTGCGGACAGGCCCTGATACATTCACCGCAATCGATGCAGCGATCTTCAAAAATGACGGCCTTACCATCGCGTACGCGTATGGCTTCGGTCGGACAACGCTTGATGCAATTCGTGCAACCCATACACAGATCACGATTCAGGCGGACGGCGTGCAATTTGGACATTCATACCTCCCGGTCCATCAACGATGGTCAGAATCGAATAATAATTGTTATTTTCGTACCTTCCCCGATACGAGTATCAATGGACATTTCGTCCGCATTTTTTTTAATGTTGGGAAGGCCCATTCCCGCTCCGAATCCCATTTCTCTGGCCGTGTCCGGCGCGGTCGACCATCCTTCCTGCATGGCCAGATCAACATCAGGAATGCCGGGGCCATTGTCCAGCACACAGATGCGTATATGATCCGGAAAGATCTCGGCCTCGGCGGTTCCGCCGTTGGCATGAATGACCACGTTGATCTCGGCTTCATACATGGCAATGGCGGCGCGCTTGACGACCTGCGGAGACACTCCCAATCGGGTCAGCGCTTTTTTGGTCATACTGGAGGCCTCGCCTGCCAAAATGAAATCTGAATCCCGGATCGGATAAGTAAGCTTAACAGGTTTCAGCGGTCATCCCCCCTTACCTTGGACGCCGCCTTGATAAAGCACGCCGCAGGCCGAAAACATCGGCAAAGGGGTGCTCAGGATGCAGATGCCCTTGTCACGGCCCATTTTTAGCATCAGATCGGTGGGTCGCTTGCCCCGGACAAAAACGATAACCCGAACATCCATCATTTCGGCGGTTCGGATGGCTTGGGGGTTGACCAGCCCGGTCAACATGACTTCGTTCTTGGCGCAGGCAAAAGCCATGACATCGCTCATCAAATCGGCCCCGCAGGCCACTTTGATCTCCATTTGCATATCCTCCGCCGGAACCAGAACCTCGGCTTCGAGCACTCGAACACAGTCGCTGAGCTTCATGAAAACGCTCCTTTTCAAGAATAGATCATGCGCGCGCATCCGATAAAGCGATGGTCTGCGCACAAGACCAAGTATAACATGTCAATGATCGATTGTTCAACGAATTAACCTTGATAGCAGACCTGTCTCCAATGTTTTCGGTTGTTTTCCTTGACTCTTGGTGCCCTTGGGCTACAATATTGAGAGATGACACCCGTTCCCCAATCGCAAGGAGGAGTATGACATGATCCGTAATGCTTTCGCCATCCAGCCCGATTTACTGTATGTCATTCCTCGCGATTGCCACTCGGTTGACATGATTACCCGTCTCTTGACCAACCATCCCGAGGTTCGTTTTGTTTCATTGGCCGGCATCGATTTGGCCGGCAACGATACGGATGAAAAAATTCCGGTCAACCTTTTCTTGGAACAGATTGACAACTACCTGCATGGTGGTGTCCAGACCGATGGTTCATCGGTCGTCCTGCCGGGAATCGCCACGCTCAATGACGGTAAAGTCGATCTGATAGCCGACTCTTCGGTTAACTGGTTTGTTGATTACAATTATGAAAACGTGGACCTGACCAGCCGCATGCCCTGCGGTACGTTGCGTATTCCGGCATTTTTGTCGCACAACGGGCAATATGTCTGCTCCCGGGCATTGCTGAAGCGAGCCTGTGATCGGTTCGGTCAGGAAATGAAGCAACTGTTGTCGGAACGTCCCGCCCTCTGCGCACAGTGGGCAATGCAGCCGGAGGATATTGTTGATATCTCGCTGACCGTTGCCACCGAGCTGGAATTCTGGGTCCGGACTCCGGAGCAAGAGTACAACCGGGAACAATTATCTATTTCGCAAGGATTGAAGGAACAATACTGGAAAAGAACCAAAGGAATTGTGCGAACGGCCCTTGAGCAATCGATTGATATATTGGAGCTTTATGGCCTGAAACCGGAGATGGGTCATAAGGAAGTCGGCG
>LSQX01186438.1_pt1 | contig 10674 bp, 12 predicted proteins | sample 654561 | NCBI WGS metagenome assembly LSQX01 (sample SAMN04489861, study PRJNA283612) | anaerobic digester metagenome | isolation source: 4 biogas reactors fed with cattle manure at either 37C or 55C with and... | place: Denmark: Kongens Lyngby | collected 2014 | reverse complement strand
ATGTGTATGACCGTGAGCATGACCGTGAGCATGCTCGTGTGCATGATTCTTTCCCATATCAAGCTTCCTCCTGGATTGCCTTTTTCAGCAGGTGAACGCCGCACCACCAGCGCAAGGCAGGGAGAATCCCGGTAATCTCCGTAGATTATCGACCACTTGGCCTTCGAATACTGCCTTGGGTATCGTTATTTTCTCGGTCAGGCGCAGATTTATTGGTAAATGACAACATTGTCCCTAAATTATATGCTTTCTTATGCACTTCTTCCATGCCGAAACCCCTTGCCAAAAATATTAGACAACACGTTACGTAACCGGTACACGCAACCTATTTTCAATGTAGGCAGCAGAAATCTGACCTTGAGACCCGGTCAGGACAACGCTCAGACTGGTCAAACCGCCTCACGATTTAAGGCAAAAGAACCGTCCCCGTGCCNNCCATGCGCAACAAGGTGATGCCTTCCGGCATAATCAACACCATCCATATTCATCCCACCATGGCCGAAGCGGTCCTGGAGGTGGCCCAGGCTTCTTCCAGAAAGTCCATTCATACCATGCCCAGCTCTTAAAACCTGACCGGAAGCTCGTTTTAAGGGGAGGGGCATACGGCAACCGGGGGAATGCAAACGAAAATTACCAAGGTATTGCTGGGCGCCCTGCATCTGCTGGTCAGAGCAGGGGTTATTGGGGGCAGCCTGGCTCGGTCGCTCCCCTCATCGACTTTGCATTGTTACCGTTTTTTTAAGCAATATCAAGCCCAACACTATGAAGGGGATACCCCCGATAAGACCGGTGATAGCCGGACCGAGAAGAGGATTGGCTCCCTCTTTGGCCATGAGAATGGCCAGTCCCGCGCCGGCATTAACGGTAGAATGGATCATGGCGGCCGGGATTACGCTATTCATTTTGATGGTCGCATATCCTTCGATAATCCCCAGCCACACGCAGAATCCAACCATCATCAAGATCCCCAGCCATGGATAACCCATATAATCGGTGCCGTAATTATGCCCCATGGCGATAACCGGCGCATGCCACAAGCCCCATATGATGCCGGTCACCACCAGGGCCCACCGGTCGGATAGCAGCAGACGCAGCTTGGGCAGCAGATAGGCGCGCCAGCCCAGTTCTTCCCCCAGGGTGGGGATAATATTTATGATCGGGCCGATAATGACTACCTGAAGCAGGGTCACCAGGAACAGGGTCTGGGCGGTAAGCACGCCCGTCCGGGCGGCGGGCTCTTGTAACACAGTGAACTGGGGATCAAACATGCCGGGCATGATCAGGAAATAGACTGCCACGCTCAATAACAACAGGGCGGTGGGTCCGAAGAAGATCAGCAGATAATCTTTGATGTGTCCTTTGAAATTGGGGCCTAGCATCATGTTGCTAAATCCCTCCCTGGTTATTAACCGCGTCAGTATGTTGCACAGGGCGGGGACGAACATTCCAGCCATCACAATATAAATGGTCACCCCGGTTCCATAGGTCAACCCCCGCAGGGGTATCTGCCCGAAAATAAGCCAGGTAATCACGAAAGTCAGGGTTACAAACCAGATCAGCCGTTTTCTTACCATCGTCCTATCCTGCTCCATGATTGCCTTACCTCCCTATTCTGGGCTGCAATTGCTTTGCAGCCGGGCGATGATGTTTTTAAACCGCTGGTTATCCGCCAGCACTGAGAACCCTGGATTTTCAGCCACTGCGGCACACATGCTGCGCTTGATCGTTTTGTCATCCCGGGGCAGGTCCTGACCGATATCCAATTTGATCAGCCACTGGTCCAGTTTGTCAAAAAACTCATCGCCGTGCAGTTTCAGAGGATAAATATCGTCGGTTACGATTTCGGTGTATTGCTGCAGCATATCAAGGGCCCGGTCATGATTGTTCTGAGCCACATACCCCTGGGCCGCCACAATATATGTCCCGATCACAACGCCCGGGTGCAGATGGCGCATATCGAACAAGTCCGCAATGTACAAGGCGCGCCCTAGCACCTCTTCAAATTTGGCCGGATCAGCGGTACACAACCTGAGATAAGCCGGGAAAAAGTTGAACAGGACTACCAGGTTCTGATAAATCCCTATCTGCAATACTCCCTCGGCATCCTCGACCTGGCCGCGCATCTGGTAGGCCGAAGCCATTAGCACTTCAGGGGGCATGGCCGGTTCAATGGTTCCGTCCAGCAGGTCCAGAACCGTGGCGGCATCTCCGGTCGCCAGGGCACAGTAGGCTTCCATGTAAAGAGCCTTTCTGGTCAACGACACATCATCGCCTTCCTCTTTGACCCTGGTAAACAGGTTCCGGGCTTCCTCGATCAAGGCGGTTGATTTCGACGAGCCCTTCAGTAACTCCACATGGTTGAGCAATAGTATCCCCATCTGCAGCAACAAGGGAAAACAGGAGTAGTATTTCTTGATGGCCTGGCGGCATTCTCCCAGCACCGCATCCAGAGGCTTCGAGGCAAAATCGGCGCTCAGGCGGCGATACAGTTTGCTTATTGCTTCCTTGGTCATTTGCGGTTGGTAGTCCATGAGGCCATCGATGCTTATGTTAAAGTAGGTGGCCAGCAGGGGCAGCAGGGTTATATCGGGATAGCTCTGTTCGGTTTCCCATTTGGAAACGGACGCCTTGGAAACCCCGATATAGTTGGCCAGGTCTTCCTGGGTGATGCCTTTTTCCTTGCGCTTTTTCACCAACACCTTGGCAATATTGATCTCCTTCATAATAATTCACCTTCCCTTTCGGTCGAATCGACGGTCCGATTGGTTTGCATAAATATACTGGCTTCCACGCTGCCGCTTAACGTCCGCCCGTATATTATGCATGCCCTTGATCGTCTTAAGTTCCCCGACAAAAAACCCTGATCCTCTATAACTCACCCTCTGCCTATATCTTAGTCAGTAGTACGGAGTTATTCAAAGGATTAGGGTTCAATTTAGGGCAACAAAATCAACCAACGCGATACAATAACTTGGGGACTGTCCCCAAGTTATTACCGCAGTCAAGCGAAAGCCAGGGATATCGGGGCAAGAAAAAAGACCTCCCGGAAATCCGCAGAGGCCTGGATTATGGATTTTGTCTTAACCCGAAATATGCGGTTGGCCATTGGGACCAACTGGGCGGGCAGGGTGGAGCAGCCGCATTTGCCGGCATCCCCTACTCCGGAGAGGTGCCCCCGGTCGATAGAATCTTGGCCCACCTTCTGCAAAACCCTCGCGGCAGTTCCGTCAGACCTGGTTCCGAGAACCGAGTGCCGGGCGCCGGCGGCTGGGTTGAGCCAAATTGGTTTCGTTTCTGTTGTCTCTAGGGGGCGTATCGACGTGTCAGCAGGCCAGCCCAAGCTTCTTGCGGGAACGGAGGATCTGCAGCCAGGGATCATCGGCTTCCTCCGCCTTGCCGTGCAGGTACTCCGGGGGACCTAAATCTGCTGCCATCCTGACGCAGCGGCTCCCCTGCCCTTTCCTGGCGCGGGGCATGTTCATGGCTGAATCCCATGCTGCCAAAGCATTGTCGGCTTAAAAATAGCGGGTAATCTCTACTTTGCGTCGAAAACAGAGATACCGGTCAGCGACGACGACTTTGAAAAACATCTGGCCACCACCTCCGGCCCTGTTAGAGTCAGGTTAACATGCGTTACGCATATTTGTCAATAGAAGCGATGAAGTGTTATAATTTTGTTAACAAACTTCGGATGAAAAGAGATGAGAAGAATGAGTGTCAGCAAACGTATCCAGAAACTACGCAAGGAGCGCAACATGAGCCAGGCCATGCTGGCCGAGAAGGCGGGGCTGAAACCACCTGCCATATCCCAATATGAGTCGGGGGTACGCTCCCCTAACTTCGAGTCACTGGTCAAGCTGTCCAACGCCCTGGGGGTGCCCGGCGATTACCTGTTGGTCGGCCAGGAGGCCGCCGTGCGGGAGGACGTGGGGGACTCCCTCAGCCGCCTGATCGCCCATATCGCCGGCATGCTGCCCTTTGACAAACGGGAACTGCTGCTGGATTACGCGGTGATGCTGACCAGGGAGAGCGTCTCCAAGACCACCCTGCCCTATTTTACCGACGCCCGTTCTTACGCGGAACATGTTTTCAGAAGTATCAGCCGGGGCCAGTTGCCGGTGGATCTGGACCAGGTGTTGGAGTACCTCAATGTGCGCCGGGTGGAGGCGCCCCTGGCCGACTGCGAGGGGATGCTGATGAAGGGCCGGGAGAACCTGATAATAGTGGATCCGGAGCAGGGCGGACCGCAGCGGATGCGTTTCACCATCGCCACCCTGCTGGGCCACCTGGCCATACCCTGGCATACCGACAGCCTTTACCGGGTGCGGGAGGAATCTTCTTTTGCCGTTGAGGATTCTTTGGAGATGGAAGCCCTGCAGTTCGCCGCCTGCCTGCTGATGCCGCGGGAGGTGCTGACCGATGATCTGTCTGACGCCGACGTCTCCCTTGATTCGCTCCATACCCTGGCGGCCAAGAAATATGACGTCTCGGTGTTTGCCCTGGCCAATTCGCTGGTCGACATCAACCCCGACAAATTCGCGGTCATCCAAAGTGATGGCCAAAATATCATCAAAACCTTCCAGGGCAGCCGGCCTATCCGCGAGGACGTGGACCCCCGCAGCCTGGCGGCCAGTTTCCTGAAGAAGCCGCCCAAGGAGAAGGAGATCCGCACCGCCAAGCTGGAGGAGAGTGTCTGGTTCCAGAAAGGCCAACCCGGCGCCTATGTAGTGGAGGAATCCATTTACAATCCCCAGATGGGCAAGGTCCTGACCCTGCTCACCGTCCCGTAGGAGAAAAGCGCTTTGGAGCAGGGGGATGGTACTATTGCTTCCCACGGGAGGTTTAAAGTGCCATCCCCCTTACCTGCTGCGCCGCTTCCTAAAAGGACTGACCAAAACCTCTGAGAAAACACGGGCTTTTGTCATCCTGAGGAGCCGAATGCGACGAAGGATCCCGTCAAAATTTATCCTTATTGTTGGCGCCTATAGTCGCTGGGGGGTTGCGCTAACGCCCGCGCTCAGTGTGACTCACCCCCCATACTCCTTGCCTTCGCCCATTAGAACCTGCACAAAGGGCTCGGACCGTTCGTCTCTGTAGAATCCGTATCTATATATCATATCCACCGGCAAAGGTCTTTCGTCACCCCGCGCCTCTGTCCATCCCAATCCGTCGCTTGGATTTCGTAAATATATATGTAGGTCTACATAGTATTTTCGCAGCCAGATCTTCAGGTCGCCAGGAATTCCCGTGAGCGCCTTGAGCTGCAGATTTGCCGAAAGGAGTTGGGATTGTGCTGGGCGACGAACGCAAAGGTCCCGCATCTGTGAAACCGGGAGGGAAACCATTGATAAGTCCCCAGGAGGTGCACGATTTCGGCATCGAGGTCGTGGTCGAACACATGGAGCAAGACGGCTACCAGGATTTCAAGGTGTGCAATTTGTTGAACACCGACCCCCAGATCCGTGCGGTCAAAGACGGGCAGACCATCAACGTGATAGTCAGGACCGCCATGTTTCCGGGACATGCCCAGTTGGTCCAGCGCGACTCGGTCCAGCATGCCCTGGACAATGCCCGCAGCAAGGGGGAACTATGCTGTTTCGCGGGGGTGGAACTATACCGCGCCTGTACCCCCAATGAAATGAAGACCCCTCGGCCTCTCCGGGAGGTGGGAGGGACTGGTTTCTACATATACTATGGCGGCCTGCAGGAATTGATCATTTGGCAATGATATGCGGGTTTGGCAGAGCAACTGATTCGTAAGCAGCCGGTCGGCGGTTCAAATCCGCCCATCGGCTCCATAAAAAACAAGTAACCGCGCAGATTGGCGCGGTTTTGTTTTTTGTCCGTTTTAATCTTTTTTTTTGGTTTGGCACATTTCTGACACAAATATTTCTACCGGTAGTTTTTGCTCTATTGAAAGGGCCGCCCCTCATGAATTGAGGGGCTGAAAAAGTCAGTCTGCACGCTGTCCCGAATCAGTATCAAGACCGTCAGATGTGTTTACCTGACTGGGGATAGGTTTTCCTAGGCTCCCTACTGCCAGCTGTTGTGTATCGCATGTTGCATGGGCATATATTTGCTGTCCCAGCGCCGCCAGCGGCTATGTAACTTCCTTTTTTGGCACCAGGCTGCATCCCATTCTGGACATTTATAAAACCCATACCGGGATCGACATCGGGGCGGGATACGGAGCGGCGGTACTGCTGCCGCGGAAGGCGTGGTCACAACCGCATCTTACGACGCGGGTGGCTACGGGAACAATATCATTATCGGCCACGTCAACATGACCCTTTACGCCCACCTGAACCAAATGCGCACCGGTGTCGGGCAGACGGTGATGCAGGGCCAAACCATTGGTTTCGTAGGCAGTACGGGAATGTCTACAGGTCCGCATCTGCACTTTGAGGGTTATGTAGGCGGCACCAGGGTTGGCCCCTGCTGTATTTCTCCAATTATACGGCGGTATGGTAAGCATTTGCTGAATTGTACCGCCAAGCGGAAAAGGCTGCTATGCTACCTGGTATTTGCGCAAAAATATTTTTGTTGACGAGTTAACAAAGACGTGATAAATTAACTTTGTTAACTAGTTGACAAAACCGAAGGGGCGATCGTATGAATGAAGCGCAGAAGATTTTAGACATTTTTATAAGAATACAGGAGCACTCGGACGCATTTCAGCATAAACAAGATGGCCTGTTGGACGAGATCGGCCTTACGGAAGTACACTGTATTGACTGTATTGGCATGACTGACCATCCGAATGTAACAAAGATTTCAGAACACATGGGCCTGACACGGGCAGGCATAAGTAAAATCAGCAAAAGGTTACTAAGTAAGGGCTTAATAGAGCGTTACCAGGACCCGGACAACAAGAAAGAGATATATTTTCGGCTGACTGAGGGTGGACAGTCTGTATATGACGCGCATAAAAAGATCCATAACAAAGTCAGACAAGAGTGGATGGCCTTTTTCGAACACTACAGCGACGATGAAAAAGTTGCAATACTACGGTTTTTTACAGAAATTAATGATCTTTTATACGGTAAATCGACTGATAAGCTTGAAAAAGAAAAATAATTCTATTTCATTCATCCACATGTGTGGGGTTATATAGAGATTGCTTAAAGAAGGAAGGCGCTGAATGCTAAAGGGTATACTGTCTTGTCTCAAAAAGAATACAGATGGGAAGCCGGTAAAAAATCCAGTCACAGCTCCCTATCGGTATCAGATTAACGCTGAAGAATGCCGGAGCTGCGACAAATGTAAAAAAGCTTGCAAGGCCGGGGCGATCAGCGGAGAACGTGGGAAAGCGTATGTGATAAATGAACAAAAGTGCATAAAATGCGGAGACTGTGTGAAATGGTGCAAGTATAAGGCAATAAAAAGATTGGATATGTACTCCGAAGGACCAAAACAGTAGGAATATTGCGGCTTAGAATACGATTTTGAACGTTGGCTCTCGACAAATATTTTGAGGCGCAAACTCATTCGTGATCAGCAGGTCGGCGAACAAGTCCTATGCTAAGCTTCATATAGATACAAATAAGCACGCATTTTGAAGAGGCGAAAATTTGAGCAACAGGCAACTATTCGGAAATCCCGTATAGTTCAAAACGCAGGAAATGATAAGGTTCCGCGTGGGATCGGCATAATGTAAAAATACCAATGATACTACCCCTGATCTGTCCTCCAGAGCGCAGCCAGCCATTCAGAACGCAGCGAAGGATCCATCCTCCTTGGCGCCGATAGGACGCCAAAAACAGGGGGACCTATCGCCCCCCTGCTCCATTCTTCCATATATGGCCCGTCTTGAACACTTATTTATGGCAAGTCTTCAACCTCTAGCTTTTGCCCGTCTCGAAAACGATCATGTCCGCGCTCTTGCGCTTGCGGCATCCGTCCTTGCTGATATCCAGGTATTTTACCCGTACCTTGTATTCCGTGTCGGCGCGGAGACGTGACACCGGTTCGACCAGGAATACTGCCCGCCCCAGTCGGCCACCTCTGCCCCAGCGGTCATCCCGGTCGCATCTGTCCCATTTGTCATGTCCGTCCCAGCAGCCATCTCTGTCCCAGCGGCGGTCATTCACGTGTTTGCCGCCTTTTACCCATTGGTCCCGGCGCCAGGCTTTGTCTGACCTGTCCCAGTATTTCGTCCTGGCCGTGGTCAGTCTCCTGACATTCACGTCCACCCGGTCGAACCCCTGCCACATGTCGATAGACTCTATCACTTGGTGTACATTGTTGTCATCATTGTCATGAAAATCATGGTCCCAATCGCAATTGTGATCATCCCAGAAATGGCGGCGGCTCCGGGCTTCCCGGCCAAATACCAATTTGACTGTGACATCCCGGTCCACCCCGGTTGCACCGTCACTGGGGTCGGAGCAGACCAACACCAGCGGCCCGGTCCATCCTACATCATACCAACCGCAACGGCGCCGGGGCCGGGGCCGGCTTTTCAAATGCCGTTTGACCCTTGTTCTGCACTTACTCATCTGTCTACCCTCCTTTTGATGAAGTCTACTGTATAGTATTCAAAAGGAATGGCAACGGTCACAGTTTATTCTTTTGTAGACATTTAACGTACAAATGGGAAAAACATGGGCCGGGGCCAGCCTCTACCCGTACCCGCAAAATAAACCTGCCGCAAATAGCTTACGGGGACCAGGCCCCAATTCATCGGATTGCACTATCCCGGAATTCCCCCTTATTGAACACACTCCGTCGGTATTCTGAATAGAATGCAGTAGAAACTCTTCTTATTAGGGGTGTGAATGGTTTGAGTAATCCCAACGTGAGGTCTGCCAGACGGCGAAGGGTGAAGCGTTGCCCGGACCCGGCCATCATCAGGGGCATGATTGAATCGATTCTCAGGACTGGACGACCTGGTAAACGGGTCTCTCCAATCCGCAGCCGGCTGTTCTTCCAGTTTGTCCGGCCCGGTCGGGGAAGGTTGCGGCGGGGGTGGCCGATCCGGCAACCTGACTTGGGTTTGATCATGAAGTCGAGCCGGTCCCGGACCTTGTTCGTCAATGCGGACGGCTCTGGTTCGCGGCGCCGGCGGGAGAAATCTGGGGGCCGGACAGTGACGATTGGTTTAATAAATGAGGCCGATTTCATGGCTTTCAATGTGGGCGGCACCCGGCGGGCCTGGGAATTCTTCGTGGAGCTGCATGGCCGCGAGGAGATATTTCTTGTCAATTTTGCCGGCGATCGCCAAGTCTACAACGCCCTCTTCGCCATCGCGGTGGCCGACCAGCTGGGTTTCACGCCCGCCCAAATCAGGCGCGGGCTCAGAATATTCCGCCAGCCTCGCTCCTGCTGCTTTTAAAAGTGCCAACGGGGCGATTCAAAACGCTTAGTGCTTGTGCCTGGCCAGTTTCTCCCGGTCCAGGACCTGGGGCGGTTCTTCCAGCCAATCATTGGCCATCATTATTTTGGCGCCCTCTTCAGCGTAAGCGCCGATCTCAGCCATGAATTTGACATACATCGCGGTCAGATCGTGGCGCGGACTGACGCCCATGGATGCCCCCATGACCCCGATACCGACGCTGTTCAGGATTTGGACCATTGCCATCACCAACCGGTCCGAAAACGGCGCTTCAGTGGAGGCGGTTATATCTTCGTCGAAGATAAGGGTCATATAAACATGCTCATCCCGGGTTATTTGCTGTAGTTCCCGCACGATGTTGTCAGCCATTTGCATCCCTTTTTCCAGATAATCCTGGACCTCCCGGCGGCGCGCTACTTGGCGGAAGCCCATCAGCAAGACCTTGCCCACCTCGTTGCCCAAGGCATTATGGAATAAATTGGCCACCTCGATGGTCAGCAGGGGCCGCTTCTCCCCGAGGAATCCGGCCAGGAAGCCTGGATCGTGGACCCGTTCAGTCTCCGGCGCCGAAGTGAGATAGGGCGGTCGCGGCAACACCCCTTTGGAAATCATCAAGTCACTAAGCTGGGTTCTCACTTGGATAATCCATTCTACCACCTGGACGTAGAACGCACTTATATCGGGCCGAATTGATAAATTAAGATTGAAAACGTTCAGGGTCAGGTGTATCCTGGTCAAATTCTTCATGAAATGGAGGACGAAGATGTCTGAATACAGCGGGGGGGCGCTGGGATTCACGTCCTGTGCGGTGAAACCCATCGGTCAGGGGATGCCCTCTTGCTGAAAGATGTCGGCTACAAACTGGACCCGGCTGTTGAAGCGGGGCACCAGAGCGGTAATCATGTCCTTTGTCGCTTGGTCCTGCACAGTCCTTTCAAAATAAGTGAATACACAGCTCAACATGGTATATTCCTGAAACGTGGTCCACAAACAGGCCACCTCATTCACGGTTAAACGGGCATTGTGAACTGCCGGGACCTCTTGTATGTTGGCGGCGCCTATGGTCGTCTGCTGGTTCAATTCATCATCTCCTTATTCTGATTGTTGCATCGATTTTGGTGATGCCTGATGGGCTGGTCCGGGATGGTCCATCCCTGGCTGCTACAACGCCTGGAGGTTCTTACCCTTGATGAACAAAGTGGCCTTACGTTATTCTAGTGTTTGTAGACCGCCAGCTTTTCCCGATCCAGGATCTGGGGCGGTTCCTCCAGCCAGTCGTTGGCCATCATGATATGGAGGCCGTCCGTGGCATAGTCCCCGATCTGGACCATGTGTTTGGC
>LSQX01144686.1_pt2 | contig 10674 bp, 9 predicted proteins | sample 654561 | NCBI WGS metagenome assembly LSQX01 (sample SAMN04489861, study PRJNA283612) | anaerobic digester metagenome | isolation source: 4 biogas reactors fed with cattle manure at either 37C or 55C with and... | place: Denmark: Kongens Lyngby | collected 2014 | reverse complement strand
TGGCGAATTTGCCATAATTAAAAGTCAGGCAGGTTTGAATAGTTATAAATTAAGCGTAAAAGAGTGGATTTAAAAAACCAACGCTTAAAAAACGAAGGAAACGATCGTCTTAAATTAGAGTGGAATCTACAACGGACTTTAGCAAAAGTAAATTACCAAATTTACACTGACGCTATTAAAGAAAATCTGATAACGCAATCTAAAAGACTTATTCAGCTCAACAAAGTTGCTATAACGCAAATGAAATCACTACTTGAAAGCAGCACAATAAAAAGCAACGAACTGCTAACAAAGTGCATAAACTATAAGGGTGAGGGTGGGTTGTAAAGTGCAGTAGCGCCTTTTTGTGCTTCTGCCTCCCCGTTCTACGAGAAGCCTGTTGCAACTTACTACTGCCCGAAACGCTGGTCGCATCACCTTACTTTATCTACTAGAATCTCTTCGCAGCTTTATCCCCTACGGCGCTTGGTGCAGCTTTATGTGGGAAAATATTGTTGCAACTTCATTTAAAGTGGCACAAAGTCTTCTTTTTTTCGTCTATAACAGTATAGCGCGAACTTTGTTCAAAGGAGGTTAAAATGAGCAAGAAAAAATATCCGCTTTACAATGATTGTGTGTTTCATCGAGTTTTTGGGACAGAAGAGACTAAAAACAACTTGGTTTACTTAATAAATACGGTTTTTCAAGAAATTAAGGTGAAACAAGTTGAATATGTTTCCATTATGGATTCAGTTAATTATGGAAAAACTGTTAAGGATAAAAAGGTGGTTTTTGACATCAAAGCTAGAACCAATGCTGACAATTTGGTTAATGTTGAAATTCAGCTTGAAGGTAAGAAACATTACATTGAAAGGAGTTGTATATATTTGTGTAAAACCCATGGTGATCAGGTGCCCATAGGCGAAGAGTATGATATAGTCAAAGACACCTATGGAATCAGCTTGGTAGATTTTATACTTTTTAAGAAGCATCCTGGGTGCGTTAATCTTTTCTCATTTACTCACTGGATAGACAAAGATTGCACATTAGGGCAAGTAGAAATGATATATGTAGAGATGCCAAAAGTGAAAATGATAAATAAAAACAGCAAGCCCATTGAAAAATTGATATATTTAATAAAGAATGTACACAACTCGGAGGATAAAACGGTGCCAATATTAAGAGCAGAAAAGCCCGCATTAGATCAAATCTGCATAGACTATAACAAAACCGCAGAAGATAAAGAATTTATGGCTTATCTTGAAGCCAGAGAAAAATATCGTCGCGATGTCGTAGCTGAGAAAGCTTATGCTCGCGATGAAGGTTTAGCAGAAGGTTTAGCTAAAGGCAAGGCTGAAGGTATAGCCGAAGGTAAAGCAGAAGGTCTAGTCGAAGGTGAAGCCAAAGGTAAAACTGAAATAGTTAACTCTATGCTTTCCGAAGGTTTAGATATAAAAACAATTTCTCGTTTCACAAAAATCACCGAAGCAGAAGTTCAGCAAATCATTGATAATTCTGCTGAATAAAACAACCTAAAATAAATTTAAAAAGAGGCGCTTGAAGGCGCCTTTTTGTGCTTCTGCCGCCCGTTCTCCGAGAAGCCTGTTGCAACTTCCAACTTTCAACTTTCAACTGCCCGAGAAGCTCGTAGCGACCCCAATTTTATTCCCCATGGCACTAGTTGCAACCCTGCCCATCTCGGTACAATTTCGCCAAAAAAATCAATTTCCCGCGTTGGCGAAACCACTCGATGACCGTTTACCAATAAGCTTGTCGCATCCCTCACTCCAAAGGGTACTGCTGATGCAAGTTTTCCAGTTCTACCTGCAGTTTTTCCCAAAGCGCATATTGCTCATCTATTTCCTTTTGCAATTTCCCAGAATTTTGCGCCAATTCAGCAATCTTCTCCCCGATTCCCGCATTCGCCGCCTCCACCATTTGCGCTTCGGCATCTGCTAAGCTTTGCTCCAAGCTTTCCAGCAGCTTTTCGCACTTTTGCACAGCTTTTTCCACAGGTCTCAGCTTCTGCGAGCGCAACGCCACATATTCTGCTCTTTCGCGCCTAGAGCTTTTGCCCTGATTTCTACTCTGATTAGCTTCTTTTTCCCCCGACACGCTTCTTTCCCCGGACCAACCCACTCTTTGCAAAAACTCTTGATAGCTACCCTCAAAAACAAAGCTTTTTCCCCCGTCAAATACCACCAAACGATTGGCTAAGCTGTGCAAAATCCCCTCATCGTGGGAAACTAAAAGCACCGCCCCCGGAAACTCATCCACCGCATCTATCAAAGAATCGATGGATTCCATATCCAAGTGGTTGGTGGGCTCATCTAAAAGCAACAAATTATGCTCCTGAGCCAAAATCTTAGCCAGCAAAACCCGACTGCGTTCCCCACCCGAAAGCACCGAAACAGGTTTTAGGGCCGCATCACCTTCAAACATCATCAATCCCGCCAAAGTGCGCGCCCGACCTCGAGCGCTATCGGCGCAAGCACTCTCAATCTCCGCCTCCACGCTTTTGCTTTCATCTAAACGCTGAATATTAGTTTGCCCAAAATACCCCAATTCCGTATGGGGATTAAAGCTGATTTTACCCTCCACCGGCTCAATTTCTTGGGCAATAAGGTTTAGCAAAGTGGTTTTACCCTTACCATTGGGGCCAATCACCGCAATACGATCCCCGGGAAAAACCTCTAAACCAAAGTTTTGCACCAGCCAAGGAGAATCCTCCGACCATCTAAAGCTGAGATCTTGCACCGCCAACATGCGTTTGCCCGGAAAATCCCTCCACGCAAAATTAAAATCCAAATCTTTGATTTTACTAAGCTTTTCTATGGGCGCTTGCCTCTCCAAAGCTTTGATACGAGACTGCACCGCCGCCGCTTTAGTGGCCTGGGCGCGAAAACGCTCGATAAACCTCATGGCCTGCTCATGTTTGCGGGCTTCATTGGCCAAAGTGCGCATTTGCAACTCTTCTTCGTCGGCAATAGTTTGCAACAATTTTTCCACACTACCGGGCATTTTGCGGATTTTTTGACGATGAATCAAGGCGGTATGGGTGCAAACCGCATTCATAAAACGCCTATCGTGGGTAATAAGAATCAGTTCCCCTGGCCAATTCAATAAAAATCGTTCTAACCATCTTATGGACACAATATCCAAATAGTTGGTGGGTTCATCTAACAAAAGCATATCAGGTTCCGCCAGCATAACCTTGCACAAATTAAGTCGTATCTGAAAACCCCCAGAAAGCTCTTGGGGGGAACGCTCTAAATCGTCCTGATCAAAACCCAAACCAAAAAGCATCGCCTGGGCTTTATGCTCCTCTAACCAACCATCTTCATTTAACTGCAATGCCGAACAAGCTTCGGCTAAAATCGTGGGATGGCTAAAACTTAGGTGTTGCTCCAAATAACCCAGAGAATAATTTCTGGGAATACTAATATCCCCACCATCCAAGTTTTCTTGACCGATAATCATGCGCAACAGGGTAGATTTACCACTGCCATTGCGCCCACTTAAACCAATTCTTTCGCCGCGGCCAATTTGCAAAAAAGCGTCTAAAAGCAGTTCTTGGGAACCAAAAGATTTATAAATATTTTGTAATTGAATCATGATAACTTAGCTTTACTACTACGGCGCCACAAAATAACAATTAAAAACAGTTGTATGGCTCCGTAAAGCGCCCAGGGCCACCATCTTCCTTGGGTAAAACCGTAAGAATGTAGGCCAATTCCCAAACTATTGACCCCAAACCAAGCAAATAGCACCACAAAAATCCCTAAAATCGCTCCCACCGCAAAAATTCGCGGTTTTGCTAAGCCAGCGGGCAAGGCATGCAAAAGCAAAGCGCTCCACAAAACAATCATCAGCGCGCCGTTTTCTTTGGGATCCCATCCCCAAAACCTACCCCAAGATTGGTTGGCCCAAATTGCTCCTAATAAAGTACCCATAAAACTAAAAAACAAGCCGTAAAGCTGTAAATTATACACAGTTTTAAAAGTGGGTTTTGCCTGGGATTCACGGCCATAAAACCACAAATAACCGTGAGCAACCACCCCCGAAACTATAATTAAACCATAACCCAAAGAAATAGTTATTACATGGGTGCTCAACCAAAAATTAGAGTTTAAAACCGCCTCTAAAACCGGCATGGCCTCGCCATGGGCGCCAAATTTCTGCGCCAACAACAGCAAAATGCTTCCTATTCCTGCAGCGTAAATATGCGCAACTTTCCCCAAAGTAAAACTGTAATAAAGCAAAATAGCAGTGGTGCAAATCGCCACAAAAATCAAAGTTTCATAAAGATTAGTCACCGGAGGGCGCTGGGTGATTATAAAACGCAGAACCATGGCGAAAAGCATTAAAATCAAGGCCACAATATTGGCTCCTAAAGCCCCTCGTTCCAGAAATTTGGCTTTAAATTTCACCGCAAATAAGCCTAAAATCAAAGCCAAAGCAAAGCTCATCGCCGCCAGTTTAAAAGGAGCATAGCGCCATAAAATCACCTCGGATTTAAGAGCAGCTTGCCATTGGGGCATCAGTTTTTGGTAATGTTGCACCAAGTTTTGGGAGCTGTTTTCACAGGAGTTTTGATTTTCGCGCCCCCAGCAACGATAAAGTTCTTGCCAAAGACCAAAAGTCTGCTCCATAACGAGATTCTCCTCGTTTTTTGGCGTTTTTTCATCTAAATCCGGCACCAAAAAGCTTAATTGATCAACTAAATCGCTGTTTTGAGCCAAATCGTTGTTTTGCGAGAAATCGCTGTTTTGTGCAAAATTTGCCTCAAACAACAGGTGTGTTTGAATTAAATGCAAATATTGGTGCAAAAGTTGGTGTAAACGCAGCACTTCTTTATCAAAAATGCTCTGATTGTCTGCAGCAATGTAGAAAGCCCGGGATGCCAAAGTGTCTAAGCGCAAAATCTTAGGATTTAACTGCTCCCAACTGTAAAAATCCCTATCAGCCCCCCGCAATCCCAGGGCATCGCGCAGTTCGGGGTTTTCTATTAAAAACACGGGAATATCCTGGGTGTTCGCCGGCTGCATTAAGCTATTAAACCACCAACTTAAAGCATCAATTTTGGGCTTATTTTGGGTGGCTTTTGTGGAGCTTTTACCGCTAAAACTTAACAGTAAATTCTGCGCATGGGCGGCCACGGGTTTCACTCGACCTTCGGAAATCAACGGCACATAAGCCAGTTCTGGAGGGGCTAAAACCATGCTCCCAGCTTGGGCTATATTTGGAATAAAGATTAATATCGCCACAACAAAAGTTGGCAAACTGCGTCGGGGAATTTTAAATCTCCGCAACAATATATGCCACAGCAAAGCGATTCCCAAAAGCAAAGTGGCGTAGTAGGGAAGGGTGCGCCAAGGGTTGTAAACCACCGCAAAAATAGCGTGCTCCATCTGGGTTGTGGGGTTTAAACGCCAAGAATCTTGGTAAATAGTGTAGTCTCCCACTCGCAAAGGTTGGTTCATTTTTATCACTACCCCGCGGCTTTGTCCCCCTTGTTGCAGCTCCAAATGGCTTTCGTAGCTTTGTGCCACCGTCGTGCCAGGATATTCTTTGCGCACAAATTGTCTTAAACTCAGGCTAAAGCCCAAAGTATGGGATTTTTTGCGCAGGCGTAATTGCACCGGAAAATCCACCAAATGCAAAGGCTGGCTCGGGCTCAAAAAAGCGGTGTCCCTTTCGCCTAAATACTGATATGCCACAATCACCGCCGGCTCCCATTCCTGGCCCTCGCCGCCTTGGTGCAAAGGAATTACGCTTTCGTTTACTAAAGCGCCATGGGGGGCATAGTCTATGATTTTAACTTGGCTCAAATTAGGCCCCAAATCCAGACTTTTTTGCAGCAATTCAGAACGCAAAGTCTGTAAATACCAAGTGGCTCCAGAATCGTCCTCTACCCTTAAGCCCAATTCCCACAAATCCGTGGCAAAAACCTGGTTTTGCTTTTCCCCAGGACCCAAGTCTAAAACATAATGTCGGCTGTCTTTAAAGCCTAAAGCTCCGCTAATTAGCAATAAAAGCAAGGCAAAATGCAAAGCGATTAGCCCAGAATTAGCCAAATTCCATTTAAAACGATAAAATAAGCTCCCGGCGATATTAATAATGGCTAAAAGCCCCACAGTCAAAAGTCCAGGCAGGGGTAAATAAAGCTTCCCCACCGGGATTAAGGCAATCCAGCGATAAAAAATTAATTCTTGGGCCGCCCAAAGGCCGTGTTGCACTTGCAACCAAGTTCCCAAAGCCACTAATATGAAAAATAGCGCTAGAATTACCACGCTCGTATATAGAGAAGCGCACAAAGAAGCGCAAAATTTCCACAATCTTTGTAGTTTATTCTTCATACTAAGCTAAAAATAGCTAGTCTTTGCTATAATAAAAGAAGTTTTTGGTATATAAAAAAGCAAAGGTGAATATCGCTGATATTCACCCTTGTGATCGGAGAGTCAATCGCAATCACAGCTCCATGATTGGGAAGATTTTGGAGCCGCTAGGCTGCTTCGGGAAGATAGCGCCTATGTTTAGTGTATCGGAAGCTTTTTTTTAAAACTTTAACCTTTTTTTATAAAAAAGTTTTTTTAAAGGGGATTTTTGTAAATTGTGACTATGGCATGCTTTTTGCAGAGACGAGCGTTGTGGTGGCTAAGCTTTTGGCTGGTAGCTTTGTATTCCTGTGCGGAAATTGAGGAAGAAGATACTTGGCAAACTCCTGTGCCACGACCTTCCATGTTTTTCCAAGATACTACCTATTTAGACTTTTACGAAGATTCTTTGCTCAGTTGGCGCTTAAAAACCGCTTGGCTCGAAAGATGGGGCAACAATGGCAAGCTTTTTGCCAAGCCAGTTTTTGTGGATATTTACGATTCTCTGGGTAAAAAGGTGGCTTTTTTGCGGGCGGATTCCAGCGAATTGGATTCGCGCATGACTTATGTAAAGGCCTACGGCCATGTTTATGCTTTGACTCCCACCGGAGCTTCGGTGCGGGCGGATTCTTTGATTTGGAACAAAAGCACCGACAAAGTGGAGACAGATTCCTATGTGCGTGTGGTTTCTGAAGATGGCGATGTGCTCCAAGGGCGGGGCTTTGTTTCTGATGCCCAGCTAGACAACTGGCAAATCTTGTCCAATGTAACCGGCATTTTTCAAGATGCTGCCAATCGCATGAAAAGCGAAGATTCCCTGCAACGGGAAAAAGATGTTAATCTTACAACAACAGAGGATGATTAACATGGAAAAAGCTTCTGTAAAATTGCTTGCGGTGCTGGTTTTTTGGGGTGCAATAAGCGTCTGGGGGCAAACTCGACCCTTAATTATGGAACACGCCGACAGTTTAAGCGTCAATCGCAGCCGTGGGGTCATGGTGTTAAAGGGAAATGTGCGTTTCAAACATGATTCCGTGGCTTTTAAAACCGGTTTGGCCTATTGGAACCGCAATCGCGATGTGGTAAGCTGCGAAAACAGCTTCTTTTTTGCCCATCCCCAGGGAACCATCAGCGCAAGATCTGGGCGCTACGAACGCAAAGGGCAAAAAGCCGAAGCTTTTGGGAAAGTAGAATCCCGAGATAGCACCGGCGATGCGGCTTTTTTTGGGGAAAGATTGCTTTTTGACCGTGAAACTAACTTCTTAGACTTGCCTTCCCAGCCCAAAGTGCATCGCTATTTCAAAGATTCTTTGGGAAATGTGACAGATACCTTGCAAATAATTGCCAAACGCATCACATACAATTCCGACACCGAAGTGGCTGAAGCCACGGGAAATGTGGTGATTACCAAGGGAAATTTACGCATAGATTGCCAAGAAGGGCTGTTTGATCGTGCCAAAAACACTCTGAACTTAGTGGGGCAGCCGATTTGCAATGTAGATGAAGCGCGCATCAAGGGAGATTCTATGTTTGTGCAGCTAGAAAATGAAAACCTAAAGTCTGTGCGGGTGGTGCGCAACGCCACCGGAGAACAAAAAGAAGAATTTGCTTCGGCTCCCACGCGTTTTACCTATGTGGAAGGCGATACTCTTTTTGTGAATTTTCAGGGCGATCAAATTGAAGAATTATATGTTTCCATTGGAGCCAAAAGCAAGTTTTGGGAAAACGACTTAACGGAATATGTAAATACCATAGATGGCGACAAATTGGAGCTGAAGTTTTTGCAGGGAGAACTGAATTTTGCCCAAGCTTTGGGCACAGCGGCCAGCTCTTATTGGTACATAGACGACCATCGTAAAGTGGCGGGGAAAAACGACGCTTTGGGCGATTCCATTTTTATCAAATTTGATTCCACCAAGGTTGCAAATTTGCGTATAATAGGGAATAAAGCCACAGGCAAATACACGGATTTAAGCAAGCAGGTGAAAATTGAGTAGCACAGTGAATACCATTAGTACATCGGGGCTAATAAAGCGCTATGGCGGGCGGCAAGTTGTGTCCGATGTGTCAATTAAACTTCACCAAGGTGAGGTGGTGGGCTTGTTGGGCCCCAATGGAGCAGGCAAAACCACAACTTTTTATATGATAGTGGGCATGGTGCGGCCAGACAAAGGGTATATCTTTTTAAACGATACGGAAATTTCTACGCAGCCCATGTACAAAAGAGCGCGCTTGGGTATAGGATATTTACCCCAGGAATCTTCGGTGTTTCGCAAATTAAGTGTGGAAAATAATATCATGGCTATTCTAGAAACCCAAGGCCTAAAAAGAGCGGCGCGCAAACAGCGTTTAGAAGAACTGCTCGAAGAATTTAAAATAGAACACATTCGCAAAAATAAAGCCATGTCCTGTTCGGGGGGCGAAAGACGGCGCTTAGAAATAGCCCGCGCTTTGGCTTCGGAACCCGATTTCTTGTTGTTAGATGAGCCTTTTGCGGGGATTGACCCCATTGCCGTAGAAGATATTCAAAATATTATATCTCAATTAAAAGACAAGGGCATGGGGATTTTGATCACTGATCACAGCGTGCGCGAAACTTTGTCTATTACCGACAGAGCTTATATTATGTACAAAAGCCAAGTGCTTACCGAAGGAACTTCGCAGTTTTTGGCCCAAGACGAACGCGCGCGGAAAATATATTTAGGAGAGTCATTTCGCTTAGATTGAGGTAGATATGAATTTAGGAATGCACCAAAGTGTTTCCATGAAAATGGAGCAAAAACTCGCGCCGCAAATGATCCAGTCGGTGAAGATTTTGCAGACTAATAGCGTGGAATTAGAGCAGCTTATCAGCCAAGAAATGCTAATAAATCCCCTTATTGAAATAGGCGAAGAATATATCGCCGAAGAAAGAGATTTTAGCGAAGATGATTTAAACTCCCCAAAAGACGAAGATTATGAAGCAGACCGCGAAGTGGATTGGGAAAGAGAGTTTATGGATGATTATTCCGAAGAAGAAAAGCAATGGGAAGATAAACCCCAGGAACAGGATAATTATTACGATGGTCCAGATTTAGCGGTGCCAGATCCGGATTTGGTGTTTGAACGCACGCCAGTTCGAGGTAAATTGCTCAGTGATTTGCTTTTAGAACAACTTAAATTCGAAGATGTGGATGCCGATGTTTTTGCCGCGGCGCATTATTTGATCAACAGTTTAGATGACGATGGTTATTTGAGTTTTAATGCGGAAGATTTTAAGGATTTGCCGGCAGAAAAAATGGCTTTGCCTCCCAAGCCAATTTTGGCAGCCACAGAACTTATGATCCGAAATGGTGGTCCCACCGAAGACACTCCGCCGGCGGTTATAGAAGCCTTAGAGGTTTTGCGCGACTTTGATCCTGCGGGGGTGGGTGCTTTTAATTTACGAGAAGGTTTATTGCTGCAAGCCGAGCGTTTAAGCGATTTTTCCCCCTTAGCTTTTGAGATTTTAGAGAATCATTTTGACTTGTTTTTAGAGCTGAAATATGCTGAAATCGCCAAGATTTTAGAAATCACCGAAGCCGAGGTGAAAAGCTTAGTTCAAGAAGATATTACCCGTCTAACTCTTTCTCCTGGATTTTTAATGGGAGAAAAAGATTATTTTATGAAAATCCCTGAAATGACGGTGGAATTAGACGAAAATGGAGCTTTTGCGGTGCGTCTTTTAGAAGGGCATACCCCAAAAATTAGAGTTTCTGAGACTTACAAGCAATTATTGAAAGACAAAAATCTGAGTCGAGAGGATAAAAGGTATATCAGAGAAAAATTGCAAGCGGCGGATTTGTTGGTGCAAAGTGTGGGGCAAAGGCGTGCCACCATGTTGCGGGTGATGAATGTAATTTTGCAAAAGCAGATTAACTTCTTCGAAAAAGGCCCCGGGCATTTAAAACCGTTGATTTTACAAGATGTGGCCGATGAAATAGGCATACATCCTTCTACGGTAAACCGCGCCACCAATGGCAAATTTGTGCAAACTCAGTTTGGGCTGATGGAACTTAAAGACTTCTTTTCGTCCAGCGTAAGCCAAGATGATGGTACGGAAATTTCTGCAGAACTTGCCAAAAATGCAATCAAAGACCTCATCGCTGGCGAAGACAAAGCCAAGCCTCTTTCCGATCAAAAAATCGTGGATCTTTTAGCAGAGCGAGATGTGCAATTAGCTCGCCGCACCGTGGCCAAATACCGCGAGCAAATGGGAGTATTCCCCTCGCGAATTAGGAAGAAACTTTAATTTCCACGGTCCCCGTGTGTTTTTTGCTTTTGCAAAAAATGTATCGAG
>LSQX01240292.1_pt1 | contig 10675 bp, 8 predicted proteins | sample 654561 | NCBI WGS metagenome assembly LSQX01 (sample SAMN04489861, study PRJNA283612) | anaerobic digester metagenome | isolation source: 4 biogas reactors fed with cattle manure at either 37C or 55C with and... | place: Denmark: Kongens Lyngby | collected 2014 | reverse complement strand
GAATTGGAAAGGTCGGCATCCAGTACGACAATTTTCTCCATACGCTGTCCAAGCTCTACCAGTGCCTTACCGTAAGCTTCCCTGGTAGCAATTTCTTCAGTCAAGTTGTTCACTCCCTCTCATTTTTCCAGCTCCTTAAGGGCTCGTGCATATTCATCTTTATTGGGCGCCCGTCCGTGCCAATCGATCTGGTTTTCCATAAAGGATATTCCCTTTCCTTTGACAGTGTGTGCGATGATCATTGTCGGAGCCCCTTTTTGCGCGTGAGCCCTTTCGATAGCCTCAAGCAAAGAGGTGTAGTCATGCCCATCTACTTCCAGTACATTCCACCCAAATGCCCGCCATTTCTCGACCAACGGCTCGGGGGATTTTACATCCCGGATCCAGCCGTCTATCTGCAGGCCGTTATAGTCCAGAAAAGCCGTAAGATTATCCAAACGATAATGAGCGGCGCTCATGGCAGCCTCCCAGACCTGCCCTTCCTGGATTTCTCCGTCACCAAGGATCACATAAATGCGGCGCCGGGAATTTTCGAGACGGGCAGCCAGAGCCATACCGTTGGCTACGGAAAGCCCCTGTCCCAGTGAACCGGTAGACATCTCCACGCCGGGAGTTTTGCACATATCCGGGTGACCTTGCAGGGGGGAGCCGATCTTACGCAGGCTTTCCAGAAAACCGGCCGGGAAAAAACCCCGGTCCGCCAGCACGGCATAGAGCGCGGGGCAGGCATGTCCTTTGCTCAAAATCAGTCTGTCTCTATCAGGATCCTGGTAATTTGCCGGGTCTATCTTCATAACCATGTAATACAAAACGACCAGTATGTCCAGCACAGACAACGCACCGCCCGGGTGACCGGAGGCTGCCTTGTAAATCATGGTAATGACATCCCGGCGTAACTTTCTGGCTTTCTGCCTTAACTCTTCGATAGCAGCAGTTGAAATTGCCGGCAAATTTTCATCCCCTTTACTATTGCTTTTAAATAGGTCCAAAGCCCTCTCCTAGAACCTCGCCTACATTGCTGACAATAACAAAAGCCTCGGAATCGATTTCCCTGACAATACTTTTAAGGCGTGTCACCTGTGACTGTGAAACAACGCAAAAGATAATGCCTTTTTTCTCTCCGGAATAGGCACCATGGCCTTCTAAAAAAGTAGCGCCGCGTCCCAGCTCGCTCATAATCTTCTGGGTGATTTCATTCCTTTTTTGATTGGAGATGATCAGCGCGGCCTTGGAGAGAGAAAAACCTTCCTGAACAAAATCCACGACCTTGCTGCTTACAAAAAGAGACAACAGGGCAAAAAGGGCCACTTCGGGGCTAAAAATAAAGCCTGCAGCTACAATGATGGCCAGATCCGCTCCAATAAGGCCGTAACCGCTGGTCAATCCCCAAAAATGATGGATCAGCTGTGCCACCAGCGCCGTGCCCCCTGTTGAGCCCCGGGAGCGGAAAACAAGACCCAGTCCCAGGCCGACCCCGGTTCCGCCAAAAACAGAAGCCAGAAGCAAATCGGTGGTTACCGGAGTAACAAAAGTAAAGAACTCCAGCATAACCGGCAGCAAAATTGTGCCGGCCAGGCTGTTGGCGACAAATTTCCAGCCCAGGTATCTCCAGGCCAGGATAAACAGGGGGATATTCCCCAAGAGAACTGTCAGGCCCACAGGGAACCGATAAAGATGAAACAGTATTATGCCAAGGCCGCTAACACCGCCGGCCGCAAGCCTGTTGGGAATAAGGAACATATTGTAAGCTGCAGCCATGATAGCCGTCCCGATGATGATACCAAGCAGTTCCCAAAAAAATTTTTTCCACTGTATCTTACGCCTGTAAGCATGCATTATAGCGCAGGTAAGCCTCCAGAAAAAGATCGATTTCTCCGTCCATTACCGACTGGATATCGCCTATTTCCACACCTGTGCGGTGATCTTTTACCAGTGAATACGGGTGAAAGACGTAGGAGCGGATTTGACTCCCCCAGGCAATTTCTTTCTGCTCTCCCCTTAAAGCAAAAAGCGCCTCTTTTTGTTGGCGCTGCGCCATGTCTGCCAGCTTGGCCAGAAGTATGCGCATAGCCCTTTCCTTGTTGCTATGCTGAGACCGTTCATTTTGGCACTGCACGACAAGCCCTGTCGGGAGGTGTGTAATCCTCACGGCTGAATCGGTCGTATTTACATGCTGCCCTCCCGCTCCCCGGGAGCGGAAAGTGTCGATTCTTAAATCATCCGGGTCCACATCCACGTCAATGCCCTCTTCCACCTCCGGCAACACATCCACCGAGGCAAAGGAGGTATGCCTGCGCCCCCCGGCATCAAAGGGTGATATGCGTACAAGACGGTGGACACCCCTTTCAGCCTGGAGGTATCCATATGCTTTCTCTCCTTTAACAAGAAAGGTGACGCTTTTAATGCCTGCTTCTTCACCAGGCCAAAGATCAAGAAGCTCTACACTATAGCCTTTCTTCTCTGCCCAGCGGGTATACATGCGCAGGAGCATCTCAGCCCAGTCCTGGGCCTCCAGCCCTCCGGCTCCGGGATGGATGGACAGAATAGCATTTTTCTCGTCATATTGTCCTTTGAAGAGAAGGCTTAGTTCTTCTCTATCCAACAGAGCAGCAGCCTTAAGGCTCAACTCCTCCGCCTCCTTTAACAACTCCGGTGCCTCTTCCTCCTTTTCCATCTCCTTGTACATCTGCAGCAGGACACTCCAGTCCTCCAAGATCTTTTCCAGTTGGTTATAAACCTCCAGACGATCTTTTAACTGCCCAAGTTCCTGCATTACCCTGGCGGCAGTTTCAGGATCGTTCCAAAAGTCAGGATGGCCTGCTTCCTTCTCCAGCAAGCTTATCCTTTTTATTTTCTCCTCCAGGTCAAAGAGATTTCCCCCATTCTTCCAGTCTCTTTTTTTGTTTCAACCATTGATCTTTCAAATCAAGAAGCAATTTAAAGCCCCCCTTATGGCCTTAGGCCCCACAGCACTTTTTATATTTCTTGCCGCTTCCACAGGGACATGGATCGTTCCGGCCAACTTTCTCAACAGTTACAGGAGTGCGTTTACCGGCAGTGGCTGCACCCTTGGCTTCCTCCATGGCCCCCTTGCCTTCCGCTTTTAGCGATATCATTGGTTTAGCCACGCGCTGTCTCTCCGGAGCCTGGTTAACTTTAAGGTGGAACAGCAGGCGGACCACATCTTCCCGGATAGAATGGATCATCTCCTGAAACATCTCGTAAGCTTCATACTTATACTCGATCAGGGGGTCCTGCTGGCCAAAGGCTCGCAGGTATACACCCTGCCGGAGATCGTGCATGGCGTCAATATGGTCCATCCACTTGCTGTCGACGGTTCGCAGGAGGACAACACGCTCCAGCTCCCGCATAACCTCGGGGCTAATCTCTTTTTCTCGCTCGTCGTAAAAAACACGGGCTGCCTCAAACAGCCGCTTCTTTATTTCCTCCCGGGAGAGAAGCTGCAACTCCTCCCTGCGGAAATGTCCTGCCGGCACAAACAGTCTCTCCACATAGTTCAACAACCCGTGCAGATCCCACTCTTCTTCGGGCAGCTTATCATCGGCATAGAGAGACAAGGCCTGCTCCAGGAGATCATAAATCATCTGAATAATACTATCGCGCAGGTTCTCTCCTTCCAGCACCTGCCGGCGCTGCCTGTAAATAACTTCCCTTTGCTGGTTAAGGACATCGTCGTACTCCAGGATATGCTTGCGTATCTCAAAGTTACGGCCTTCTACTTTTTTCTGAGCATTTTCTATGGCTTTACTGATAATGGGATGCTCGATGGGGATATCCTCTTCCATCCCCAGTTTCTCCATGATCGACCTTACATTATCCGAACCGAAAAGCCGCATCAGATCATCTTCCAGGGAAACATAAAAAACGGAGGATCCCGGGTCCCCCTGCCGGCCGGCGCGCCCTCTGAGCTGGTTGTCAATGCGCCTGGATTCATGCCTTTCGGTGCCGATAATGTGCAACCCTCCCAGCTGCACCACGGTGTCGTGATTACGTTTCCAGAGGTCGCGGAGTTGCTGAATTTTAGCCTTCTTTTGCTCCTCTGTCAGGCTGTCGTCAGCCAGTACTGCTTTCACCTGCGGCTCCACATTGCCGCCCAGGACAATGTCGGTGCCCCGTCCGGCCATATTGGTGGCAATGGTAACCGCGCCTATCTGGCCGGCCTGGGCAATTATTTCCGCCTCTTTATCATGATACTTGGCATTAAGAACATTGTGAGGCACACCCCTTTTGGAGAGCATCCGGCTCAGTTCTTCAGATTTTTCAATGGATATAGTGCCGACCAAAACCGGTTGCCCGCTCCGGTGCTTCGCTGTGATCTCCTCCACCACGGCGTTAAACTTGGCCTTCTCGGAGCGGTAAATCAGGTCGGGAAAATCCTTCCTGATCATCGGTTCGTTAGTGGGTATAACCACGACATCCATGCCGTAAATTTTCCGAAACTCGTCTTCCTCTGTAGCGGCAGTACCGGTCATACCCGCTAATTTCTCGTACATGCGAAAATAATTCTGAAAGGTTATGGAGGCCAGCGTCCGGCTTTCACGGGCCACCTTCACTTTTTCTTTGGCTTCGATGGCCTGGTGCAAACCTTCACTGTAGCGGCGGCCAAACATAAGCCGCCCGGTAAATTCGTCCACAATAATAACTTCCCCGTCCTTAACAACATAATCCCTGTCTCTTTTCATCAGGACATGGGCTTTCAAGGCCTGCCTGACATAATTTTCAATTTCCGTGCGCTGCTCCGATTCTTCCAGGTTTTTTAAACCCAGGGCAGTTTGGACAAACTTGGCCACCTTTTCAAAACCTTTTTCCGTAATGTCCACGTTATGTGCTTTCTCATCCACTTCGTAATCAGCGTCTCTTTCCAGGCGGGGGACAAAAGCGGCAAATTTTTCGTAGAGCTCTGTGGGCTTATCTGCAGCACCGGAAATAATCAGCGGTGTCCGGGCTTCATCTACGAGAATGCTGTCCACTTCGTCCACAATGGCATAGTAGTGGGAGCGCTGGACCAGATGCTCCTTGTAGATAACCATATTGTCCCGGAGGTAATCAAAGCCAAACTCGTTGTTTGTACCATAAGTTATATCGGCACTGTAAGCCTCCCTGCGCTGCTGGGGGTTCAAGCCATGAAGGATGGTTCCTACCTTTAATCCCAGCAGTTCGTAGACAGGACCCATCCATTCCCGGTCGCGCCGTGCCAGGTAGTCGTTAACGGTAACAATATGAACCCCCTTGCCGGTCAGGGCATTCAGGTAAGCGGGCATAGTCGCCACCAGTGTTTTCCCTTCACCCGTTTTCATCTCGGCAATGCGGCCCTGATGCAGGACAATGCCTCCTAAGACCTGGACATCAAAGGGCCTCATGCCCAGGACACGGCGAGCCGCTTCGCGTGCCAGGGCAAAAGCTTCCGGGAGGAGATCGTCCAGGGTTTCCCCCCGGTCAAGCCTTTCTTTAAAATGAGCTGTGTATTCCGGAAACTGGCTTTCCTTGAGCTGCTGCATGCGCTCTTCGTAAGAATTGACCTCCTCGACAAAGCGCCAGAGCTTCTTTACTTCTCTTGCGTTGGGATCGCCGAATATTTTCGTTAACAAACCCATCAATAATTCCCCCGTTTACGGCAAATGGCCTGCCGCCAGCGTAAAAAAAACGTCATTCAAAAATTCTCCGACAAATTAACTTCTGGTAAATATTCGTTCAAAAATATTCTACTAGAAAGCAGGGCAAATTACAAGTTGCCGGATTTCTCCTAAATTCTCGCTACCGTTTCGGGGTTGGGCCGTTAACTCCAGACAGGTAACGCGGGATGAAGGTGAGATCCGGCAGCACCGCTGCAACACCATCTTTCTCTAATAAAGGCCTGCCGGCGGCGCCGCTGTGGCCGGATAAAACACCAATAAAACAGCCGCCCATTTCCCTTGCCGCCGCCAGATCTGCCGGCGAATCCCCTACTATCCAGCACCGGCTCGGTTCAGGCTTCCTGGGCGCGGGACAAATAAGCTCTTCCGCTCCGAGCTCCCTTCCCCAGTAGGCCTTTAAAAAAGGAAAAGGATGCGGTTTACCCAGGCAGATTGTTTTTCCCTTTGCTTTCAAAGCCCCTTCCGCTTTTTCCACATCATCAAAGGTCACGACCGAGCCGCGATCAAACAGCTCCCAGATCCCCATGCTTTCGAGGAGGGGTTGAAGCTCATTTAAAGGCCTCCCTGTTGCTATACCCAGTAACCAGCCTTTCTGTAACAGCTTTTTAAGGGTGGCTGTAATTTTCTCCACCGGCAGGAGCGGCTTTTCATCAAAAATGAGCCCTCTTTTGCCCGGGACGGACGGTTCCCTGCAGTAAAATTCCCTGTATTTCTCCTCTCCGAGATACCACTCCTGAAAAATATCCCGGACCTTTTTCCATAAGGGAGAAAAGTAAACAGAAATTTGTTCCCCGCGTTTCCTGTCCCCGCCGGGGATGCGGGAGGCTAACTCCCCTGCCAGCTCCGCCCCCCGGGCCTCGCCGGCCCAGCAGGACAGAATCGCGTCAAAAGACGGCCTCCATCCTCCGGGCAGGGCACGGCGGGCAAGTGTACCCAGATACTCCAGTTCTATAACATGTCCGACATCATTTGTCCAAGCTGTGCTTTCCAGCCCTTTTTCAGCCAGCGCCTTTAACAGCAGCACCAACTGATAGCCGAATGTTAAGAAAGCCAGGTCCCAGTTGGAGTTGACACCATGCCCTTTAACAAAGGCAATGACCTTATCTTCCTGAAATACAGTCTTCCTAATGGAGGCGATCTCAGCAGGAGTTAAAGCTGTTTTAAACCGGGGTAGTTCACCTGCCGGCTCGAGGCCCAGATAGAGCGGGCTGAAGAGCAACTCCCATACGGCCAGGGAAGCGGCGTTCCAGTAACACTCCTCTCCAGTTATAACACCATCCATATCAAAAATAATTTTGTACCGGCCCTTTCCTTTTTTCGCCACGCCTGCTCCCCCGCCCCTTATGCTTATTCCCCGGAAAAAATATCAAGCTGCACCGGCCCGGCAACACCCGAAGTGATTCCCTTTCTCCATTCTCTCAGGGCAAGAGCGCGAAACAGAGACTCTCCAAAGGAGCGAAATACCGCTTCCCAAATATGGTGCCCGTTTACTCCCTTTAATACATCCAGGTGCAAGGTGCAGCGGGCTCCCTGGACAAATCCCTCAAAAAAGGCCTGGAGATCCTCTGAATCCGTATTTTCTGTTCGTAATGGGATAACTACTCCAGGGTGAGAAAAATCCAGGTAGGCCCTGTTTTCAAAGCTGATTACCGCCCGGGCCAAAGCCTCATCGATGGTTGCCAGGGCAAAACCGTAGCCCACCAGGCCGTCGCTGAGCCTCAGCTTAACATATTCATTGACAGCATTCCCCAATGTTATTCCTATATCTTCACAGACGACGTGGGTGAGATAAAAATCATTCAGCTCGACATTTACCTCCAGGTTAAACTCGCCCCGCCAGATTACATGCTCAAGCATATGATTCAAAAAAGGCATTGTCGTTTTCAATCCCTTTTTCGGGCTGGCAGAGCGGGGACCAAAATCAAGCTTTACGACAATTTTTGATTCTGCAGTTTTCCTTTCAGCCGTAACCTGCACATTTTCCCGTCAAAAGCCCTATATCAGGCCTTTTTCCGGATGCCTCCTTTCGGGTAGTATAAGCTCAGGTCCTATTCGCCTACCGGCGGATATCCGTGCCCGCCGGGCTCCCTCCTCTTTCTCTGACCGCCATGGCATGAGCCCAGAAGCCCTCAGCCTCCGCAAAGCGCACCGCCGCCTCCCTGACCCTGTCAAAACCTTCCGGAGTTACATAGCCAAAAGAGGAACGCTTTAAAAAGTCATGGACTGAAACACCGGAAAAAGTCTTGGCAAAGGAACCCGTGGGCAGGATAGCGTTGGGACCCAATAAAAAATTGCAGAGAGTAATAGGTGTGAAAGCTCCCAGCAGGATTTCCCCGGCATTTTTGATCTGTGGAAGGACAGAAAAGGGATCGGCAGTTAGAATTTCCAGGTGTTCCGGGGCGAAATCATTGATAAAGCGAATCGACTCTTCCAGAGTTGCAGTTAGCACAATACCTCCATAATTATTAAAGACTGTTTCCACAAAACGTCGCTTTTCTTCCGGTAATTTCGTCACCATCTCCGGCATAAGCCGGGCAACCGCCTCCGCCAGCTCCCGGGAGTGGGTGACCAGCAGTGAGGAGGAATCTGGGCCATGTTCGGCTTCAATAAGCAAATCGAGGGCAACAATACGCGGATCGGCATGTTCATCGGCAAGGATGATGGCTTCACTGGGGCCCGCCGGCAGGCCGACATCCAGCACCCCGTACAGCAGCCTTTTAGCAGCGTTGACATAAGCGTTTCCCGGTCCGACAACTTTACGGCAGCGGGGAATGCTTTCTGTCCCATAGGCCACCGCGGCAATGGCCTGCATACCCCCAACGCGATATATTTCTCTAATACCGGCAAGATGTGCCGCCGCCAGAGTTAACGCATCTACCTCACCACCTGCTCCGGGAGGGGTACATACGACAATCCGGGGAACGCCGGCAATAACCGCCGGTATGCCCAGCATCAGCATCACCGAAGGGAAACTCCCTTTGCCTCTGGGCACATACAGGCAAACATCCGAAATGGGCGTTACCTTTTCTCCGGCCAGCAAGCCGCCATCGATTTCCTTGAGCCACATCTCAGGCGGGAGTTGCTCCCGGTGGAACTTTTTTATATTTTCAGCAGCATACTGCAAGGTATCCCTGGTGGGGTTGTCCAGGTTATCAAAAGCCTCTGCTATCTCCTTTTCGGTCACCCGCAGACTTTTCCCCTCCAGAGAAATACCGTCAAACTTCATAGTATAATCCAGGAGCGCCTTATCACCTTCTTCACGGACCCGGTTAATCACCTCCATGGCCAGGGGTAAATGTGCCGAAATATCCGTCTCTGAACGGCGAAGCAACTTTCTGTACTCCCTTTCTGTAAGGGCGGCCAGTTCATAACGTTTCATCTTAAACCTCCTCACGGGGATTGCATTTATTGGCTTTGACATACCCCCACGAATGAATTCGTAGAATTCTGGTTCATTGAAGGAGACCCACCGGGGCGGGTCCTACTCCTTCTTCCACAAGGGTTGATGCCCCAATCCTGAGACTCTTTTTTACTGCAAAGAGCACCGCCTTTCATCCCAGCTTTAAAAGAATGGGCTTTCCTGGCGGGAAATCGTAAAAATGTCAGCTATTTTGCCAGTGATTGTGCGTGGGCCCTATTTCATCAACCAACGTCCACAGCCCGCCGAGTAACAGGGAATGAGCACCGCAGACAATCGGTATTTGAGACTCTACTGCAGCCCTGGTAATTTCTTTTATAACCGGGTTCTTTATCTCCTGCCAGTAGCCCAGATCGGAGAGAAAACGTTCTTCAGTAGAAGGCCTTTGTTTTAAATGGGCCATGAGCACCCTTGTATCCCAAAAAGCACAGCGGGCCACCTTTTCCAGGTATGCTATAAATTTGCCGACACCAACCTCTTCCAGGAAAAAACCCATCATTGAAATCACTTCGCCCCGCTCCTCGCGCCCCAGGGCTTTCATTCCCCGCTCTTCGGAAAAAATACGCAAGCGGACTTTAAGATTTTGATTAATATGGGCGATTATCGGGGCTCCTACCCTTCCCAGAAGCGCCACCTCTTCATAATCTCCCCGCAAAACGCTCTTGGCTCCCTCCAAGCGGGAGAGATCCAGGTTTAAACTGTCAATTACCCGGCGTGTACGCGGGCCTGCCAGGGGGCTTCCGGCCAGAATAAGCAAATCGGCCGGCGTGTCCAGATCGAACAAGAATCCGGGAGAATGGCGGAAAAGTCTCTGTTCAACGCCCGTTCCATCTCTCAGGGCAAAACCCAGGATATTATCGAGGGCAGGTGGTTCTATTTTATTGATCAAGCTACCGGGAGTAAAAGCAATTATATCAGCTGACTGAGCGTTATTGGCATAGATTATAGTTCCAGAATTCAACAAAAGCGTACAAATTTCCTCCAGTTCCTGGATGGTTACCAGGGGGATACTGGCACCGCCCATATAAAAAACGTTCGGCAAATGCTCCCTGTTAATGAGATCGGCAAAGATTTTACCAAAGTGAAACTGTTTTTCAGAAAGACGGTTTTTTAACACTTTCACTCCCAAGAGCCCGGCTTCTTCAGCCAGGTCACGATAGTTGGTCAGCAGGTAAATAGTCCCTATAAAGGGCACCTGCTTCATTTTATCTATGTTGTCAAGCAGTACAGCATGGCGGACAGCAACCATCATCCGCTCGATCTCGCTGGAAGGGTCTCCTCCCTCAAAAATAACGGCGTTTACTACATTCTCCATTAACAGTCACTTCCCTTCCATAAAGGAAAACCGGCTTTTAGCCGGTTTACAGGTCTTAGAAGTTTTATGCAACCCGGACAGTCCGGAGCGATAATTATGCCGGCCGCATTATTCTACAGGTTCAATTAGCCCGTAGTTGCCGTCTTTACGCTTGTAGAGGACATTAATCTCCTCAGTTTCAGCATTGGTGAAGACAAAAAAATCGTGGCCCAGGAGGTTTAACTGTAAAACAGCTTCTTCCAGGGGCATGGGTTTCATCACAAACCGTTTGGTTTTTACAATGCGGGG
>LSQX01127056.1_pt1 | contig 10675 bp, 12 predicted proteins | sample 654561 | NCBI WGS metagenome assembly LSQX01 (sample SAMN04489861, study PRJNA283612) | anaerobic digester metagenome | isolation source: 4 biogas reactors fed with cattle manure at either 37C or 55C with and... | place: Denmark: Kongens Lyngby | collected 2014 | reverse complement strand
AGCTTAGACGTCAGAAGCGCAAACAGAAGTGTCGGCTCAAAGATGCAGATTAACGGAGAGTCCCGCAACACTGCCCGCTTACCATTCAAGAATCTATTCTTGGTGACAGCCTGCTAAGCAACTTCGATGAGCTTGTATTGCCGACAGCCTGCCCCCAGCTCTTCTGCATGCTTGAGGCACATCTCCCAATCAGATTCCGGATTTATAGCGCGGAAGTGATCGGTTTCCCCTTCAAAAGCTGCATGTCTGTCGGGCAAGACGCTGTTCTCCAAAGCTGGCTGAGCGCAGATCATATCGGTCAGAGCAGCATCCAGGGCAACCGGATCACTGGATGCGAACATACCGATATTGGGAACCATCGGCGAATCGTTGCCTGCAAAGCAGTCACATTGCGGAGTGATATCAATAGCTATCGCAACATGAAAGCACTGCTTGGCATTCACTACTGCCGCGGCATACTCACCCATCTTGTTCTGCAGATCCTCCCACTTACGATTCCAGGCAGGCATAATCGCATTTTCGGGGCAATAGGAGATGCAGTGCCCACAACCAACACATCTGTGGTTGATCATTGCTTTCTGGTCGACAATATCTATGGCATCTTGCCCGCAGCTTTTCAAACATTTAGCGCAGCCTACGCATTTCTCGGCCACAACGATTGGCACACCTTTTGAGTGCATATCCATCTTGCCAGCCTTTGATGCGCAACCCATACTGATATTCTTCAAAACGCCACCGTAAGCTGCAGCCGTACAGCCTTTAGCGTGCGTCAGGGTCAACAGGACGTCAGCATCCATGATAGCTCGACCAATATGCGCCTTCTCAAAAAAGGTATCATCGCCAGGAACAGGCACATCGATCTCATCGGTACCGCGAAGGCCGTCACCAATAATCACTGGGCATTCGCAGGAATGCTCATTGAAACCATTAAGAGCGGCGCATTCAAGATGGTTAATCATATCATTGCGCATACCCCCATACAAAGTGCTGCAATCGGTGACAAAAGGTTTCCCTCCCTGCCGCTTAATCTCCTTCGCTATGGTCCTAGTATATATCGGCTTGAGATAAGTCACATTGCCCTGTTCGCCAAAGTGCGTCTTGATTGCCACGTATTTATCCTTGAGGTCAAGATCCTTGAGGCCAGCCGCCTTGAGCAGGCGCAGGAGTTTCGCGGGCACACTATCGTCAGGTGCTACACGCATCGAAGTGAAGAATACCTTGGACTCTACCATTACCATTGTCTCCCGATTCTATTAAGTAATTGGTTTCGTTGTTTGTGCCCATGCAGTGGTGTTATGTCAGATTCAAATCACCATTATATAAGGTTAACTCTTGGATGCGCAGCAATCTTCTATCCAAGCTAGTTGTGCTTTCGTTTAATCGGCGCACATTTTCGCAATAGGCACAATCGTCTGTTCATATTGACAAGTTAGCAGTATACTTCTATCATATCGAAATTATTTGATATGAGGAGGAACAGTGAGAGAGCACTACCAACAAAACGCAGATGTCTTCAAGGCTTTTTGTAATGAGTATCGTTTGCAGATTCTTGAATTGCTGCAAACAGGCGAGAAGTGCGCCTGCAAGCTCCAGGAACATATCGAAATCAGTCAATCTAACCTCTCTCATCACATGAAGATTCTCTGTAACTCCGGGATCGTCAGTTCTCGACAGGAAGGCAAATGGATGCATTATTCAATCAGTCCCCAAGGCAGTCAGCAGGCAGCGAAGTTGTTATCTGACCTGACAAAAGTGAACGAGGACCCCAAGAGAATACTTATTGAATATCTTTATCTCGATCTCAACAGCTGCGATCGTTGCATCGGAACTGACAGCGTTCTAGACGAGGTTGTGGAAGCTCTCGCTCCTACGTTTAAACTAGCTGGCTACAATGTCGAGTATAAAAAGATCGAGATGGCTTCAGCCGAACTAGCCACACAATATCGCTTTGTCTCCTCGCCAACGATCCGTGTGAACGGTCATGACATCTGCAACTCAGTAACAGAATCCAGTTGTGGTTGCTGCAGCGATATCAGTGGAACCGATGTCGATTGCCGCGTCTTTGAATATGAGGGAGCTACCTATGAGGTGCCACCAAAGGCTATGTTGACTGAGGCTATCCTAAAAATCGTCTTCAGCGTAGATCCCAACAGAAAAGACGACCGTAATAGCTATAACGATATTGGCTGTCAGTGTGATGGAGAAAGTATCAGTACGAGCAATAGCGAAGACAACAATGCCGGCAGTTTCGTGCTAATCGATAATCTCAAGCGATTCTATGATGGCAAGGAGAAGCTCTCTTCCGGTTGCTCTTGTGGTTGTGATTGCTAGGCTCTGTCGCAGCTATAAGCTTTCATCTGCTGCTAAACCCAATTAATTCGAACCATCCCTAGGAGGGTACTCCACGATGTTTGAGGTGATAAATAATGCAGTATTGAAGATGACTTGGCTGTCGGACTTCTTTGCGTGGGTGTTGGCCAGCATTGGGCTAGATGTCAACACCCAAATCGGAGGCAGCCTGCTCTTCTTCCTCTACGACATCGTCAAGATCGCCATCCTGCTCGTCGTAGTCATCTTTCTCATCAGCTACATCCAAAGCTACTTCCCACCCGAACGCACACGTAAGATCCTTGGTCGATTAAAAGGTATCTGGGCAAACATCGTTGGCGCACTGCTGGGAACCATCACACCATTTTGCTCATGCTCCTCAATCCCCTTATTCATCGGATTCACCAAAGCTGGACTGCCCATAGGGGTGACGTTCTCCTTCCTGATATCCAGCCCAATGGTCGACTTGGCCTCTCTGATACTGTTGGCCAGTGTCTTTAACTGGAGCATCGCTCTTGCCTATGTGATCCTCGGATTGATCTTGGCAGTAATCGGCGGTACTTTGATGAATAAGATGAATCTCGAAGACGAGATTCCTGCTTTCGTACGCGAGGGTGCCTTGATTGAGAATGAAGAGACACTTACTCGCCGAGAACGAGTCGAATATGCTTGGTCACAGGTCAAGCAAATCGTCGGCAAGGTCTGGCCCTATGTCCTGATCGGCGTGGGCATAGGTGCTGTAATCCATAACTGGATTCCTGCCAATATTATCGAAGCCATCCTTGGCGACGGCAATCCCTTCTCAGTCATCCTTGCGACAGCCCTAGGAGCCCCGGTTTACGCGGACATCTTTGGTACTCTGCCCATAGCCGAAGCTCTAGTTGCCAAGGGTGTGGGTGTGGGAACGGTAGTTGCCTTCATGATGAGCGTCACCGTGCTCTCAATCCCTTCTTTGGTGATGCTAAAGAAGGTTGTGTCCACAAAACTGCTGGGAATCTTCATTGGTATAGTTCTTGTTGGTATCATAATCTGTGGTTATGCGCTTAACGCGTTTGGAATGTTCCTCGTCTAGACAATGGAATTGGAGAAGGTAATGTCAGAAACAAAAGTGGTAGCAGTTTATGGATCTGGTTGTAAGAACTGCAAGGCTATGCACGAGAGTGCGCTAAAGGCAGTCGCCGATCTTGGCATCAACGCACGGGTCGATTACATAACCGACATCGTGGAAATCTCTGCCAAAGGCATCATGTCTGCACCAGCACTGGCCATCGATGGCAAAGTCGTATCCATGGGTAAGGTGCTGGATTCCAACGCCATCTCCAAGCTGATACTTCAGGAATCAGAGGCAATGAGCGACTCTGGCAGTTCATCATGTTCCTGCGGCGGTAATTGCTGCTGAACTGGCTGACCAAAACACGTTTGAGTAGAACTTATAATCGATAAAGGATTGCAGCTATGACAAATGTAAGTTTGCCAAAGGTCGCTTTCGTTTGTACGCACAACTCGTGTCGCAGCCAGATTGCCGAGGCTCTGGCCAAGTCCATAGCTGCAGATGCATTCGATGTTTACTCAGCCGGCACACATCCGGCACCAGCCGTGAACGATACCGCTCTACGCCTGCTGGAACAGCGCGGTATCGATACATCGGGCTTGTATCCCAAGACACTTCCAGAGATTCCCTCTGTTGACTACGTCATCACTATGGGATGTGGCGTCGCTTGCCCCACCTTGGCCTGTAAACATCGTGAGGATTGGGGTCTAGAAGACCCCTCTGGGAAAGACGATGCAACGTTCCTGGAATGCATGGCGACAATCGAGCGAAACATCCTTGAGCTTAAGGATGTCATCCTTTCGAGCTCTCGCTCAAATGACGAAAGATAACAGCCAAAACATCTACCGGTTTGGCGCATAGGCTAACTAGGGGCAATCGTTGTCAGCTTGAGCTCATGTCATGCTTGGCAAATGGCACAACCACGGGAATGCCCATGTGCTCGATGATATGGGTGTGTATACCATAGACTTCCTCGATATTCTCTGGAGTCATCGTTTCCACTCCGCCGAAGGAGAACACCTTTGAGTCCTTGAGGAACAAAAACTTCTCGCAATACCTGATAGCCAGATTCAAATCATGGATGATGAGTATCACGCAGGTATTGTGCTCTTTGGCTATCTTCCTCACTATGTGTAACATCTCATGCTGGTTATAAGGATCGAGGTTGCTGGTTGGTTCGTCGAGCAGCAGTATGCGCGGCTCCTGCGCGAGGGCGCGCGCCAACATCACTTTTTGAGTCTCCCCACCCGATAATTGCGAAACGTTGCGCAGGACAAACTCCTCGAGCCCCATCTTGTGGATGATGTCCAGCGTTATCTCGGTATCCTTCTGGGTTGCGTCCCATTTGATGTAAGGCTTGCGCCCCAGAAGCACGGTATCGAACACCGTCATTGTGTTATTGACCTCACTGGCTTGCGCAACGTAAGCGATATTCTGTGCCATCTCCTTCTTTGGCATCTCGAATACGTTCTTGCCTTCAACAAGCACCACACCTTCATCAGCATGGCAAATGCGGTCGATACACTTGAGCAAGGTGCTTTTTCCGGCACCGTTGTTGCCAAGTACAGCTATGCACTCATTCTCGGACACCGCAAAGCTGATGTCCTCCAGGGTCTTCTTAGCTGCCCTTCCGTAAGTGAAGCCTATGCCATCAACCTCAAGCATTTACCTTGAAACCTTTCAGCAGTAAGAACAGGAACATCGGCGCGCCCAAAAAAGAAGTAATGGCACCAATAGGCAGGATAACGGGTGCGATTATCAACCTACCAAACGTATCAGCCAAAATCAGCAGAAGCGCACCGGCTACCGCAGAACTCGGAAGTAAGTACCGATAATCATTGCCAACGAACCGTCGCATGATATGCGGGGCGATGAGGCCAACGAAACTGATGATTCCCACAAAGGAAACAGCCACTGCAGCTGATAACGAGCAGATTCCCAAGCTCACGAGCATAACATTTCGCGAATTGACACCCAAGCTCTTCGCGGTGTCGGCGCCACTTTCCATGGCATTGTAGTTCCAGCGGTTCAGAAGGTAGTAGAGCATCGAAGCCACAAGCACTACCGTCAATATGGTTATCTCAGCCCAACCAGCAGATCCAAGGTTTCCAAATGTCCAAAAGACGATGGCGCTGATCTTGGTCTCATCCGCAAAATACTGTAATAGCGTTAAGCCGCCTGCGAACAAAGAGCTCAGGGCAACACCGCCAAGGATCAAACCAGTAGGCCCAAGATCCTTCCTGAAACGAGATAAGGCGATTATCACCACAGTTGAGAGTGAACCGCAGATAAATGCACAGATGGTAACGATGTAGGGGTTGTTGATGGATATAGCAGTCGCTGCAGAATCAGAATTCACAACACCACCGCCAAAGACCACCAAGCCCACTGCGGCACCAAAGGCAGCACCCTGAGAGACACCCAAAGTCGAGGCCGATGCCAGAGGGTTATGCAGCACACACTGCATAACTGCGCCTGATGCCGCCAAAACAGCGCCAACGAGGATGGCTGCCAGCACACGGGGCAATCTGATGCCCAAAACCGCCGTCCTGTGCATCTGCTCGCCACCACCAAATAACGCGCTGATCACGTCAGGGATTGAGATGTTCAGAGAACCAGCGCTAATCGCGAACAGCGCAGTGATCAGAGTAATCGCCACGACTACAAAGAACACCAGGCGCTTCCGGCGGATGAAAGCGCTGTAAGCCTGCAATCGCTCTGCTCGTCTGGTTGACATCTATCAGCCCAGATCAACCTTGCCGTAGCCATATCCTGCGGCTTCAAGCGTAGTCAGATAATTGGGATCGGACAGGAAGAATTCGAATACCTCGCTCGCCTTCTCCTCGAATGATATATCTTTGAACTGATCGGGATAGAGAAGACTGGCTACGTAATAGCTGTTGACAATGGGAATCTCAACATTCGAATAGTAGGATGTTGAATTGGGGTACTGATAAACCTGGCCGTCATTGTAAGCTGCAAGCTGGGCAAAGAAATCAGGATTGCTCTTCGCGTCATCCTTAACCAGATTGATATTGCCGGCATCGAGGAAGATGATGTCCGGGTTCCATCCGAGGATCTGCTCCTTGTCTACGATGAAGGCACTTTCATCCTCAGAGACACCACTCACTACATCCCTGGCATGTATCGCCGTGAAAACTGGATAGTTCACGTACACACCTTCAATACCATGAGCCCCTTTGAAGGTTGCAGCGGCTCCTAGGACGGAAGGTTTTTCATCCTCTGGGACATCTGTTGTCCTGGCGCTAAGGTCCGTGAGACAAGTATCGATGAAAGCGATGACCTCCTCGGCACGATCACTGGTACCACAGACATCACCGAGCAGGCGTAAAGCCTCCTTATAGTCATCTTTGAATAGGGTTCCCATTGGTACAGCGACTACCGGTATCCCTGTTTTACTGGAAATCTCATCAGCGAGTTCCTTGGTGTAAGAACAAAGGATGACATCTGGTTGTACGCTGATAATCTGTTCTGGGTAATAGTCGGTGGCTCCGGCAGCGTCAGTGCCAACGAGTGGAAGACCGGCCCAAACATCCTTGTTGGCATAGGCATAGGCTTGCAGCGGTGTCACCTTGTCCGCCTTCATGCCGCCGATTCCCACCACTTTATCTACCAGTCCAAGATAGGTGATCATCCGTGGTGTATTGCCTAGAGGTACGATACGCTCAACTTGAACGGGAATCTCAACTTCGCGTCCTTGGCTGTCTGTTATCGTCCTTGTTTGTTTCTGTTCTGCATTTGAGGCACCAGAGTTTGATGACTGTGATCCAGTGCTGCAAGCTGGTAGCATTACTACCGCCAAGGCGATGGCCACTAAGACTACTAACGTGTTCCGTGCTTTCTTACCTGCGACAATCACAACAACTCACCCTCTCATTCAGCTCTTACAAGGTGCTCTACCAGCTTTTTGGGCACAGACTCTCAAATAGCGCGATTGAGCTAACCGCTACCAGCCCCTGCTGTAATCAGTGAAACAATCGGGACAGACCTTCTTGCCATCTTGGATATGGAATCTATACTCGGGAGCAGCTTCACCGCAAACCTCGCAGATCTCATTCCTGAACAGCCGCGCTTGCTCGGGAAGATCAAACTCCGGCTTACCGATATCGAATACCTCTGCAGTGGGGGCCTCAAGGATGAATCTGATCTTCTCTTCCCTCTGCGCGGATTCACTCAGAGGCTTGAGGATCATCCTGATAGATTCACCCGTATCCCTATCGAAGAACGAGAAGGCCATCTTGCCGGTAGAACGATAGATCAGATTACCTTTTCCGATGGTACAACCGGTCATGACCTGAACCGCATCTACTCCGCAGGCATCGTTTTCAGTAACGCAGACAACCATCTCATCGCTTCTTGGTGAGAGTTTCCTGTCAAAGAACTCCTCGGCTATCTGCGAGGCTCTGAATCCGATTGCCAACCCGGGACACTCGTGACCATGAAACGTCACGCAGCTGTCCCACTTCTCTTTGTCCATTAAGGTCTCCTCCCACAGTACAGAGCTTGACAGCTATAAGGTCAAGTTAAGTGAAATCAGACAGTGCTTGATCGAGCTATGTTACGATTGCTTCATTCGTAACACGTACATAGTATCACTGGTACGCAGGGATAAAAGGACAGCTCGGTGAACGGCTACCCAGGTAGTCTGCCTCTGACTATCTGTTTTAGTGGACCATATCCATAAGGTTGAATAACGATTGACCTGTAGTTCTATCAAAGCTGCCTGACAAAGGCATCTACCGCTTCAGTAAAATCCTCAGGACGCTCCTTTTGAGGCCAATGCTTACAGCCCTCCATGATATAGAGCTGTGAATTGGGAATCTTCTTCTGCGCAGCCAATGCGTCTTTGAGAGGTACAGCACCATCATCGCTGCCATGCACCAACAGTGTTGGCAAGATAATTGTGTCCAAATAATCGAAAAGGCTGGTCACAAGCCCTTTGGGAGTAATCTCTGCCAATTGGAAAGAGCGGAAGGGTTCCCCAATATCCGGAGCGCTCATTGCTACCGCGACATCATCCACCAGCCGCTCCGTTACCTTTGATTTATCACCGAAGAGACTGTTCTCCAAAGACCAACGAATCATCCAGCGGTGTCTTGCGGTCCAGGGAAACACCTTGGCGTTTAAGCTGGAGTTGACATACCAATAGGTTAAGCGATGCCATGGTAAACGATTTGAGAGACCCCATGCATCCACTGGGATAATCGCAGATAGCAATGAGGGTTCCTCTAGAGCTACCTTCAATGTTATGCCTCCACCTAATGAGAGCCCTCCCAGCACAACGTTTTCAAGCTGAAGCTCTTTGATGAACGAGCGGATGAAGTTTGAGTAGAATGGTAGCGAGTGGCTGCCATCATAACGTGCACTGGCTCCATACCCGGGCAAATCAGGAGCTATCACTCTAAAACCTCTTTGCGCCAGAAGAGGAAGTACTTCGCGCCACGATAGCATCGCGGAGTCTGCACCAGCTCCATGTACTAAGACTATGGTGGGATTACCTTCTCCACAACAGTAATAACAGATGTCAAGCCCATTCACAACGATATTCTTTGTTGATATATCATACATGCCAAAACTCCTATGCTCGTAGTTTCTCAGGTCCCTCTCCATATGGTAAGAGCTAGTCTCAGATTTTCGAAGAATGGTTTATTGTGATGACCATTATAATACCTGCAACTACAATCGAAGAAATGAGAGTGGGGCTGCAGCATTGATTATGGATGAAGCATTCAGGGTTACTTCTTTAGGCGATGGTATTTGGGCAATCGATGAAGAGATGGTTCGCTGCTTCCTGATTGTCGGTGAGCAAAAAGTTGTGTTGTTGGACTGTTGCTTTACTCCCGGCACCGCATTGTCAGAAGTAGTCCATAAGCTGACTGATAAACCAATCCAACTGATATTCACCCATGCCGACCGTGATCACATCGGAGGGCAAGATGGTTTTGGAACCCCTTGGCTTCATCCGGCAGAATATGATCGTTACCGCAACAAGAATAACGTGGACAAGAAGATCACTGCCTTATGGGAGAGCACCGTACTGGAGTTGGGCGGTCGCAGTCTTGAGGTTCTGCTGATCCCCGGACACACTCCCGGTAGCATCGCCCTGCTCGATCGGAATGGTAGACGTCTGTTCATTGGCGACTCAGTCTCCGACTCCTGGATCCATATGTTTGAGCCCGGACGTAACCTCGAAGCTTTGATTGAGAGTCTGAAGAAGTTGGAGTCTATTTCCTCCTGCTTCGATACCATTCATGCTTGCCATGGAACGGCATCGCTGGGCATAGAGTGGTTGACTAATACTAGGATTGCCGCAGAAAAATTACACGCGGGAGAGCTGGAGGGAAGTCAAGCTCCCTATGAAATGCCTTGCAAGGTCTTTCGTCACGAAGGTGTGACCTTTCTCTACTGAAGCACCATCGAGATGCCAACATACAAGAACAATCCGTGCTTTCTGTTGGAAATGCCCGCGCAGAAAACAGCATCTCGAATCTCTTAAAGCAACTACCAGTTGCTGTTACAGACACCAGAAAATTGCTAAGATTCGGAGTAAGAGAGCTGATTCCTCAAATGGGAAGAGGGTAGATAAAATGGATACTAAAGAAGTCCTCGTTGGATTACGTAAGGAACATGGTTTGACTCAGGATGGTATGGCAGAGCGCTTATTCGTTACCCGACAAGCAGTCTCACGTTGGGAAACTGGTGAGACTGTTCCTAATACCGAGACCCTGAAACTCATCTCAAGACAGTTTGAGATCTCAATAAACGAACTGCTTGGTCAGCCTCAGGATCTCGTCTGTCAAAGCTGTGCGATGCCGCTTGCCATTGCAGATGACTTCGGCACCGAGGCAGATGAAAGACTGAGCGTAGAATACTGCTCGCATTGTTACAAGGACGGATCATTCACACACAACCGCACAATCGATGAGATGGTTGAATCTAATCTACGTTTCCTTGATGAGTTCAACGCTCAAAGCGGTACGAATTTCTCTGAGGATGAAGCTCGCCTAGTGCTAAAGGCGCATCTGACGACTCTGAAGCGCTGGGCGGCGCAGTAGTCATTTGCGCTTACGCGCACCTCTGGCAATTTATCGGTACCCATGTCGCAGAAACAAGGCCTCTCAGCCTCGCCCACAGGTACCTCTAGCGCTAACACCTAAACCACTGGCACTGCCAACATTGACACGCTCCCGACGTTAACACCACGTTAACAATCGCCTGTTATGCTGATGGAGCATCTTCTCCGCAAAGGAAAGGAGCTCTGATGGCAGCGTTTGA
>LSQX01383668.1_pt1 | contig 10676 bp, 9 predicted proteins | sample 654561 | NCBI WGS metagenome assembly LSQX01 (sample SAMN04489861, study PRJNA283612) | anaerobic digester metagenome | isolation source: 4 biogas reactors fed with cattle manure at either 37C or 55C with and... | place: Denmark: Kongens Lyngby | collected 2014 | reverse complement strand
AGCCTACTTTTTGTCCATTAACCCTTAAATGGTTATTAAATTGGCATATTTTTGAATGATATATTCGTGTATATACAAAGAATTTGAAGGAATAGAGTCTATACATGTATGAATTAGTATCGAAAATTATTATTTAGTAAATTTTGCCGGATTTATTGCACGGAGTTCGAGATATTAGTCACAGTTTATATGCTATGAATACTTGTTTTAGTCAATATCTATCAGATTAACGATAGAGGTGATGACCCTTACAATCCATTTCGAAAAGATAAGAGGGAGATTTGCATTTACCAGCTTATTTGTTGTATAGCTAAACTGTGAGAAAAAGCTGAGATTTATTTGTTCTATTCTATGAGGATTTAATCTTTGATGAGATAATGATAAAAACAGCTTCGTTACATGTAAAAATTATGTAAGTTTGCATTCGCATGAAAATGTTGAAAATTTTAACACAATAATTTAAATATTAGACATATGAAATATACGGTATATGCTAAAAAGCATGAAGAAATCGGCGGTAAAATGGTAGAGTTTGCAGGTTTTTATATGCCTGTTCAATATGAAGGGCTTGTCATCGAACATCAACATGTACGCAAAGCGGTAGGTGTTTTTGATGTTTCGCATATGGGCGAAATCTATGTAAAAGGTCCTAAGGCTTTGGAATTTGTACAATGGGTATCTTCCAACGATGCCTCTGTGTTGAGTGATGGCAAAGTACAATATTGTTGTTTTCCGAACGAAACGGGCGGGATAGTGGATGATTTTTTAACGTATCGTATCAAAGAAGATCATTATTTGTTGGTTGTCAATGCTTCAAATATTGATAAAGATTGGAATTGGTTGGTAAAACAAAACAAAAATTTCGGGGCCGAGCTATACAATGCTTCCGATGAAACTTCGCAATTAGCCATTCAAGGTCCTTTAGCCATGAAGGTGATGCAAAAACTCACGGATGAGCCCATTATGGATATGGAATATTATACTTTTAAATACCTTAGCCTTGCCGGTATTCCAAACGTATTGTTATCTACTACGGGATATACCGGTTCGGGGGGATGCGAAATATATTTCAAAAACGAGGATGCATTTAAAATTTGGGATGCGGTATTTGAAGCCGGCAAAGAATTTGATATTAAACCCATCGGTTTAGGCGCACGCGATACATTACGTTTAGAAATGGGTTTCTGTTTATATGGTCATGAAATCAACGACAGTGTTTCTCCACTCGAAGGCGGGTTGGGTTGGATAACGAAATTTGTAGATCATAAGAATTTTATCAATAAAGCAGCTTTGTTGAAACAAAAACAAGAAGGAGTAAGCCGTAAGGTTGTAGGTTTGGAAATGATAGATCGCGGCATTCCTCGTCAAGGGTATGAAGTTGTGGATGAACAAGGAAATTTGATCGGACATATTTGTTCCGGTACACAAGGTCCTTCGGTACAGAAGGCCATAGGAACTGCCTTGGTGAATTCAGCCTTTTCCAAAATAAATACTGAAATATTTGTTAAAATAAGAGATAAAGCATTGAAAGCCGTGGTGGTTAAAATGCCTTTCTATAAAGCTTAAGAGGATGGGGAATATTCCCTTACTAGATATCAGCACATTCAATGATGAGCAACTGTCTGTATGGGTAGTTGCTCATTTTGAAAAAGCCTTTCGGGCAAAACAAATTTCTGAATGGCTTTGGAAAAAGAATGTAAGTTCCTTTGATGAAATGAGTAATCTTCCTTCAGGATTTATACAAACCTTAAAAGAACATTTTTATATACCAAAAATTAAGATCGCCGAAAAGCAAGTCAGCAGCGATGGCAGTATAAAATATGCCGTGCAATTGCATGACAAGCACTGGATAGAAATGGTATTGATCCCTTCTAAGAAGCGAAGCACGGTATGTGTTTCATCCCAAGTAGGATGTGGACTTAACTGTCGGTTTTGCGCTACCGCTCATGTAGGATTTAGCCGTAATCTGACAGCCTATGAAATGTATGAACAAGTTTTTAGGGCTAATCAGGAAAGCATGGTGCATTTTGGTCATCCCATCAGTAATATTGTTTGGATGGGCATGGGTGAACCGCTTTTGAATTATGAAAATGTCATGCAAGCCATTGATTATATTACGACAGCCAAAGGCATGGGAATGTCGAAAGACAGAATTACCCTTTCCAGCTGCGGTATTGTAAAAGGCATACGACAACTTGCCGATGATAAATCTAAAGTGCATTTGGCCATCTCTCTACATTCGGCTCATTTGGAACAACGTTCCGATATAATGCCTATAAATAAAAGCAATCCTTTACCTGCTCTTTCCAATGCCTTGGTATATTATTATCAAAAAACAAATCAACGGATTACTATTGAATATCTTTTGTTAAACGGGGAGAATGATAGTTTGGAACATGCTCGTTTGTTGGCCATTTTTTGCAAACGCTTTCCCGTGAAAATAAATATTATTGAATACAATCCTCATCCCTATGCCGTTTTTTCAGCCACAAACAAGCAACAGCAAGCCCTTTTTATAGATTATTTAAAAAATAAAAATCTGGTGGTCAACCTGCGTTTGAGTAAAGGAAAAGACATAGCCGCTGCATGCGGTCAATTAGCAAAAAAAAGACAAGCCTGATTTTTCATTCATTCAGGATTTGAATGTTTATGAAGATAATTTAAGTAACATGTAGAGATGTCAGCTGTATATATCCATATTCCCTTTTGTGTACGTAAATGCGCATATTGTACGTTCTATTCCGTATGCGATACTTCTTTAATCTCTGCTTATGTGAGTGCTTTAAAGAAGGAAATGTGGTTTCGCTCAGCATATTTCACGGGCGAGTTGGCGCATAGTTTATATATAGGAGGAGGTACGCCATCTTTACTATCGATTAATCATATACAAGACATCATACATACCGTCTCTTCCATTTTCAAGTTGGACGTCGGCGCCGAAATAAGCCTCGAAGCCAATCCCGACAGTTTGAATGAAGAGTATATCCGTAAATTGAAAGACTGTGGAGTGAATCGGTTGAGTATAGGTGTCCAGTCGTTTTATGAGGATGATTTACGCACCTTGAATCGTTTACATACGGCAAAGCAAGCCGAAACCTGTATAGATCATGCATATAAACATGGATTTACAAATTTATCGGTCGATTTGATGTATGGTTTTCCGGGTTTGAGCTTGTCAAAATGGAAACATAACCTCGAAAAACTTAAAAATATACCTCATCTTTCTTGTTATCAATTAAGTTTAGAAAAGGATACTTCCTTATTCGAAAGTGTACGAAATAAAAAACATCTGCTTCCTTCCGAAGATGAAACGATGGAACAATATGAATATTTAACTTCTTTTGCCCAATCGAATCATTTTATACATTATGAAATATCTAATTTTTGCAAATCCGGTTATGCTTCCAAACACAATAGTGCCTATTGGGAAAACAAAAAATACATCGGTTTAGGTCCGGGAGCTCATTCCTACGATAGGATACATCGGCAATGGAATATTGCCGATATACAGAAGTATATTTCGTTCATGGATAACATATCCGATCCAATACAATATCATACCACGGCCGAAGATGTTTTGTTTGAAAAGGAAATCCTGACTTTGGATATGCGTTACAATGAATATGTGATGACCTCGCTTCGGACCCTCAAAGGGTGCAAACTGTCGTATATACAATCACAATTAGGAAATCACTATGTAAAACATTTACAACAACAATTATCAAGCATCCCTCAAGCGTATTATATACTCACGGAAACCGATTTACGTTTAACGGAAAAGGGGAGATTATTTGCCGATTTTGTGGCTTCGACTCTTTTTATATAAGGAAAAAAGCTACTTTTGCTTTTCAATTCTTGCGAAGGATAATTACTTGTTAAATAATACGATTCATGCCTTTGAAGTTTCTTAAGGATTTATTGATTTATACTTCTAAACGTAGTTTAAAAACCTGTTGGATATTGTTTAAACTCATGATTCCTATTTCAATTATCATACGTTTCATACAGGAGTTTAACATTTTTCCTTATATCAGTACGTATTTGGATCCGGTTATGAAACTGTGTGGATTACCGGCTGAAATGTCGTTGGTATGGATTACTTCCATGATTGTGAACATTTATGGTGGATTATTATCCTTATTTGCCATCTATCCTTCGCTTTCGGAGCCTTTAAGTTCGGCACAACTCACGGTTTTACTTACCATGGTTTTAATAGCCCATACCTTCCCCATCGAATTGAAAATTGCTCAAAAGGCCGGAGTAAAATTTGGGTTTATGTTGTTGTTTCGTTTCGGTTGTGGAATTTTATTTGGCATGCTATTGTCGTTTATCTATTCCACTTTTCATGTATTACAAGAACCTGTACATTTATCCAAAACTTTTATGGTACAAGATCCTTCCTGGAAGGCTTGGATATTAAATGAGTTAAAAAATTATCTGATTATTATCTGTATAATTTTCAGTTTGATACTTGCCATGCGTATCTTGGAGATGACAGGATTCATGCGACGCATCAATCAAGCCCTGCATCCGATTATAAAATCTTTGGGTATCAGCGAAGAGGTGTTGCCTATCACCATCATCGGATTGACACTGGGCATTGCTTACGGAGGAGGTTTGGTAATTGAAGAAAGCAGGCAAAAACAACTAAAGCCTAAAGATATCTTTTATTCATTAATATTAATGGGTCTTTTTCACAGCATTTTCGAAGACACCCTTTTGATGTTAGGGATGGGCGGGCATTATTCCGGGGTCATTATTTTCCGTTTTATCATGGCTTTTATCATTACTTTTGTTATTGTCCGTTTGACTAGAAATATGAAAGAGGAAACCTTTAATCGTTTATTTATAACAAAAAGCGCTATCAAAAAAATAAAAAGCACAAGTATATGAAAGCAATGATTTTGGCTGCCGGATTAGGGACCAGACTCAAACATTTAACGGTCGATAAACCCAAAGCCCTGGTTGAAATTAATGGAAAAACTCTCTTAGAACACAGCATTCAAAAGCTAACCCAAGCGGGTGTAACGGATATTATCATCAATGTACATCATTTTGCCCCTTTAATGATTGAATTTATCCATTCCCATCGATTTGATGCGAATATATCTATTTCCGACGAGAGCATGCAATTACTTGATACGGGTGGAGGCATTAAGAAAGCAGCACACTTTTTCAACGATAATAGAGCTTTTTTTGTGTATAATGTAGATATTATCAGCGATATAAATCTAAAAGAAATGTATGCTTACCATGAACAACAGTCTGCATTAGCTACCTTGGCCGTCAGAGAAAGGGAGACCCAACGTTATTTTCTTTTTGATGAAAACATGTGTTTAAGCGGTCATTATAATCTTAAAAGCCAAGAGAAAATCATCATAAAAGAGACAAAAGGAGTAATGAAACCTTATGCTTTTAGTGGCATACATATACTTTCGCCGGAAATCGTTCGTTATTTTTTTGCAGAGCAAATTTTTTCAATTACCGATTTTTATTTATACATTGCCAAGGAGCAATGCATCAAAGGATATATACATAATTACGGCGATTGGAGGGATGTTGGAAAATTAGAGTCGTTAGCTGCTTTTGAAGAAGAACACACATAATGCCATACATATAATTAGAAATTAAAAACTACACTATGAAATCAAGCATACCCAAATGGGCGGAAAGTGACCGTCCGCGTGAAAAAATGATGACTAAAGGACCTATGTCCTTGTCGGAAGTGGAATTATTAGCCATATTAATCGCCTCAGGCAACAGAGAGGAAAGCGCCGTTGATTTGTCCAAACGCATATTAGCCGATTGTAATAACAATTTGGCAGAATTATCCCGTTTGGATATTTCGGAATTGATGCTTTACAAAGGAATCGGTGAGGCAAAGGCAGTTACTATTACCGCAGCTCTTGAGTTGGGGAGAAGAAGAAGAGAAACTGAAGCTATCGTGCTAAAGCAAATAACCAATAGTAAAATAGCCTATAATTATATATACTCCAACATAGCGGAATTATCACATGAAGAATTTTGGATTATTTTATTGAAAACCAATAAACAGATTATTGGGAAAAAGCTCATAGGCGTAGGTGGACTCAGTAGTACTGTTGCCGATCCCAAGAAAATTTTTCGTCACATTATTTCCGGAAAAGCGGCCGGTTTTATCCTTTGCCATAATCATCCTTCAGGAAATATACAACCCAGCGAAACAGATATTAAATTAACGAAAGAAATATATATGTTGTCAAATATCCTACATGTTGAATTAGTCGATCATATCATTGCAACATCCAATGCCTATTACAGTTTTGCCGATGAAAGCATGCTGTAAATTATGCTTGGATACTTCCCAATAAAGTAGCTGTGGTACAACTTTCAACTTTCACATTCACATAATCGCCAATATTATAATGTAATTTAGGAAATACAATGACTTTATTTTGAGAATTACGACCGAAATAAAAATCCGGAGAACGTTTGGAAGTGCCTTCAATCAAAACCTCGAAAGATTTTCCTAAATCGGATAAATTACTGTTATGGGAAAGTTGTTGTTGTAGTGTGATAATTTCTTCTAAACGACGTGTTTTAATGTGATCGGGCACATCGTCTGTTAATGTTTTGGATGCGTGGGTGCCACTACGCTCGGAGTATTTAAACATAAATGCAAAATCATAAGCAACCATTTGCATTAAGCTCAGAGTATCCTGATGATCTTGTTCGGTTTCACCACAAAAACCTGCAATTATATCCGTTGAAATCCCGGCTTCGGGCATATAATGACGTATCGCATCTATTCTTTGCAAATACCATTCGCGGGTATACTTGCGGTTCATGCGTTTCAAGATGGCATTGCTCCCCGATTGTGCAGGTAAATGAATAGATTTACATATGTTAGGATGGGCAGCCATAACTTGCAACAATTTATCGGATAGGTCTTTGGGGTGAGAGGTGGCAAAGCGAATGCGTAAGGATTTATCCACACTTGCCACTTGATCCATTAAATCGGGAAAGTCTATGTGTTCATCCCATTCATAGGAATTTACATTTTGTCCCAACAGTGTTACTTCTTTAAATCCTTTATCAAGTAGTTTTTTCACTTCTTCGATGATGGTTTTTGGATTACGGCTACGTTCTCTGCCACGGGTATATGGGACGACACAATAGGAACAAAAATTATTACATCCTCGCATGATGGATATGAAAGCGGAGATGCCGTTGCTGTCGAAGCGAAGGGGTAATATGTCATCGTACGTTTCGATGGTTGATAGAATGGTATTCGTTGCCTGTTGATAACTATCTTCCAGCAATAAAGCTAAGGAACGATAGGCGTCCGGGCCGGCTACTATATCGACGAGCGATTTCTTTATTAATTCTTTCTCAAATCGGGCAGCCATACAACCTATCAATCCTATTTTGATGGAAGAATGTTTGCGATATAAAGCATTTAATTCAACCAAACGTTTCAACACCTTTTGTTCGGCGTTTTCGCGGATGGAACAAGTATTGATTAGAATTACATCCGCTTGTTGAATGTCATTACAAATAGCGTAATTGTCAGATAATATAGAGGCAACAATTTCGCTATCAGCAAAATTCATCTGACAACCGTAGGTTTCAATATATAATTGCTTCTTTGTATCCAATGAGTTAAAATTTTTGCAAAAGTACTAAAATTTAGGGCTTCATCATCCTATTCCGGGAATAATTATTAAGAAACGATTGAGACTGAACATTCAATGATAGATATTTTTCGAATAAAATGTATTGGTTTTAGCCCTCGAGTTATATCATTTAAAAAATTTATGTACATTTGCAATTCAAATATAAAGTACATTTAAGATGAAAAAATTAGTTTATACCACATTAGTTTTATGCATGATATCGATATCGTGCAAAGATAAAAAACAAGAAAGAGTTTTAGATATGAACAATCCGTTTTTTGCAAAACCTGAAACGCCTTACGGTGTTCCGGCTTTTAATGACATTAAATCCGAGCATTATCTTCCGGCTTTTGAGGAAGGGATGTTGCAACAAAAAGAAGAAATCGAAGCTATTGTTAACAACTCCGACGAGCCTACTTTTGAAAACACTATCGAAGCTTTAGACTATAGCGGTGAACTCTTAACTACGGTTTCAATGGTATTTTTTAATATGTGTGAAACCGATAATAGCGATGAAATGAACAAATTAGCCGAAGAAATCAGTCCAAAGCTTTCGGCTCATGCTGACGATATCAATTTAAATCCCGATTTATTTAAAAAAGTGAAATCCGTTTACGAACAAAAAGACAAACTTTCACTTGATAAAGAACAAATGCGACTCTTAGAAGAAACCTATAAAGATTTTGTTCGTGGTGGTGCTAATTTAGCTGTTGAAAAACAAGCCCGTTTTCGTGAAATCAACGAAGAACTTTCCGTATTATCTTTAAAATTCAGCAACAATGTGCTAAGTGCTACCAATGCTTATAAGTTAATCATTGATAAGGAAGAAGATTTAGCCGGATTACCAAGCTCACTTATAACTGCTGCTGCCGAAACAGCCAATCAAGAGGAAGCAACCAAAGGCAAATGGGTATTTACCATTCATAACCCCAGCTTATTACCCTTTCTTCAAAATGCCGATAATCGTGCCAAACGCGAAGAAATATGGCGTGCCTATTCATCCCGTTGCAATGGAGGTGAATTCGACAACAACGAAATTATTGCTAAAATCATAAAACTACGTGCCGAAAGAGCTCAATTATTAGGATATAAAACCCATGCCGATTATGTATTGGAAGATCGCATGGCTAAAAATCCTAAAGCTGTGTATGATTTATTACAAAAAGTTTGGGTTCCTGCACTGGCAAAAGCAAAGGAAGAAGCAGCTCAATACCAAGCATTAGCAAAAAAAGAGAAACCCTCTTTCAACATTCAACCCTGGGATTGGCGCTATTACACCGAAAAAGTGAGAAAGGCAAAATATGATTTGAATGATGAAGTGATTCGTCCTTTCTTTAAATTGGAAAATGTAAGAGACGGTGTTTTCATGCTTTGCGAAAAACTCTACGGATTAACATTTAAAGAAAATAAAAATATTCCCGTATATAATCCCGAAGCCGTTGCCTATGAAGTAATCGACAATGGAAAAATAATCGGTATTTTATACATGGATTATTTCACCCGAGCCAGCAAACGTAGCGGAGCTTGGATGACCGAATTCCGCGGACAATATAAAACCAAAGAAAATGAAAATGTTATTCCTGTTATTTCCCTGGTATTTAACTTCCCCCGTCCGGCAGGCGATATTCCTTCCTTGCTTAATTTTGATGAAACCGAAACGTTCTTTCATGAATTCGGACACGGATTGCACGGTTTGTTAAGTAATTGTAAATACCGTTCATTGGCAGGAACCAACGTAAGCCGCGATTTTGTTGAACTTCCTTCTCAAATCATGGAAAATTGGGCAAGTCATCCTGAAGTATTGAAATTATATGCCAAACATTATCAAACCGGTGAACCCATTCCGCAAGAACTCATCGACAAAATCGAAGCTGCTGGTAATTACGGACAAGGTTTTATCAATACCGAACTTATTGCCGCTTCTTTATTAGATATGGATTATCATATGCTCGAAAATCCCGAAATAACAAACCCATCTGTTTTCGAAGATTCTGCTATGGCGAAATACGGTTTAATACCCGAAATCATTTCCCGTTATAAAAGTCCGTATTTCTTACATATTTTTTCATCCTCTTCGGGTTATTCTGCCGGATATTACAGCTACACCTGGTCGGCAGTACTCGATGCCGATGCCTTTGAAATGTTTAAACAAAACGGTTTGTTTGATAAAACTACTGCAACAGCATTCCGCAAAAACATTTTGGAAAAAGGAAATACCGAAGATCCTGCCGTTTTATATAAAGCATTTCGCGGACAAGAACCCAGCATAGAACCTTTATTGAAAAACAGAGGTTTGATGTAATAAATATTATTAAACACTTATATAAGGTCGCTTTATGTTAAAAGCGACCTTTTTTTATATAAAAAAATCAGTAATATGAGTGTTTTACAATCTGTCCATAATATCGGCAAATGCTGTCAATTTTTTTGTCAGCAGTTGAAAAAATTACGAATGGTTTTTATGCCGAAAAATCAAGTAGTCAGGGGGTGAATTCAAATCACCCCCTGACTACTTGATTTATGCTAACAACCAACGACCGTAGAGACGCACGGCCGTGCGTCTCTACCATATCGTGCGTTTCTACGGTTTGTGTTGTTTTTTTACATTTTTATATGCTTCTTTTATTTAATTTCATTCATTTTTCAAGTCTTTTGTATATTATTGCAAATCAGTCATGTGGTTTTTTAAGGCACATTTTCCTCCCATTTTTTACAAATCATCCGCAAGGACCCTCAAAAAGATGCACCCAAAGCCAAAAAAAGATGCGGCAACCGCCTAAAAAACATAAGCAAGTTTTACTAAAAACTCAAGCAAGTTTTACTAAAAACATAAGCAAGTTTTCGATCTTACTTGCGGAAGTTTTTGAGGGTTGTTGCTGCATGTTTTCGAGGGTTTTTGCCATATAATTTTTTTTGGTGCTGATTTGAATTCACCCTCTGACTAAATCCTAACAAGGACACAAACGACAGAAATGTGAATGCTTGCGTTGGTGTCTTTCATGTCGTTTTTGTCCTTTTTCC
>LSQX01135090.1_pt2 | contig 10676 bp, 7 predicted proteins | sample 654561 | NCBI WGS metagenome assembly LSQX01 (sample SAMN04489861, study PRJNA283612) | anaerobic digester metagenome | isolation source: 4 biogas reactors fed with cattle manure at either 37C or 55C with and... | place: Denmark: Kongens Lyngby | collected 2014 | reverse complement strand
CCACTATCGCGGCCACGCTGCCCAACTTGTCCATCAACATGAGCCGTATTTACCCGTTTAAAAGAAAAATGGTGGTAGGAGGCGAGCGGTGGTACGAAAAAATATCGATGAGCTATTCCGGTGAGTTCCGTAACTCAATCACTACCAAAGAGGATCGCTTCTTGAAAGCAAATATTATCCGCGACTGGACAAATGGAATGCGTCATTCTATCCCGATAAGTGCCACCTTTTCACTGTTCGATTTCATCCAGGTATCACCCTCGTTCAATTATAACGAACGCTGGTACACCGGAGCCCATAAACAAGCTTGGGACCCTGTCACCAAAAGACATGTCCCCGTCGATACCATACATGGGTTGAAGCGTGTCTATGATTACAGGACTTCACTCAGCGCCGAAACAAAACTCTATGGGATGTACACCCCTTGGAAAATTTTCGGAGATAAGGTGCAAGCCATCCGACATGTATTGTCCCCCAGCATAAGCCTCAGCTATCAACCCGATTTTGGCGACCCAAAATATAGGTTTTTTGAGACCTACAGTTACAAGAACGAATATGGTGAAGATGTGGAATATACCTATTCACCCTACTCCACCATGATATTCGGCACCGCTCCCAAGGGGGAGAGTGGAAGTATCGGCTTCAATTTTAAAAATAATGTCGAAATGAAAGTCCGAAGTGACAAAGATACTACGGGATTCCGGAAGATAAGCTTGATTGATGACCTTGGATTCAGTTTCGATTATAATATGATGGCCGATTCCATGAAATGGAGCATGATCAATTCCAATATCCGACTAAAACTGACAAAATCATATACCCTCAGTCTCAACGCCACTTGGGATCCCTATATCTATGAACTCGATCACAACGACGCCCCCCGCCGTGTAGATAAATTAAGGGTGCTCAACGGAAAAGGAATAGGGAAACTGGTGAATACCGGTACCTCTTTCTCCTACTCACTGAACCAGGATACTTTTAAGAAATTGTTCAGCCGTGGCGATGACAAAACAAAGGAGAATGAGAATGAACCGGATCCCGATTTGCCGGACGACGGCACAATGGGAGCAAATCCCTATGAGGAGGTCGGAAGAAGAGCTACGTTAGACCAATCGGATAATTCAACAGGGGAATACGATAGCGATGGTTATCTGAATAACTCAATGAACTGGAACCTCTCATTTAACTATTCAATGCGTTACGGCCTCGATCGAATGGAATACAAAGGAAAACTGACCCACAGCTTTGGGATGAGTGGCTCTATCCAGCCCACCAAGAACTGGAATTTCACATTCAATACCGACTACAACTTCGAATTCAAAAAGTTTACCAGCATCAACTGTACACTCACCCGCAACCTGCATTGCTGGAGCATGTCCGCCAGCTTTATCCCTATCGGCCCCTATAAATCCTATAACTTCACTATCCGTGCCGACTCCTCACTGCTGCAGGACCTGAAATGGGACGAGCGCAGTTCACCGTATGACCAGGGAGTAAACTGGTACTAAAAAAAGATGGGGTAATTGAATGATACGATAATGCGGCGGAGCACTATTTTTTCTCTCCCCAGAGTTTTCGCATCAGGTCGTTCATTTTCGATTCGGAAAGATTGGGTTGCGGCTCCCAAAACCTACTATTTCTCAACTCTTTGGGAAGATATTCCTGCGTCACGAAATTGTTGTCATAATCGTGCGCATACTTATACTCCTTGCCGTAATCGAGCTCCTTCATCAGTGAGGTCGGCGCATTACGCAGATGTAACGGTACCGGCAGGTTACCGGTCTGTTCCACTTTTGCAATGGCACGGTCGATAGCCAGATAAGCCGAATTGCTCTTCGGAGAGGTAGCCAAGTAGAGGGTGGTCTCAGCCAATACAATACGCCCTTCCGGCCAACCGATCTTCTGTAATGTATCGAAGCAGGCATTCGCCAACAACAGCGCATTGGGATTCGCCAGACCGATATCTTCCGCGGCAGAGATAACCAACCGGCGGGCGATAAACTTAGGATCTTCCCCACCCGCCACCATCCGCGCCAGCCAATAGATCGCCGCATCAGGATCACTCCCCCTGATCGATTTGATGAATGCGGAAATAATATCATAATGCATCTCCCCACCCTTGTCATACGCTGCCGGATTCTCCTGTAGCCGCTCGGTCACCATCTTGTCGGTGACAACAACCGCCTCATCACCGTCGGATGCAACCGCCAGCTCCAGGATATTGAGTAATTTCCGGGCATCACCCCCCGAAAAACGGAAGAGCGCATCGCTCTCCCTGATCTCAATTTTTCGCTCTTTCAAGATCTGATCTTCGGTAAGCGCCCGATTCAACAGCTGCTCCAACTCCTTTTTTTCCAATGATTTCAGCACATAGACCTGACAACGGGAAAGCAAAGGGCGAATCACCTCAAATGAAGGGTTTTCAGTGGTAGCACCAATCAGGGTAATGACACCCGTCTCCACCGCATTCAAAAGGGAGTCCTGTTGCGATTTACTGAAACGGTGTATTTCGTCGATAAATAAAATGGGAGCTGATGATTCGAAAAAACGGTTGTTTTTGGCCTTTTCAATCACCTCACGCACATCCTTCACACCCGAATTGATGGCACTCAACTTATAAAAAGGAGCATTCAGCGTATTGGCGATGATGTTGGCAAGGGTGGTCTTCCCCACACCGGGTGGCCCCCACAGGATGATGGAAGGGATCCTTCCCGCATCAATCATCCGGCGCAACACAGCCCCCTTACCGATCAAGTGCGCTTGTCCGATCAGTTCATCAAGGTGTTGCGGCCGGAGCCGTTCAGCAAGTGGTGAGCTCATAAAAAATTCTTTAGAAGATCTGTTGCAAAGTTAGTATTTCTTACAGGAAATGCTAACTTTGTAACATAAAATCAATTAGTCACCCTATGCAATCCACTCCATTATTATCCCTTTTTGGGAATCTGGAACAATTGGATACAATCCGGTTGAACTTTAATCAGGAGAGCGTCAACCTGATGAATATCGCCATCGCCTTTATCATGTTCGGCGTGGCATTAAGCATTAAACCACAGCATTTTAAGATATTGGCACTGAATCCAAAACCGGTATTGCTGGGGGTTGTCGCACAATATTTCCTCCTCCCGGCACTCACCTTTCTGTTGGTCATCATCCTCCATCCCAGCACCGCGGTAGCCATGGGAATGATCCTCGTGGCAGCCTGTCCCGGCGGCAACGTATCCAATCTGATCTCTTCCATCTCAAAGTCGAACGTCACCTTGTCGGTTAGCCTAACCGCCATCACCACCGTGATGAGCCTCTTTATGACACCGTTCAATTTTGCTTTCTGGGGTGGGCTGTATGCCAAACATTCTCCGCTTCTGGTCCCCATCACTATTGATCCGGTAGAGATGTTCCGGACAGTATTCCTGATTCTGGGTATTCCGGTAATCGTAGGGATGTTTGTGGGGATGAAGTTTCCGAAATTTACAAAAATGGTGGAAAAACCGGTACAGGCCGCTTCCATTATTTTTTTCATTGGATTTATCGTAGCTGCGCTGGCCGGCAATTTCAACCTGTTTCTCCGGTATATCCACCTGATATTCTTTCTTGTGCTTATACATAACGGGTTAGCTTTCTTAAGTGGATATTTCCTTCCCAAATCATTAAAAGTAGGTGAAATAAATTGTAGGACCATCTCTATTGAGACCGGTATCCAGAACTCAGGACTGGGACTTGCCCTGATCTTCAATCCAAGGATATTCCCTCCCGAATTGCACCTGGGAGGAATGGCATTTGTCGCTGCATGGTGGGGAATATGGCATATCGTTGCAGGCCTCTTGTTGGCTTTCTATTGGAGAAGACGCATCGTTGCTTCCCCAGCTCTACACTAAACCAAGTTTTTTCTGACAATATCGATTAAACTATTCAAGATATGATATACCGTTACGATTTTCGATATACATTGGTCAAGATACCGGTGAATATTACTCTAAGACTGAATTTTAGAAAACTGGTATTTATCGGAAAGAAAGAAAATGTTTCCAAGGAGAGGGCAATCATCTTCGCTCCCAACCACCGCAATGCATTGATAGATGCATTGACGCTGGTCTTCTCCAGCTATCACCTTAAACAGATCGTGTTTCTGGCACGTGCCGATATTTTTAAGAAACGCTTCGTGGCATGGCTGTTGAAAGGGATGCGCATCATGCCGGTCTTCCGCCTCCGTGACGGTAAAGATAATCTCGACAAGAACAATGAGATTTTCGACAATGCCGCACGGATCCTACGCAAGAATAATCCGATCGCGCTCTTCCCCGAAGCAAGACATAATCCCAAGCAATCGCTGCTACCGGTACAAAAAGCTGTCCCCCGCATCGTATTGCCCACCGAAGCATCGGTCGATTTCCAACTGCGCAGCCAGATAGTTCCCGTTTCGATCTACTACAGGGATATCTTCGGCTTCTTATCGGATGCATACATCACTTTCGGCACACCTATCGAAGTTTCTGGTTACAAAGAGATTTATAATGAGAACCCTGGAATGGCGATCAACCAGCTGAGACAAGAGCTGGAGAAACGCCTCAAGTCGATGGTGGTAAATATATGGAATGATGAGTTTTATGACCAATATAGTCACGCCATTGAGTGGAATGGCGACCGGATTGCTCGGGAAAAATTCTCCGGAAGGAAGGATGATTTTCTCCAGGCAGCACTCTATATCGTAAGAAAACTGGATGAGATATATGAAAATAACCGTGTGGAATTCGACCGGAAAATGGCTGGATTCCGCAAAGCCCATACACTATTGAAAGAAGAGGGACTCACACCGAAAGACCGGATAGAGGAACCATCATCCCGATCGAACCTTCTCTTCCGTTTCATGGCCCTTATCCTCTCTGCCCCTGTGGCACTCCTCGGTTTGCTGAACGGTATCTTCCCCATCCTGATCAACAAAAAGTTATCCGGCCTATTTAAGGAGAAGCAGTTTATTCCTTCCGTAAGATATGCGTCGGGCCTCCTTTTTGTCCCTCTATTCGATCTGATCCAGTCGCTGATTGTCGGAGCTGTCACAAAAAACTGGCTCCTGGCACTCGGCTATTTTATGCTGATGCCGGTCACCTTTTATTTTGGCCTCTACTGGCGTAAATGGTTCAAAACGGCACAACGCGACAATAAGGTACGTCGGTTTAAAAAACAACACCCGACTATCTGGAGCCGGGTGTTGGAATTGATTCGACTATAATTTAATTGCCAAATCGGTAAACCATCATCTCTCCCGGCTAGCCGGGAGCATCAAATCAACAGTCATTCAACTTCTGCACAATCAGTTCTACGGCAGCAATCAACCCATCGGGGTTCTTACCGCCCGCCGTAGCGAAGTAAGGCTGTCCGCCGCCTCCCCCCCCTATCAGTTTGGCTGCTTCGCGCACCATATTACCTGCATGTAATCCACCGGCAACCAGGTCATCCGTCAGCATCACCGTCAGATTGGGTTTCCCATTTATAATGGTTCCGGCTACAAACATCATCTTCTCAGGAAACTCCCCTTTCAGCTGATAGGCAACATCTTTCACCACATCCATCGCTCCCATCGGCATCATCACCTTAAAGAGGGTGATACCATGAATATTCTGTTTCTTTTCAATGATCCGCTGTTTCAACTGTACGATCTTCTCTTTCACATACTCCCTCAACTCTCTCTCCTTTTCTTCATTCTCAGCAAGCAACCGGCGAGCCCCCTGAATCACATCGGGCACATTATTGAACACACTCCTTATTTCAACCAAGAGATCCTCTTTGCCATAGAGATACTCTTCACACACCTTGGCCGTCACCGCCTCAATACGACGGATACCGGCAGAAATGGCACTCTCGCTGACAATACGGAATGTGCCGATACGCCCGGTAGAGGAGATATGGGTACCCCCGCATAATTCAATGGAGGAGCCAAAGCGCACAGTACGTACATCATCACCATACTTCTCGCCAAACAGGGCCATTGCCCCCTGGGATTTCGCCTCTTCAATGGCTACATGGCGGTGCTCCTCAATAGGATAATTGCTCCGTATCTTTGCCGTCACCCCTCTTTCCACTTCCCGTATCTCCTCGGGGGTCATCTTGCCAAAGTGGGAAAAGTCGAATCGCAACAGGTCGGGCGACACATAGGATCCTTTTTGCTCTACATGCGTTCCCAACACCTCACGAAGTGCCTCATGCATCAGATGGGTAGCCGTATGATTACATTCGGTGGCACTCCTCTTTTCCCTATCAATCCGGGCAGTAAAAACTCCCCCTATATCTGCCGGCAACTTCTGCGTAAAATGCACGGCAAGATTATTTTCCCTTTTGGTATCAAAAACAGCGATCTTCTCCCCCTCTTCGGAAATCAGCCAACCGGTATCACCTACCTGTCCTCCCATTTCAGCATAAAAGGGTGAGCGGGAAAGTACAATCTGGAAAAATTCCCTGTTCTTTTGTTTCACGAAGCGATAACGGAGGATACGGGTCTCACTTTCGGTCTCGTCATACCCTGTGAACTCCGGTTCACCATCACCCACTTTAATCCAATCGCCGGTCTCTACCGCCGCGGCATTACGGGCGCGCTGCTTCTGCTTTCCCATTTCGCAATTGAAGCCGGCCACATCCACCGTCATGCCATGCTCACGCAGGATCAATTCCGTCAAATCCAACGGAAAACCGAAAGTGTCGTAAAGTTGGAAAGCCACCTCACCACTCAATACCCCTCCCTCCTGTTCGGGCAAATTTTTCTCAAGGAGACCTATGCCGGTCTCCAACGTGCGCAGGAATGACTCTTCTTCCTCTTTCAGCACTTTCTCAATCAGCTGCTGCTGGGAGATCAGTTCGGGATAGGCATCACCCATCACTTCAATCAGTGTGGGAACAAGTTTGTAGATAAATGAGTCATGCATTCCCAGAAATGTATAGCCATAACGTACCGCCCGTCGAAGGATACGGCGGATCACATAACCGGCTTTGGCATTCGAAGGGAGCTGACCGTCGGTAATGGAGAAAGCAATGGTGCGCAGATGGTCGCCCACTACGCGCATCGCTATATCTTTCGCAGCATCTTCACCATACTGCGCATTACAGATCTCTCCAATTTTTTGGATTATCGGTTGAAAAAGGTCGGTATCGTAGTTCGACAGCTTGCCCTGAACAGCCATACAGAGCCGTTCAAAACCCATCCCGGTATCGATCACCTTTGCCGGAAGCGGTTCCAATGAACTGTCTGCCTTCCGGTTATACTGCATGAATACCAAGTTCCATATCTCTATCACTTGAGGGTGATTCTGATTCACCAGCAACAACCCCTCTATTTTGTTCCGTTCCTCTTCAGGACGGATATCGATATGAATTTCGGAACAGGGGCCACACGGACCGGTATCACCCATCTCCCAGAAATTATCCTGTTTGTTTCCGTTGATGATCCGCTCCTTGGGTAGATAGGCCTCCCAATAGGCGGCTGCCTCGTCGTCGCGTTCGAGATGCTCTTCTGCAGCCCCTTCGAATACGGTGACATACAACCGATCTTTGGGCAATTCGAGCACTTCAGTCAGATATTCCCACGCCCATGCAATCGCCTCCTTCTTAAAGTAATCGCCAAACGACCAGTTACCCAGCATCTCAAACATGGTGTGATGGTAGGTATCGTGTCCCACCTCCTCCAGATCATTGTGTTTGCCACTTACTCGCAGGCATTTCTGTGAATCGGCTACCCGCGGATATTTCACCGGCGCATTGCCCAGGATGAGGTCCTTAAACTGGTTCATACCGGCGTTGGTGAACATCAACGTAGGGTCATCTTTTATCACCATGGGAGCCGAAGACACAATCCGGTGTCCTTTCGACTGGAAAAAATCTTTAAACGATTGTCTAATCTCTTTGGAAGTGAGCATATAAATTTTCTGTTTTGCATTAATTGTCGGAACAAAAGAGGCCGCCACTTTAAAATTTTTAGCCTGTCAACCCCTCTATCCAGAACAAGATGCAAAATTACATGAAAAACTTCGTTTCCCCAAGTGAGTGAATAAAAACCCGATAAAACTATAGATAACCAATAATTTCATCCATCTGCAGGGAGATCTTTTTTAAATGATCCCTATCCCCACCCGGCACTTCCGCCGTAAGCCATCCGCCTGTATGTCCAATTTCACTTACCGCTTGCATTACCACCGGCCAGTTATTGTCTCCTTTCAGCAGATCCACCTTGAACCCTTCCCACAATCCTTTCGAGTTCATCAACTCACGGCTGAATTCCTTGATATGGAGCTTCATAATACGCCGGTTCAAAGTCCGTATCCAGTGCTCAGGCCATCCATAACGCAACACATTGCCGATATCGAAATACCAACCAACCAACGGATGATTGATCTCATCGACAAACCTTTTGGCTTCTACGGGACTGATGAGGAAGTTGTTCCACACATTCTCCAAAGCAATCTGCATGCCGGTCTCCTCTGCATAAGGGATCAGTTCGCGGATAGAGTTTTGGGAATTAATATAGGCCTCTTCATACGAAACCTTTTCGTTGACAACCCCGGGGACAAGCAAAACGGTGTCACCACCCAGCTCCTTAACCTCGCGCAACGAAGTGGCCATCGATTGGATACATTTTTTCCTCACTTCCGGATCGGGATCGGAAAGCGGTGAACCCCAATGGTCCTTGTTGACAACCGACGGAAGCTCTATCCCCGATTTCTCCTTTGCGTTGAGGATTTCCGCCATTGGAAAATCTACCGGACTGTTGAGTTCCACCCCGTGGAAACCCAAATCTTTGACAAGTTTGAATTTGTCGGTCAATGACAACTCTTCTTTGATCATTCCAAACCCCAAGCTCTTTTTTAAGGTTACTTTTTTTCCGCCCTGACTTGATCCGACTTGCGAGACAGAGGCTGAAATCGGCGATGCAACAGCAGAGGCAAGGGGGCTAATTGCCGTAGCACCTGCTATAACGGCAGCCGATTTGATAAATTCTCGTTTGTTCATATACACTACTATTTGAATACGTTATGCTGGATATGATATCTTTTTGAATCGCTCCTTTTGTAGATATCTCCTGCTTTTGTTGTACACCTTTAAAGTAAGATGTTGTACAAAAATAAACATAATAATGATAACTTTCTCATCTATACGACAAAAAGAGGAAATAAAAAATTTGTCTTTCCTCATGAATAATCGTACTTTTGGGGTCAATCCATATGATATGTCTATCATCACCATTACAAGCTGCCCTATTTGTGGCTGCAACGATTTGAAAAAAGCTTTTAACGCCGTCGATCATTTCGCAACTGGCGAGGTGTTCCCCGTCTGTAGATGTAGTCGCTGTGGGTTTCACCTTACCAACGATTTTCCGTCTGAAGATATCATTGGTCAATATTATGACTCTCCCGACTACATCTCGCACTCTGATTCCAAAAAAGGATTGATCCACAGGCTATACCACTTTTTTCGCAAGAGGATGTTGAGAAAAAAAATCTCTCTTGTGGCATCCCAAGCAACAGGCAACCCCATCCGATTGCTGGAGATCGGCTGCGGTACGGGTCATTTTTTAGAGGCAGCAAAAAAAGAGGGATGGCTTGTTTCGGGTATTGAGAAAGATGAGAAAGCCCGAAAAAGCGCCATCAACCGTACCGGTTTACAAGTAAAGAAAGAAGATGAATTCTGGCTCTTAGAAAATAATTCATTCAATGTAGTAACCCTCTGGCATGTATTGGAACACCTGGAGAAGCTCAACGAGACTATCCATAAAATAGGGGAGATTACTACCCCGGACGGAATAGTCGTCATTGCACTTCCCAATTGCCACTCATACGATGCAGGATTTTACAAAGAGTTGTGGGCTGCCTATGATATTCCAAGGCACCTCTGGCATTTCACGCCCGCAACTGTCGAAGAGCTCCTTTCCAAACATGGGCTGACCATCATAAAAAAAATATCCATGCCTCTGGATGCTTTTTATATCTCCTTGCTGAGTGAGAAATATAGGGGAAGCAATCTATTCATACGGTACGGTAGAGCATTTGGAGTGGGTACCATAGGTTTTTTACGCTCTTTATCCAATCCGGCACAGGCAAGTTCTCTTATTTATATCGCAAAAAAAAGTGAAGAGACAAACAGAAAGGAATAGAGTATCATGGGAAAAAGAAAGAAACCAATTCAGTTTGATGACAAACGTCTCTTCTACTCCATCCAGGAGGTGGCCGACCATTTTGCGGTCAACGTGTCACTCCTACGTTTCTGGGAGAAGGAGTTCGATAATATCAACCCTAAGAAGACAGCCGGAGGGACCCGTCAGTATACCCGGGAAAATATACAACAGGTGGAAATCGTCTATCATCTGGTAAAAGAGAAAGGGATGACATTAGAAGGGGCCCGTCAGACCTTGAAGTCGAAAAAAGACGAAGAGGAAAAACGGGTGGAAGCACTTTCCAGACTGACAGAGCTCAAAAAAGAATTGCTTTCACTTGAGTCGGAATTCGACAGGCTACATGAACAGCAGAAATACTCAAAATGGAGAAAGGAATGATCAATACATCCATTGGACAATAGAAATAAATTATTCTCCTCCAGACAGCTCTTGCCTCTGTTGAACTTAGAGAAGTAATCGACGTAGTCAATATCGCGAGTTGCCTCCAGTTCTTATCTCAAAGGAAGTCGGCGATTCTCGTTTCACT
>LSQX01048183.1_pt2 | contig 10676 bp, 9 predicted proteins | sample 654561 | NCBI WGS metagenome assembly LSQX01 (sample SAMN04489861, study PRJNA283612) | anaerobic digester metagenome | isolation source: 4 biogas reactors fed with cattle manure at either 37C or 55C with and... | place: Denmark: Kongens Lyngby | collected 2014 | reverse complement strand
GTGAATTCCCGCGCGTAGCATGGGAATTGAAACGTGAATGTATCCCCACTTCGTTTGTAGATTGTGATGTGAATTCCCGCGCGTAGCATGGGAATTGAAACTCCAGATCATCTGTCTGGACTAGCTGCAACCCATGTGAATTCCAACGCGTAGTAAGGAAATTGAAATATAAGCTGATAAGCTACAGGGTCAGTCATTTCAATTGAATTCCTGCGCCTTAAGGTTGACACATATTCCACGTGAATTCTCACGAAGGCTTCCATAACCTGGTGAGGTGAATAATACTTATATCCACACAAAGCTAAATGTTTTTCATGATTTTTCCGATTCAGTTCTAAAATATAATGCAGGCGTCATGACCGGTTTGCTTCAGTAACTTCTGAACCGGACGAATCTGAATTTTTGCGTTTTAAGTACCGACCCGTCCGGAAGCGTATCACAGGACACTTCTCTTGTACTGCATGCCGCGAGTACCAGTATGCCTTTTGATTTCAGCGTTTCAACAACCTTGAAACACAGTGTCATCTCACCCTGGCACATAACAGCCGCCGGGTCATATTCCAGGATCTTTTCTGTGTACTCGCAGGCAAGCCGCGAAATTTCATCAGAATCCAGTTCCGGATCAACATCGGGGAAAGGCATATCGATTATCTCGCCGTACTTCAGTGCTTCAGAAATCTGCTCCTTTGACCAGTTATCACTGGGATGATTACTGAAATTTACAAAAGCTTTACGCTTTTGCTGATTGTTGCTTTGCATACTCCGCTATATCCTCCATACTATCACAAATTTCTTCCAGGATAATTTTCATGATATCTTTAAAAGATAAATCGTCGGTATTTTTGCTCGGCACATCGCTTCCAGGATTACACTTTTTGTGGATATTGACGAGCTCGTATACTTCTCTGTCATTAAAACCACCATGTGCAAGATTATTCCTTACTTGGCTGAGTTCATACATAAGGCAGGAATATTTGTCATCCATCCCGTTTATTTTCGCAAAACCGGTCAGGCAATTGCCTATAAAGCTGATGAGCGATATTGCTTCATCTTGTTCTTCTTTTGCCATATGCTTTGTGATTTTTTTCGGGTCAAGCTCATTGATGAATTCTTTGACAAAATCTTTATCAATCTCTTTGTCGCCACAATTCGTTCCATTGCTTTTTATCATATTTTTGACATAATCAATTGTTACATAAGACGGAAAGCTTTGCTTATTATTAGCGCTGTTATTTGACAATGAGTTTTTCTTTAGTCTTGGCCATAAATTGCACAGGTAGTCGATAATGGTTTGGTTTTTCCTCAATTGCTGATACATTTTACTGTTAAAAAGGTTAAGAGTAAGTTTTTGGAATTGCTGTCTATTATTAGTATAATTATACTTCATTTCGAGAGCCCTTTTGAAAAGGTCCCTTAATTTGTAATTATTGATAAATTTTCGTTCGTTCAGTCCGGCCATATAAATGAGACAAGTAACCACGGTTTCCTGAAGCAGGATGAAACCCTGGTGGATGAGGTTGTGTTCTACGCACCACCTTACAGCTGAAAAACCGTTTGTTAAATCATCTCTACCATAATTGCATGTGATATTGCTTATTCTTTCAATAAGTGCTTTTGCGACAGGATAACTACCTGTTTCATTGCTGTCCTTATCTTTGACTATGTCGTTCATGCATTTTTTTAGGTCTTCATATTCATATTTGAAAATCAGGTCATATCCCCTGGTCATATGTATATTTTCACTGAATTTTTTAAGAAGATTTCCCAATGAGGAGAAATAGCTTTTTGAATCTTCAGTAGTATTTCCTTCAGAACCTTCGAGAAGATCACTGATTTCAGCGGCACTTCCATGTTTGAAGAAACTGTGTATGGCATATGACCAGTCTGCCACCTCGATCATCGGCCACAAGTCGAACACCGGCGTATGGCCGGTTTCCTCGTTTTTTGCCTCAAAAGCGCCGTAATAGATACCTTTAATTTTGACATTGTTTTTTATGATCCTTGCGTAATTGATTACCAGTAATGAAAGCAGGGGAATTGACCTGTAACCGGTTGTGATGTCCACGTATACCTCGTCTCCGTCCTCTATTTCATTAAGTAAAGTGCTCACGATGGACCAAAGCTCATTAATACTTATTCCGGCCATTATATCGACGGTTTTGGTACGCTGGCTGAGTTGTGGAACTGCTTCTTTTAACTCATACTCCAGTCCTTTACCAATTTCCAAGGTTTTTTCCGAGGAATTGATACGCCTGTTTTCCCAGTTATTTCTTCTAGCTTCTCTAGTCAAAAAAACCACGACGCGGAAATCATCATCTGCCCTTGAATTTCTTAAAAGAGCTTTCGCAATGGCAGCAGTAGAATAATAACCTGTATAAGTATCTGTTTGATTTCCAGGCAGATTAAACTCATATGTTGTTTTCGCATACGCATTGGCGCCTAGTATTGCCATCAATTTTTTTGACATAACTAAAACTCAACCCCTTTCAGAAACTTTTGACCGGCCTGTTACGAAGCACTGGTTAAAGATATTGCACAACTCAGGAGAGCCGAATATTTCGAAAATTCCCCTGTATGTCGGTTTACCAAGAATGATCTGCTTCTTGAAAGCCTTGTTGAGGCTGATGAAAAAACGCTTGTCTTCTGGTTCTTCCTGGTCGTTTATCTTTCTATATATATCTAACAAGTTTTGTCTTAAGCATTCAGAGAACAATTCGGGAGAATTTTCGTACTCAAGATAGTCACTTCCGGAATAAGAATAAACACCTGAAAGAAGGAGTCCTTCATAAAGTGTTTTCTGCCTGCAAATTTCCACGTTAGTGATTTCTAATGTATTTTCCTGTATAATAAGTTGTTTTCTTGACAAAAGCACAATTTCTCTCATAAGGCTCTGTAAAAATGGAGAACAGATAACCAGGTTTGACTTGCCAATAAGCCAGATGCCCTTGTCAGTGCATATTTTCCTGGACGACAAAAAGTCTGTAACACTTACGTGTTCATTGTTAAAAAGTTGCCTGAAGAATAGGACAACGTCATCCAGGTAACCTTCATATAAAAAAAAGCTATTTGCACTTGGTTTCAAAGTCAATCTAAGTCTCATACCCATGGCCTTGCCCATATCAGTCCGGTAAAAGCCTGCATTTGATCCAGCCAGGCACATATTTAGGATACTTGTTTTCGAAAACTATCCTCCTTGTTTTCGGATACATATCGCCGTAATATTTGTGCATGGATATTTTAGCAACTTTGGATTTCTTGTCATCATCCAGGTATTGAATAATTGTTTTTGAAAGCATCCCTGTCCCAAATCCCACCTGGAGCAGAAACTCATTCTCGGCAAGATTTTCGGCTTTGTTAAGCAGATCTGTATAGAAATACGCAACATCTTTAACAGAGTTTCCACAAGCCCTGAAAAAGGATAATTCATTAGCAATGTACTTTTTAATTTCATCTTTTATCCTTGCTACAAAACCAACGACAATTTCGCAATTTTTTATCCTGGCCTCGCTTATTGCATAATCAGGAAGGTTTTCCTCCACTGTCAGAGAACATGTAAACTGGCTTTTTTCTTTTATACTTTCACAGAAAATGGGTCTTGCATTGGCGGGATCGTCAGTATTTCTACCGATACCTGCGAACCAGCGCGGGATTCCATTGCATATATTTAGAATTTTAATCTCAGTAATTTTGAGTATATCAGGTTCTTGCAAATCGGAATCCGATACTGATATAAAACGGAAAGGAGAATTGTTTGTTGTACCGAAAATTTTCCTATCAGCGATGTCATCAAGAGTACTGGACAAAAAACTTTTAAGCTTTTTACTATCATTGGTTTTTACTTTTTCAAAAGCTTTTTCTATTGAGTCTTTAAAAACTTTCAACTCAGAGTTATAATTCGCAACATATTTTGTAAGTGTGCTCCTTAATGCACCTTTTATTGAACTCCCTGGGATATATACTTTGCCGCCGGTTTTTATAAACTGGAGAACTTCGTTACGTACTCCGGCACTTGCTGAACTCACTGTATATTTTATGTATTTTTTATAATCGATATTGTTTTCCTTGCATAGGGTTTTTAAATTTGTATTGCCATTTACCAGGTCATCGAGAAATTTACCTAAAAAATTCAATCTGCCTCTTTTTAATTCTGATTCAATAAGTTTGTCAAAATTCACAACGTTAAAAAAACCCTGATCGAAAACATATTCAGATGATGAATATGCATTACCGTTGCCAATGAAAAGAGGAGTTATTACTTCGATTTCAAGCTTTCCTTTCATACGCCTATCACCTCTCATGTCTTATAAGGCAGCAAATAGGAAAGGGCATATCTGATAACTCTGTGTGATTTAAAGCTCTCCGGCGTTACGTCTACAACCCGCCCATCAACGATTCTGCTGAAAGTAGAGCCTTCCGTCAATACTTTTATTTTTTTACGTTTTATATTTTTATTACTAAAGACACTATAAATATATCCTGCACGCTCATCAAGCTCATAATCCGTTAAAGCGCTTAGCTCTTCCTGGCTTTTTGGCGAGTAAACAGACAAATTGACAAAACTGTCAGCGTTTGAACAGCTTATTTCTTCAGCTTCAAGTTTTTCAAAATCAAAACACCCTAACCCGATCGAACGTTCTCCTCCGATGCCTTCGTCACAAAGGAGCCTTATGGCGGCTAACACGTTCTTCTTTACGTCTTCAGAGACTTTTAGGTAAAACCACAGGCTGGCATCTTTCCCGGCGACACATTGAGAATAATAGAATAAATTCGTTGCATGTGTCACCCTGTCCACTGCGACACGCTCTATTTCTCTTTCAATAAAATATGCTGATGTTTCATCGATGTTATCTTCATTGGGGACAAGAAACTGTCCGGCCATTTGGTACTTGCCATGTCCGAAGCCATTAACCAGTGTTTCTTCCGGTATAAACCTTATTTTCTTCACTTTTTTGTAATCATCGGACCGGAGCTTGTCCATGAGGTCAAGCGACAAAGGTTTGTATACGTAATATGCATCCTTTATCCGGGGCATAGCCGAGGAGATTCTGAAAGGGACATTGCCGCTGCAAAAACTCTCCACCAGCCGTTCTGTTTCATCATTTCCAAACAGCATGCAGTAGCAGTTTATTATTCCGCTAAACAGGGTATCAGAATGAATAAACTGTTCTGTTATGTTGTATATACCTTCCTTATCCCCAATGTGCAGAGGACTACGGGGCTTCAGTATTATCCTGTAAAGCCTGTAATTCTGCATATTTTCAAAGCCCCCTGTCTCAAGAGTTAAAGTTATCGAGTCTGCTGATTGCATCGGCCAGGGCCTTTGCTTTATCACAGATAATTTCTTCATTTATTGCTTGTTCTGAAGCATAGTAATCCTTGCTCCTGAACGTTATAGTGATATCATTGAATACAACTTTACCGTATCCTCTTGTACCCTGGCCGCCGAGGTAATCGTCCTCAAGAAGTTGCATCGCTTTCAGGAATTTTTTAAGATACTTGTCATTGTCTTCATCAAACACGTTTAAAACGAATTCGCAATTGAATCTTGCTCCTGCAGGAACTCTCTCGTTCTGCCTTAGATTGGCCATAGATGTTATCCTGTCCAGGTTGTTTTCAAACTTGACTTCGGTCCACTCCAAATCAATGTTTTCTTTCATCTCATCAGTTATCGATTCCACATCGAGGTATGCGTCACGGACGATCAAGCGGGTAGGTATCACTGCATTGTCAAAGCTTTTTTTAGGCTTAGGACCACTTTCGGTATTATGTTCACCATGGTTTCTGCCGAATATGTTGCATACTGCACATTCTAGGTCGCCGCACATATGCATTCTTTTCCTGTCAGTTTTGCTTCTGTCACCAACTGTGATAATCAGGTCTTCAGCTTTTATTTTCCCTTCGGAAAATTCCATTAATGAGCGCATTTTGCCTTTCAGGCTGCTACCGGGTATATAGGGCCTTCCGAATGCATCTTTTATGACCGAGTTGTCGACGCCGCCGATTTCAAGACTGTTTTGACCTTTTCCGATATGTAATCCTGTAATGAGTTCCAGGCAACATTTGATTATGTATTTTCCCTTGAAATCAACATTGCTTACTAAATCGAATGCATTATTCATATAGTTACCCTCCTATTCTTTTTCACTGTAATACCTGTTATAGGCAACAACAGCCTCAAAGAACTGTTTGAACCTTTTGAGTTTCGATGTATCGCCATTGATATTGTCTATAAACAGCACCATTATTTCGTAAAAATCTTTCAGTTCCTTGAACCTGCCAGCGGCATATGCCATTTTTGACTTGAGCATCACGGTTTTGAAAAAGCAATTATCTGCCTCGTCATCGTCCGGTTTGATATTCCTGACTTCATTGAATATTTTTCTGATTTTTGTTGTTGTTACATCCTTTTCTTTTAGCAGTTCGCCTGTTTTATCAGCTATTTTTATAAGTTCTTTTCCTTCCTTATCCTTTTCTGCGTCTAATGCGGTAGCGATTTTAGAAATAATATAATTTTTAAGTTCAAGAACTTTTGCATTTTCCTCATTATTCCCTTTTTTATGCCCTTTCTTACTGAAATCAGTTTGCTGCCGCATAATTTTATCCCTCCCCATTCATTCTCTTATTTCAAGCTCACACCATCTTGCGGCCAGGTAAGCGAGCTTATACAGCGAATTATCTTTTTTGTCTATCATGGCATCTTCAATGTCCTTCAGCTTGTCGTCCACTTCATTTTTGCTTCTTTTAGCGAGCCGCTTCATGGCATATAAGAATCTCCATGACTTAAAAATCTCGTTCTGCTTGTCTGAGATTTCCTTTTGGGCGGTGGTGCTGTAGATAATATTGAGAAGAGCTTTGGAGACATTTTTGTTTTCGAGCAAATCTACAATTTTATCCTTGATTTTTTCAAGACTATCGTACTCGTCCCATTTTACGATATGTTTTGAAAATGCCAGGCTGTTTTTGACTGAGCCATCACTGTGAACGTGCGATTTTGCTTTGTCGAGGTTTTCGCCACTTGTGAGTGCCACCTTGTATACCGGATATTTTATATCAGGAGCAATTTCAAGTCCCATGGAAATAGATAGGGCGGGATTCCCATGGGTGTATTTTGCAAAAACTTGCCTGATCCTATAAGCTACCTTGGGAATTTCACTCCATGGACCAATCAGGCAGAAATCGTCCCCGCCTGCATACAGTACAATTATGTTATCCCGCCATTTTTCGTTTTCAATGATTAGCTGGTCCAGGTATAACGAGAAGAATACCGAGAATTCCTCTGATAGTGTGATCAGTTTCGAAAAAGGAGGGTTTTCGCCAAGGCCTTTTGTAAAAATGTTTCCCAGGTTATCAACATCGCCCCTGAGTATAGCCCATGTATCTACACCCTTTGAAGCTTTAGCAATACGTTCTATTTCCTTGATGGCCTTGTCGCCGTATTCATTTTCTTCAACTGGTACGCTTGTTGATATGTTTAGCGTGGGATAGCATGTATTATCTTCTTTCTTTTTTAACGCATAGAATATTTTATGCGTGTTACGTTTTTTGAGGTCTGATTCATCAACAAAAGCTATATTCCGACCAAAGCAGGCGAAAACATCAGTTACAGATTTGATCCCGTTAATTTTGCCTGGCTCATCTGAGATATTTATTTCAGACAGTCCGTCAAAACTGCTGCAAAGATAGTCTTTTTTCGCCAGTTCCTTTCCGAGACGAATAAAACTATCACAGAATGGGCAAATGTATTTATCCCCTGCGAGTACAGTTTCCCTCGAACATCTTGGACATTTGTTGGTGAAATCTTCCTCCGGTTCGAAAAAGACCATTCCTTTTTTACTAATCAATTCTCTATATTTCTGGGTTTTCCTGGCCTGAACAGCTGATGAAACTTCTCTGAATTTAATGGATATGTTGTTTGTTGCATTTTCTTTTTTATCTTGCAGAATGAAATCGCAAATGTTTACCGGAACGCATGCCAGCAGCACGGAAAGCTTGTTTCCGTGTGCGCTGAACATGACTTTGTCTATGTATTCCTGGTACTCATTTATCCTGGACATTGTTATTCCAGGTGCCAGTATATAAAAGTGACCACCGCCACACATTAGAATATTGGCAGTAGTTAAACTCTCTTTTGCTGCAATAAATTTTGCAATTGTATCCATTAGGAAGGATACATAAAATGATTTTCCTTTCAATGCATTTGATGCACCGTCCATGTCGGTGTCATAGACGAAATCCTGGATTCCTGAAATATCTCCCTTTATCAGGGCAAAACAGGGAGATTCATTTTCTGCGAAGGCTGAAGGAGAACTGAGCTTGTTGAGTATCGTCTCAAGCCGCCTTTTTATTTTGCTTTCTTGTTCGTTCTCATCCGGGAATTCGGCCTTTAACTGATTATATAATGCAATTGCTATTGCAGCAGTAGTTTTGAGGTGTGCCCATAATGATATACTTGGGCGGTTGTAGTAATATGCGGATGGTATGTTGAAGGTGTAGTTTTCAATCAGGTGATATAAATAGGTGGAGAACAGGAATTTATCTTCCGCGTATTCCGAATAAATTCTGTTGAATGATTCTTTGAAGCTCTTAAACAACTCCGCATACTCTTCATTGATGTTGTCATGTATTTCTTTATCTGCAAAATGCAACACATCTCTTGTAACTGGCTTTTTATACCAGGTTTCTTCAAACTTAAATTCATGGTTATCGTTATTGATATCGCAGAAAACTGAAATCAACTGCATAACATTTTTGTCGATTTCTTTATCGCTCTGTGATTCGTGCTCCTCACGATCGCTTGCGGAGAGTTTATCTGCAATTGCCACGATCATTTCGCTGATATCGTTTTTTGAACAATCATGATGATTTTTAACGATATTCAGTACTGTGCCACCTATGTTTTCTGCCTGTGTGGTTAAGAAATAATCGCCCCAGAATTGATGGGCGGCTGAGCCGTATTTATTTCTGATATGTGAACGTAAAACACTGTCATTTGTTCTGATGTAAAACTTGCCTATATCGTGGAGAAGTGCTCCCAGGAATAAATCGTAACGTACAGGAGAGATATCTATTGATATAAATGACACCGTATCACCCCGCATTGACTTTACATAGTAAATTATATAATTATTTGACAATTTTTTCAATGATTCTTGTGACTTTTTTTACAAAGGACCTGCGGGAAAAGCTTAAACTATCCTAAGTTAGGGAAAATGATATATAATATTAGGGGACAAATCATGCCGGATTTGATATATTCGATCTTTGAAAACTTAATAGATTCTGCTGGAGTGCGGATCATAAGTAAACATAAAAAATGCAGGATATCCACACCACGCATAAAATCTGCGCTTCAACCGATTGTGCCTGAATTTGGATGTTTCTAACTTAGTGATTTTTACCGATCCGCACTAATGTGACCCAGAGACCTGATAAAATAGGTATCGCAGATGCCAGCTGTGAATTCCCGCGCGTATCATGGGAATTGAAACCTGCCTGGACTACTGGGATGGCAGGAATTGGACAAGTGAATTCCCGCGCGTATCATGGGAATTGAAACCGTCTACGCTGTCATAAAGTGGAAAATATGCTTTATGTGAATTCCCGCGCGTATCATGGGAATTGAAACTCATAGATGAACATGCCACCCATTGAATTGTATCCATGTGAATTCCCGCGCGTATCATGGGAATTGAAACTTTTGTACCTTTCAATGAGTTCCTCATGCTCCCTGTGAATTCCCGCGCGTATCATGGGAATTGAAACATTATTATCTCTCGGGTTGCATTTCACTTCTCCACTGTGAACTCCCACACATAGTATGGGAATTTAAACAGCTACTTAGACGCTGGCCGTTATGTGATGCGGTTGAATCCTCCGTGCAGCTAGGGAATGGAATCAAAATACCAAGAGAATTTCATGCTGAGATAAACTGTTTGCGAACAAATAAATATAAGTTACCAATATCTGTGAACTATAATATTCAACTGGTATATGCATTCTAAAGCCTTCAAACTTACCTACAAGTGTTGATGTGGGTTAGTATTATGATAGAATTAAAATAGAATCACCAGCATATGCAATTGCTTGCTGCCCGTATTATTCCGGATGGTGAACCGCGCAGTGAACCAGTTTTTCCCGCATAACTGGAAGCTATGGCCTTATCGGGACAGGCTATCAATGAGATATGCAATTTTAGAGAAACAGGATGTGTTCTCAAAAATGAAATGGACAAGGAAAATTTGAATACCCAGCTTTTTGAGATTATCTCATTTAAATAGGAATGAATACAATCAGCGGATTCGGGCTGTCGGAATGGGGTGTACGTGATTGCTTGCATTGATTGAAACAGAACTTGAATTACTGGCTGACGGGGAAATACCACAAACTCACGGGCATATGGTGCATGGACTCTTTTTCAGAGTTCTCAGGAGAACGGAACCTGATCTGTGTGATAGCTTGCACGGCGTAAATGGCACTTTGCCATTCACGCTTTCTACGCTATACGATAGCGGGGAATATCCCGGTATGCTGACTCCAGGAACTGTTAAAGGGAAGCAGGTTTGTTTTAGAATAGGGTTATTTGATGACAATCTGGTCACTGCCGTACCATATGCTCTGAGCGAGGCAATGATCGCCGGGCCGGTTGCCATTGCCGGGATACCGATGAATATAAAGAC
>LSQX01399580.1_pt1 | contig 10677 bp, 8 predicted proteins | sample 654561 | NCBI WGS metagenome assembly LSQX01 (sample SAMN04489861, study PRJNA283612) | anaerobic digester metagenome | isolation source: 4 biogas reactors fed with cattle manure at either 37C or 55C with and... | place: Denmark: Kongens Lyngby | collected 2014 | reverse complement strand
GTCTTCAACCTTGGCATCGGTTTTGCCTTCATCGTCCCCAAAGAGAAACTCCATGAGTTTCTTTCATTTCTCGCTGATTCCGGAGAAAAGGGGTTTCTTATCGGCGGTATATCGGCATGACATCATTTGCTGTCCTCATTTCAGGCCGGGGAACGAATATGGCCGCTATCGCACGAGCTGTCGCGGAAGAAAAACTGAAAGCACGGCTTGAATTTGTGGCAAGCGACAATCCGGAGGCTGCCGGATTGAAGACTGCAAAAAAAATGGGTTTCCCGACGGAAATTCTCGACTATGGGAAAAAAAGCAGAGCCGGGGCGGAACAACAACTCGCTGATCTTTGTTCCCGGCGAAATGTGGAGTGGGTTGTCCTTGCTGGCTTTATGCGTATTCTCTCCCCATTGTTCGTGTCTGCCCATGAAGGCCGTATCGTCAATATCCATCCCTCGCTTCTCCCCGCCTTTCCGGGGCGGGACGGCATTGGGGATGCATGGCGCTACGGCGTTAAAATTACGGGAGTAACCATTCACCTTGTTGACGAAGGAATTGACTCAGGGCCTATCATTGCCCAGAAGCCGGTTTCCGTCCGTAGTTTCGAGACTCTCGAATCCCTGGAGAAAAGAATACACAGGGCTGAGCACGGGCTCTACTGGAAAACCCTCGCCGATCTTTTTTTCCGAACGGCTGCATGTGAAAGGAGCTGAAATAATGAAGGGCAAAAAAGCGCTTCTCTCCGTTTTTGACAAGACAGGAATTGCCGAATTTGCGCAGGAACTCGCCTCTTTGGGGTGGGAACTGCTTTCCAGTTCCGGAACGGCGGATCATCTCAGGAAAGCCGGCCTGGCAGTTACAGAGGTTTCTGACGTTACCGGATATCCCCATATTCTCGGCGGCAGGGTGAAAACCCTTCATCCCATTGTTTTTGGCGGAATCCTCGCCCGTCGGAACATGGAGGAAGACATGAAGGAGACGGAGCAATTCGGCATTCCCCTGCTTGATATGATTGTCTGCAATCTCTACCCCTTTGAGGAGACGGCTCGCCGTTCCCCGGGGCTGGATGAGCTTCTCGAGAACATCGATATCGGGGGAGTCTCCCTGCTGAGGGCAGCGGCAAAAAACTACCGCCAGGTTGTTGTGGTCAATGACCCGGCCGATTACGGCAGCACCGTTGCCGAACTCCGTTCTCAAGGGGATGTTTCCCAGGAAACGAGACAGAAACTGGCCCTGAAGGCGTTCCGATCGACCTCATCCTACGACGCCGCCATCGCCGACGGTCTTTCTGATTTGACCGGAGCAGGTTCGTCGAATCTTCCGGAAAAGATGCCCCTTGCCTTTGTGAAAAAACAGGATCTCAGGTACGGTGAAAACCCTCACCAGGAAGCATCTCTTTACCTGCCTTCCCTGTCGGATCTTCCATGGGAGCAGATCTCCGGCAAACCGCTTTCGTACAACAATATTCTTGACGCGGACTGTGCTATGAGAGGATGCTCTCTTCTCCAGGACTGCTGCGGTGCTCTGGTGATCAAACACACAACCCCGTGCGGGATGGCCTGTGGTTCCACCCCAAGGGAAGCCTATGAGAAGGCGGTGGGATGCGATCCTGTGTCGGCCTTCGGGGGAGTGGTGGGCATATCGAAAAAAGTGGACATGGAAACGGTGCTCTCCATAGCGGACCGGTTCACCGAGGTCCTCGTCGCCCCTGATTACGACGATGAAACGGTGGAAATCCTCAGAGAGAAGAAACCCTCCCTCAGGGTGCTCCGCTGGAAGGGAGGCAGAGTGTCTCCTCTGCAGTTCACCGGGACCTGGAGCGGTCTCCTGGTCCAGCAGGACAGCCTTCCTCCCCTTCCTCTTCACGACAAGGGCGAATGGATAGGAAAACCGCGGCCGGACCTCTGGGAAGACCTTCTCTTTGCATGGAAAGTGGCCGCCCTCTCCAAGAGCAACGCAATCTCCATCGTAAAGAACCGGGAGGCGGTGGGTATAGGAAGAGGATTCTGCAGCAGGCTTCACGCTGTTGATTTTGCCGTGAGGCAGGCGGGAGAAAAAGCACGGGGAGCGGTTCTCGGCTCCGATGCTTTCTTCCCCTTCTCCGACGGTGTCGAAGCGGCCGCGGATGCCGGCATCGAAGCGATCATCCAGCCCGGCGGATCGGTTCGGGACAAGGATGTTTTCTCAGCAGCCGAAAAGCTCGGCGTGTCCATGTTTCTCAGCGGATGGCGGACATTCCGCCACTGAGGAGGTTAAAGGAATGACAAACGTTCTGGTCGTCGGGAGCGGTGCAAGGGAGCATGCCATAGTGTGGGCCCTTTCCAAATCGGAGCACATTGGGACCATACATGCGGCTCCCGGGAATGCCGGCATGGCGTCTCTCGCTGTCCTCCATCCTTCAGCCGAACCTGCAATCGGAGCTCTTCTTCCCGTTCTCCGGGCTCATTCAATCAGCGTTGTGGTCGTCGGTCCGGAAGTTCCTCTTGTAGCCGGCCTTGCGGACGATCTCCGGAATGAGGGCTTTCCCGTATTCGGTCCCGGAAAGGCAGGAGCCATGCTCGAAGGGAGCAAGCTCCACGCGAAGAAATTCATGGCACGCCATGGAATTCCGACTGCTGCCTGGGACCTCTGCTCAACCGTTGAGGAAGTTCGGACGGCACTTCAAAAGCGCCATGCTCCCTTTATAGTCAAAGCCGACGGTCTTGCGGCAGGCAAGGGCGTTGTGGTCTCTTCGTCTTTCGATGAGGCAATGGATGCGGCGCGGTCAATGATCGACGAGGGGATTCTCGGAGAATCCGGCAGGAATGTCATTGTGGAAGATGGGCTTGAGGGAGAGGAATTGACGATCCTGGCGGTTTCTGACGGCCGCACTTTCAGAATGCTTCCTCCAAGCCAGGACCATAAAAGAGCCTTCGATGACGACAAGGGACCGAACACCGGCGGAATGGGTGCGTATGCTCCTGTCCCCTGGGTTGATAAATCCCTGGCCGAAAGGATCCATAAGCGGATACTTGAACCTACTTTCCGTGGTCTGCGGTCGGAAGGAGTTCCCTACTGCGGTGTGCTTTACGCCGGGCTGATGATCGATCAGGAGGGAATGCCACAAGTAATTGAGTACAATGTCCGGTTCGGAGATCCTGAAGCCCAGGTTGTGATTCCTCTTCTTGAGGGGGATTTTGGTGATTTGATAATCTCCTGCTGTGAGGGAAAGCTTTCCGAAATGCCATGGCAGAGTGGAAGGCGGTGGGCCGCTGACGTTGTCCTCACATCGGGGGGGTACCCCGGGGCCTTTGAAAAGGGAAAGAAAATATCAGGTCTCGCCGACTCAGAGAATCTGGCGGATTTCGTTGTCTTCCACGGCGGTACTGCCCTAGATTCGGAAGGACACTTCGTCACGTCAGGGGGCAGGGTTCTCAGCGCCGTGGGCCTCGGGAACTCCCTGGAAGAGGCTATAACCAGGTCGTACGAGGGAGCTTCCATGATATCCTTTGAAAACATGCACTACAGGAAAGACATTGGCCGAAAAGCGTTTCGTCAAGGGAGGAACTGAAGGATGAGAGACGAAGAGAAAACAACACCCGAAATCGGCATTCTGATCGGTTCAAAATCAGACCTTGCACTGGTGAAAAAGGCAGAGGACATTTTTTCCTTCTTCGGCGTGACATGGGAAATTTCCGTTGCGTCGGCCCACAGGACTCCCGAAGATGTAGTGCGCTACGCTTCAAGGGCTAAAGAACGGGGAATCCGGGTTCTTGTGGCTGCAGCGGGTCTTTCCGCCGCCCTTCCCGGGGTCGTGGCTGCCCATACTACCCTTCCTGTGGTCGGAATTCCTGTGAATTCCGGGTCTTTGGGAGGAATTGACGCTCTGCTGGCAGTGGCCCAGATGCCTCCCGGAGTTCCCGTGGCCTCGGTAGGAATCGACGGGGTGAAAAACGCCGCCCTTTTTGCCGTAAGGATACTGGCCCTGCATCGTGACGATATTGCCGCCAGGCTTGATGAATGGTCCGAAAAGGAAAAGGAGGCGGTCCGTTCGGTGAGGAAGGACCTTGAAGGTCTTCCCTGCCCTCCTGAAGAAGCCTTTTCCTGACGAACCCAAAGAGAAGAGATTGTGCCGATTCAATGAAAAAGACCGGGGCCTGAAAGGCTCCGGTCTGCTGAATTCTCTATCCCTGTTACTGGGCGGGAATTTCGATGGCTTCCTTTGATTCGTGGACCTGTCTCCACGTCTTGATGGGAAGTCCCCATATCTTGATGAAGCCCACGGCGGCACTGTGGTCGAAGGCGTCTCCCTCTGAATAGGTGGCAAGGGTGTGGCTGTAAATGGAATCCAGAGACTTCATGCCCCTCACTACAGCTTCTCCCTTGAACATCCTGACTTTCACAAGACCGGTGACGTATTCCTGGGTCGTTTCGACAAATGAGTTGATAGCGTCCTTTAGGGGTGAGAACCAGTACCCTTCATAGGTCAGCTCGCTGAACTTGACCTCCAGTTCTTTTTTTGCTGAAATTACTTTTTTGTCAAGCGTCAGGGTCTCTAGAGCCCGGTGAGCGGCTATCAGCGTGATAGCTGCGGGGCATTCGTATACTTCTCTGCTCTTGAATCCGACAAGCCGGTCTTCGACCATATCGATCCTTCCCACGCCGTGACGGCCGGCTCTGGCATTCAGGGTTTCGATAAGCGTCGGACCGTCCATCTTCTGGCCGTCCAGAGCTACTGGGATCCCCTTGCTGAAAGCTATTTCAACAAATTCTGCTTCGTCGGGAGCTTCCCAGGGATCGACAGTCAGGGTGTAGGCGTCAGATGGAGGTTCATTCCAGGGGTCCTCAAGAATTCCGCATTCAATTGACCTGCCCCAGATGTTGTCATCAATGCTATAGGGGGACGCTGCTGTCGCAAGAACAGGAATGCCGTGTGCCTGTGCGTATTCCATTTCTGCTTCGCGCGTGAAATGCCAGTCACGAACGGGCGCGAGTACCTGCAGGTCTGGGTTGAGAGCATTGGTGCAGACCTCAATGCGAACCTGATCCTGACCTTTGCCTGTACATCCATGGGCGACGGCAACGGCTCCTTCCTTCTTCGCAATCTCAGCCATGACCTCGGCGATAAGAGGCCGTGAAAGGGCTGAGTTCAGAGGATAGGTGCTTTGATACATGCCGTTTGCCTTCAGGGATGGCCATACAAATTTCTCAACGAAAACCTTTCTAAGGTCGAGTACGTAGGCCTTCACCGCACCACTGCGCAGAGCTTTGTTCTTCGCCGCTTCAAGGTCCACTGCCTGCTGGCCAACGTCGGCAGTCATGGTGACCACATCGTATCCCTGTTCTGTGAGCCACATAACAGCTACTGAAGTGTCAAGGCCTCCGCTGTACGCAAGAACAACTTTCCCTTTTTTTGACATTTAAATCCCTCCAAAAATAAAACCCGCCCCCGGTAAGGGACGGGCATTCCGCCCGGCTGCCACCCTGCCTTATGCGCGAGATGCGCTTCATTTCCGTTTCTACTTGGCTTGAGCCTTTCTTCGAAACCGGCTCGGAGGCCCTCTTCCTCCCTGCGCTTCCCGGAAGAGCTTTCAGCCCTGACTCTTCCTCTCTGTTGGCTGCATGGAAGTACTTTTCCCCGTCATCGCCGTTCAAATCACTGATGAAGAAGATTATACAGAGGAATAAACAAATGTCAAGTAAATAGAATTCAGTTACTTGTAGTTTATTTTTTCTGCTCCGTCGGCAGTGAGTGTTTCTATGGAAGGGAAATGGGTCATGTCCATGTGCACCGGCGTCACGGATACATATCCGTTTGCCGCTGCCCATACGTCACTCCCCTCCTCAAGCTGATCTTCGGGACGGCCCGCTACCCAGAAAAATGTTCTGCCACCAGGGTCGGTAAATCGTGTGACCTTCCCCTCATACAACCTTACGCCCTTCCGGGTAACTTTAATGCCCCTGAGGAGCGCGATGGGAACATTCGGGATGTTTACGTTCAGAAGAACACCCTGGGGAAGCGGTTTGGACCTCAGAAAATCAATAAGGGCTCCTGCAACCGCTGACGCTGTTTCATAGTGTTGATCCCTGTCGCTTTCCCTGCAGTTCAGGGAGAAAGCGATGGCTCCCCTCCCGAGAATGACTCCTTCCATGGCTGCGGACACCGTTCCGGAGTAGGTAAGATCGTCGCCAAGGTTCGGCCCCCTGTTGATGCCCGAGACCACCAGGTCAGGGTCGGGCATTATTTCCTCAATCCCAAGGACGACGCAATCAGAGGGGGTTCCATCGCAGGCGAAAACCGTGCATTCAGGAGCATAGGGGCCAGAGGGTGCTTTCCATAACCGGAGAGGTCTGGTTAGCGTAATGGAATGTCCGACGCTGCTCCGCTCACGGTCGGGGGCGGTTACGGCGCATTCATGTCCCATCCGGCAGAGGGCCGAAGCCAGTTCCACGATGCCGGGGGCGAAAACGCCGTCGTCGTTGGTAATGAGAAGCTTCACCATGCCCACCTAAAGCAATATCAAACGGAGAAAAAACATCACAACCGGGCCCATAACGGCCTGAACTACTCCGAGAGCCACAAGAATCATGAGGATGAAAAAGCCGTACCGTTCAAGCCAGAAATACTTTTCCAGGAGCACCGGCGGAAGAAGGGGGTATAGAAGCTTCGATCCGTCGAGGGGCGGTATGGGGATGAGATTGAAGACGGCAAGGCCGATATTGATGACAATCATCAGGAAGATGAACTGTCTCAGGGCCGGAATCGCGAGAAAGGGATACGGAAAGAGCCTTGCGAGCATTCCGAAGAGGAAGGCCGTGAGAAAGTTCCCGCCTACTCCCGCTATGGAGACGAGGAACATGTCTCTCCGGGGATGTTTGAAATATCTCGGGTCCACGGGCACCGGCTTGGCCCATCCGAACCTGAAGAGAAGGAGCATGAGGGCTCCGATGGGATCAAAATGGTGCAGTGGGTTGAGGGTCAGTCTGCCCATTCGGGCGGCAGTTGGGTCTCCGAGCCGGTACGCCATATAGCCGTGGCAGAACTCGTGGAAGGTTATGGCCCAGAGAACGGCGGGAACGCTCAGTAACAGGTCCGCAAGTGCGGGCATACGCAACATTGTTTTTCACTCTCCTTCAAAAAACTCACAGGGGAAAATTATACCGCACGTAGCGGACCTCATCATCCTTATTTTCCAGGATACCGTCAAGCCTGAGCATCTTGAGCTTCTCGAGAATGACCCCGATTCTCGGAGTTGCACTGTATCCGAGGTCAACCAGGTCTTTTCCCCTCATCAGGGACGACGTCCGGTGAAGCCTGGTAAGATAGAGAAGAATTCTCCTCCTGACCCTCCACCGTTCAGTTGCAGCACTCCAGAAAAGGCATGCCGTCGGGTCGGCATCCCTGAGATATGCGTAAATTTCAGAATTGGATGGCCCGGAACGTCCCCCAAGCACATGCTCTACTGCTCCCAGTTCGGAAAGACACTTAACAACGACCCCTCTCTCCGATTCCGGAAGATTCAGCCTGTCAAGTGCTGCCAGCCGGATATTCTCTGAGGATTCCATAAGAAGGGCGGAGAAAAAAGAAAGCCACTGTCTGCCTCTGAAATCGGGAAAGTCCCGGGATATTCGCCCTAGAAATGCAGCGAGACGCCTGAATGTTTTTTTTCCTGTTTCTCCGAGGCGGAGCCCCGGGAACAGCACTTCCCAGACGCCAAGCTCCTCCATCCGCTTAGTTGCCGGATACGGGAAACGTTCTTTAAATGACAGTTCGAGTTCACTCCTCAGGCGGAATCCTGAAAGCCTTACGAGGAGGCCGCCCCGGACGCAGCTCCTGAGGAGTCTCAGCGTATTGTCCTCCAGAGCGAGTCCAAGACGCTGCTCCAGGCGGATTCCCCGCAAAACCCGTGTTGGATCCTCAACGAAACTCAGGTTGTGGAGTACTTTGAGGATTTTTTTGCCGAGATCTCTCCGGCCGCCGAAAAAATCCACGAGTATCCCCCAGGAAGACTGGTTGATTGATATGGCCATGGCGTTTACCGTAAAATCTCTCCGGTACAGGTCGTGCTTCAGGGAATCAGTAAATACCTTCGGCTGGGCGACAGGAAATTCATAAAATTCCCGACGGGCGGTGGCTACGTCGATTTTTTCCCCCCCGGGAAAGACAACAGTCCCTGTCTTATATCGTTCATGGACTGATACTCGAAGACCGTCTTTTTCCCAGCTCTTCAGAAAACGGGGGGCATCCCCTTCCACTACGATGTCGAGGTCAAGATTGTCCCGACCGAGGAAAATATCCCGTACAATACCGCCGACGATATAGGCCCTCATTCCGAGCTTTTCAGCACGTTCCCCAAGGGTTTTCAGCAGACCGGTCGCTTCCGGGGATAGGCTCTTTTCAAGAAGCCATGAAAGATCCTCGGTCCAGGGAAGTTCCGGAGTATCGCTCCGTTCCTCTTTAGGCAGGGAAAGGGGATACAGAGCTTTCACCAGGTCGGTCCGGGTGATAATACCCACAATACGGGATCCGTCGGTTACAGGAAGGCGTCCTATGCTGTGGGTCACGAAAAGCCTGTGGGCCTCGTGAACAGATGCTTCCCTCGAAACGGTGATGACTCCCTCGGTCATGAATTCCCTGATGAGGGTTTTTCCGAATCCGTGAAGATGCGCCTTGTCCAGGTCCTTTCTCGTGATGAGGCCAAGAATGGCTTTCCCCTTCACTACCGGGAGTGCTGAGTGTCCGTACCGTATCATTATTCTGTAGGCATCATCTACCGAAGAGTCTGGGGGGATCACCATGACAGGTGATGTCATGATATCCGATGCAGTCAGCGACGGCTTTATGAAGTCTCCCAGCCGGAGTTCCATTTCCTTAATAAGCGGAAGGGGCTTGGCGTTGTGGAGGGTGACTGACGCAGCCTGTGGATGACCGCCGCCTCCAAGAGGAGAAAGAAATGAAGCCATGTCAAGAATATCGTCATGGCTCCTTCCGATGAGATAGGTCCTGGTGTCCATCCTAACTGCGGCGAGAGCGATATCTGCATCGAAATAATCCCTCAGTCTGTGGACGAAAAGAGACAGGCCGTCCACATACCCCGGAGAGGAGACAGCCGAAAAAACTGCCTTTGCACCATTGATGAACCGGACCCAGCTGTTTTCAATGAGGTTGTCAAGAATCCTCCTCTCAGGAGCCGAAAGGGTCATCTCGATGAAATTGGGTATGCTCGTGAGATCTGCTCCAAGTTCCTTCATCCTCGCCACAGCGGCGAAATCACGGGGAGTTGTGCCGCTGAAGGTCAGTCCCCCCGTGTCTTCGTAAATGCCGGTGGCGAAAAGGGTGGCCTCGTAGGTAGAAATGGAGATTTTCTTTTCGAGCAGGATTTCCACGAGAAGCGTAGTCGTGGCGCCGACAGGTTCGACCGCGATGAACTGAGCATCGATGTCGTCGCTGGAAGGGGGATGATGGTCGTAAACGTAAACGGGAATGCTCTTTTTTCCTAGAAGGGCGGCAAAAGGTCCTAGTCTTGATCTGGATCTTGCATCCACGACGATCAGCATGGTAATCTCGTCGAACTTGATTTTTTTCGGCGTTGCCACAGACCACCTGTTTCCGTACTTCTTAAGGAATTCCCTCACAGTCCGGCTGGCGGATCCTGACAGGCAGAGAATGGCGTCAGGAAAGAGTTTTTGAGCCGCTACCATGCTGGCAAGGGAATCAAAGTCGTTGCCCATGTGACTGGTGATCACTTTCACTGGAGCAATTCCTCCGCGAGGGCTATGCGCCTTTTGTAGGGCATCCGCCGTATGGTAGTCATGTAGGGGCCCCTGGCCCCGTCCATAACGTGAGGCAAAGAAAGCTTCGGGAAAAATCTATCGAAAGAAATGAAGGAAAAAAACCATCCTTCGGTGTTTTTCTCCATTGTATTGATCTTGAAACAGTCGAATTCACTGCCTAGCTGTTCTTTCCTCAAAAAATCCCGGTAAAGAATGGCATCCTCATTTCGCGGAAAGGTGACGGTGCACCGGACGAGTCCGGCTATGCGACGGAAGAAGTGAGCCTTCTTGCCGGCTGCATCGCGGAGGTCGTCAAGGGAGCCGTTGTTCTCCAAAACTATGTCTGCTCTCCGTTTTTTTTCTTCTGAAGGGAACAGGAAAGATTCTCTTCGGAGTATCTCTCCTCCGTCCCAGCCTCTTGTGGAATTCCGTTCCCTTCTCCTCTCCTCCGGAGTAGCAACATATACCGTTGCATCTATCCATTCGGGCACTCCGCCCTCGAAAAGAAGTGGTATTTCTGCCACCACCCACCCTTCAAGTGATGCAGCCAGACGCTCCATTTCGATCCTGACCAGAGGATGAAGAAGGCCGCAGAGCCATTCGTATTCTTCCCTGCAGCTGAAAGCCCTCGAGGCGATCTCACGGGGAAGGATGTTTCCTGCGGGATCCGCCACTTTCATGCCCCACCTGGAGACTGCTTCACTTATGATGGCCGGCCGTTTCCAGAGGCTTCGGACGATCTCGTCCGCGTCCAGGACGGAAGCCCCCATTTCCTTCCAGAAACGGGTCAGCGTCGATTTACCAGCCCCAACGTCTCCTGTTACTCCCAAAGCCAGCATGCTGTTTTTCCTCCTCGCCCCTGTCGTCCACCAGTTTGAACCGGTCGGGGACCTCCCAGAGAAAGCGGGACAAACCGTTGCGGAATGTTGTACCGAA
>LSQX01073688.1_pt1 | contig 10677 bp, 7 predicted proteins | sample 654561 | NCBI WGS metagenome assembly LSQX01 (sample SAMN04489861, study PRJNA283612) | anaerobic digester metagenome | isolation source: 4 biogas reactors fed with cattle manure at either 37C or 55C with and... | place: Denmark: Kongens Lyngby | collected 2014 | reverse complement strand
CACTATTTGTAGCAATAGCAATGTGGTGAACTCCTTCGCCTCTGCTTTCGATAAACTTGGCAATAGTGCTCTCAGGACTTGTAGGCTCTAGTAATTCAATTTTGGTATCTCCAACCTTGAAAAAAGCTGTTTTTACTTTTTGATCTTCTACTGTCTCGATATTATAGCATTTAAAACCTAAAACACCCTCGTAATAAGGGAGTTGTTCTTCAATGCTCCTTACGGCAATACCAATGTGTTCGATATGTGTAATCTTCATATTGTTATATTATTATTATATTTCAGAGTTTATCTGCAAATGTACGGCTTTCAATCATAAAAAAGAATAAATAAGAGATATATATTTTGGAATAAGGAAGAAAGAGGGCATTATCAAATAGAGGAGACACGTAATACCTCCAGCATCTCTTTGCTAATTTCCCTATCTTTTTTTATCGCCCTTTTAAACGGAACATAGACAATCTCATTCTCCCGGATACCGATCATGACATTACGTTGTGATTCCATTAAAGCTTGTATCGCGGCAATGCCCATTCGACTTGCAAGGATTCTGTCCTGAGCGGTGGGAGAGCCCCCTCGCTGCAGGTGTCCGAGTATGGAGACACGCACATCATATTGTGGATATTCCTTTTTTACCCGCTCTGCCAACTTCATCGCTCCACCGGTTACTTCACTTTCGGTGACAAGTACCATGCTGCTGTTTTTCGATTTGCGGAATCCCTGTTCGATTAGTTCTGCCAACTGGTCTTTCTCTATACTTATCTCAGGAATAATGGCTGCTTCGGCCCCGGAAGCAATGGCACTGTTAAGCGCCAGATAGCCACAGTTGCGTCCCATTACCTCAATGAAGAATAGTCGCTCGTGGGAGGTGGCCGTATCGCGTATTTTGTCCATCGATTGCATGATGGTGTTCAGTGCTGTGTCGTAGCCGATGGTTGTGTCGGTACCGTATAGATCGTTATCGATAGTGCCGGGAACACCCACTATCGGTATGTTAAACTCGCTGGCAAAGATAGCTGCACCCGTAAGGGAACCGTCTCCACCAATCACGATTAATGCTTCAATACCATGCTTTTGCATGTTTTTGTAAGCAATCTTACGCCCCTCTTCAGTCATGAAATCTGAGGAGCGGGCTGTCTTCAACATAGTTCCACCCTGTTGGATGATATTACTTACGCTGTTGGTCTTGAACTCGATTATCTCGTCCGAAATCAGTCCCCTGTATCCCCGATAGATGCCGTGTACTTTCATATTATTAAATATTCCAGCACGCGTTACCGCACGAATGGCAGCATTCATCCCGGGTGCGTCTCCTCCGGAAGTGAGGAGACCGACACTTTTTATATTAGAACCCATAATTGATTTGATAGCCTTTGAAGATTTGGATGTCACATATAGGAATTCTTTGATAAACTCCTTTGAAATAACGAAGTGCAAAGATAGATTTTTTTTGTGACGCCTACAAAAAAAGCGGCTTCAAAAAGCGGCTTTTTCAATTTGTGTCTGGGGTTGTAATCGGGCAATATTCTTTGCAACAACCTCCATTTGCCACATAGGCGTGGAAGTAGCTCCGCAAATACCTATAGTGATCTCCTCTTTCAAAAGTGAAGGGTCTATCTCGTCCGGATGGTGAATAAGGTATGAATTGGGATTCTTTTTTTTACATTCGGCAAACAGTACTTTCCCATTGGAGCTTTTCTCCCCTGCAATGAAGATGATCAGGTCGTGCTTCTCCGCAAATGCCTGTATGTTGGGAACCCGATTTGATACCTGTCGGCAAATAGTATCGTACAATTCAAGTGTGGCTCCGTTTTGCATCCGGGATTGAATCAGCTCTCCCACCTCTTGAAATTCTTCAAGAGACTTGGTGGTTTGTGAAAAAAGGGTGATATCTCTTTTGAAATCCAGTTTTTCAATTTCCTCTTTACTCTCTATTACAATGGCCGATTCATTCGTCTGACCGAGTAAGCCATTCACTTCTGCATGTCCTTTTTTGCCAAAAATAACCACTTGCCCATTGTCGGTTTCAGCAAGTAGATATTTTTTCTTGATTCGTTTCTGTAACCCCAATACTACAGGGCAAGAGGCGTCAATCAGCTCGATATTGTTCTGTTTGGCTATTTCATACGTGCTGGGTGGTTCGCCATGCGCACGAAGCAATACCCGCACGTGCTTCAATTCTTTAAACTGTTCATGATTGATGGTAATCATCCCCATCTTTTCAAGGCGCTCCACCTCTATGTTGTTATGCACAATATCTCCCAAGCAATAGAGTATTCCCCTTTTTTGCAACTCCTCTTCCGCTTTGGAGATTGCTTTTGCTACGCCAAAACAGCAACCGGACTGCCTGTCTATTTCAATCTTACCCATTTTTTGCTGTGATTCGGTGAAACATATTCAAAGCCCATTGCAGTTGCCCCTCGATATCCACATGTGTGTTGTCGAGTTCTAAGGCATCATCGGCTTTGCGCAACGGACTTTCTGCCCGTGTAGTGTCGCGCTGGTCACGCTCTTTCACATTGGCCAGTATCTCTTCGTAGGCCGGAGGATTCTCCCCTTTGGCTTTCATTTCGTCGAAACGGCGTTGTGCCCTTATTTCGGCAGGTGCGGTGATAAAGAGTTTTAATTCGGCATTCGGGAAAACGACCGTGCCGATATCGCGCCCATCCATTACCACCCCTTTCTCCTTACCCATCTGCTGTTGCTGGTGGACCAGCTCTTTTCGAACAAATCCAAGGGTGCTAACCCGACTGGCACCATTGGCTACTTCCAAAGTGCGGATTGTGTCTTCCACATTTTCTCCGTTGAGATAGGTCTCTTGTCCCCCCTGCTCATTAGGCTTGAAGGTAATCCTTATGTTGGAAACATGCTTGCGAAGCGCTTCTTCATCCATCTCTGCATCTGTGATCCACCCGTTGCGGATGGCATATAATGCGAATGCGCGGTACATGGCTCCGCTGTCGATATAGGTATAGCCTAACTCCTTGGCCAGGTCCTTGGCCATTGTACTTTTGCCACACGAAGAAAATCCGTCGATAGCAATATTGATCTTGTTTGCCTGCATACCCAAATGAGTGATTTCTTGTCCGTCGTTCCCTACGATAACCCGCGACAGGTAAATAGTTTGAACTAAATAAACAACATACAAAGATAGAATGTTTTTCTGAAATGGTTATTTAACAGATGTGGCGAGAATCACTTTTGGGTTCGTTCCACTATCTGGAAAATAGGATGCTGTTGAAAACCTTAATCTGCAAAATGCTTGTCTGCAAAATCGAGATAACGCTCCCAGTCGTATTCGGTCACATCATGCTCCCCCGCCCTTATATGGTAGCCTATATCGCCCATAATGGGCTGATGCAATGCCGGCATCTCACCCGACTCAATAGTGGATAATCCGTATAGGCGATAAACCGGACCTGCAAGGTAAGCGGATAAGAATTCACCTCTCGGATCGGCCCAAAGATCTTCTTCGGCACTTGCCACATAAACTTTTCTGGGCGCCATCAAGGCGATAAGTTGGTGCTGATCCACCGGAAGGGTCTCCTCCTTATCGTTGTATTGCCGGAAATTTTTACAGAACCAATGGGGAAAACTTTTATTGATGATAGCTGCGGTTTCACCGAATTTCCTTCTGAAAAGGGCAGCACCTCCGCATCCCGAATCATTGGATATCACAATCCGGAAACGTTCATCCTGAGCGCCGGCCCAAAGGGCAGCCTTCCCCTGGCGGGAGTGTCCCATGATGACGATCTTGTTGCTCTCTATCCTCTCCTGGGTCTCCAGGAAATCAACGATCCGGCTCGATCCCCAAGCCCATGCGCCAATAGCCTGCCATTCGTCGGCAGCAATATTTTCAGGATCGTATTCCGGAAAGAGGGAGACAATGCTGTGATCCCTTAGTTCCGGTTTGTCGGGGTAGATATCGTGATAACACATTGTTGCAATAGCATATCCGCGGTCGATAATTTTATCGTAACTCCACCGACTTGCCTGGTTTCCTCTTTCCCAATCGGGATGATCCGACTCTTTCACCAGATGGAAAACGGGAGAATAGAGTACTGTTGTGTCGAAAGTGGTACTATGATTCCCTTTGAAATTGTACCCCACAAAAACAGGTACTTTGCCTGCCGGCTTGTTGGGTATATACATCCATAGGAGCGCCTCGACCTTTTTCTTGCCATTTGAGAAGATAAACCTCACCTGTTTTGAAGTGGCCTTCCCATCCATGGCATTGCGATTCTCAGACACGATTTCATAGGTGACGTCGATTTTATCTTCCGGCGTACGGCCATACATCTGTGAAGAGAATAACTCCAGCAGTTCCGGCCGCCTCTGCCTTTCCCACTGTGTGGAACTGACAATCTTATCTCCATTATTGGCCTGCAGGAGGTCGGGAAGGGTATATGCAGCCACTTTCGATTCATCGTAATTCACGTTCTGCTGGGCGTATAAGCAGATTGTAACCAGCCATGCTATCAATCCAAAATATATTTTCATCTTTATTCTCCGATTAAGTGGGTATCTACAAATGTATATAATTATTTGTTATGCGGGTTGAATACGCTCTTGCTTTATTCCTGATCTCACCCAAAAAGAGCATCCCGGATACTATTCAGTAGTAATTACCAACTCTTTGCCCTGTAGGAGTTGATCGTGTTGAATAAACCACCCTTCTATGGGTTTATTGTCATATTTGATCTGTTTTATCTTCTTTCCGTTACCCTCCTTTCTGATTGTACATTCTTTTCCTTTCCCTAAGGAGAACTTCACTTCGTTGAACAGCGGTACAGAAATGATATATTCCGGATCGGCAGGTGAATAGGTATAGAGTCCGATAGCGTTGAACACGTACCAGGCCGACATCTCACCCGCATCGTCCATACCTGCATAAGCCAGTTTTTCAGCCCCCATATCATAGAAACGATCCATGATACTATCCAGTATGCACTGTGCTTTCTCCTGCTTGTCGATAAAATAATAGGTGTAGGGGATAGAGTGGGAGGGTTGATTCCCGTGGCAGTAATTGCCGATAAATCCAGTCATGTTGTGTGCTTCATATCCTCTCCAAGGTTCGGAGAAAAGGGAGTCAAGTTTTTGATCTACCGCCTGGTGACTGGGAAATAAGGCGATCATTCCTCCCGGATCGTGAGGGGCGAAGAAGAGCGATTGCCAGGCATTCGCTTCCCGGTACATATAAGCAAAGTAAGGATAGTAGGGGTTGAACTCCTCAATCCAGTTTCCATTATCAATTCTTCCGCGCCAAAAGCCGGTAGACGGATCGAACAGGTTCTTATAGTTGGCGGAACGTTCTATCAGTAGTGAGTAGTTCTTCTCGTCATTCAATTCTCTTGCTATCAGAGCGGTAGCATAATCATCATAAGCATATTCCACCGTTTTAGTGACTGCCGCTTTATACTCATCCCATGTAGGCACGTGGGTGGTGTCTTTCTCGGCAATCCAACCCCGTTCGATATATTCATCGAGATAGGGTCTGCCGCCGCGTCCTGGCACTGTGGCGTTTTTGAGCAATAGTTTGTATGCCCGCTCCAGATCAAAACCGGTGATTCCACGCAGATAGCTTCCTGCTACGAATACCGAGGCGTGATCGCCATGGAAGAAAGTGGGCATATACCCCCCTCTTTTCTCTCCTTTGTCGATAATCGATCGGATGATATCGGTAGTGACATCGGGCGACAACATAGCCAACAGTACCAATTTATTGCGATAGTCGTCCCAGAATGATGGATTGGTATAGTAGTGGAATCCCTCATTGACAACCTCTCCTTTTTCATCCGTGAAATCGCCGTTTATATCGCTGCGTAAGGCCGGCCAAAGAAAAGAGCGATAGAGGGTGGAGTAAAAGAGACCTTTTTCACGTTCGGTACCACCCGATACTTTGATTTTCGAGAGCAACTTATTCCATTCCACATTGGCTTCCTCACGTATCTGATCAAAACTTTTGTATAGCATCTCTGCTTCCAGGTTCATTTTTGCATTTTCGATACTGACGAAAGAGAATCCTATTCTGAGCTCCAACGGATCATTTTTTCCACTTCTCTCGCCGAAATTCACCAAAGAGATCTCATGTCGGTTCTTTTTTATCTGTCGGATATCTTCTACCGGATAGTTGGAGACCGCATAGAAATATATCTTCCCTTCGGCATCCTGAAAACCCGAAAAGACGTACTTGCCTATCTTTTGAATGCTCCAATCCTTTACACGGTTGTTGGAACGGGTCATATCGGCCACCAGTTTCTTGTCTGAGCCCTTGGGGTAACTATACCTGTGAAAGCCGCAACGCAGGGTGGTGGTCAACTCTGCGTTAATACCATATGTCTCAAGAAATACCTGATAGTATCCGGGGTGAGCCGATTCGTTATCATGACTGAAGGTAGAGGCATAACTTCCGGGATCGATCTCCCCGGTGACTGGCAATAATGGGATATGCAACAGGTTCCAATGCCCTTTATTGGTATGCGAAAAACCATAGATCACCGTGTCCTCATACTGATAACCCGCACCGCTCCGGAATTGGGTGACCGGACTCAGTTGCACCATGGCGTTGGGTAGGGAACTCCCCGGAAAGACCTCGGCTCCCCAGGTGCGCTCTTTCCAGGTACGCACATACCCCAGGTCTTCAGGTTCCCAAAGAGTAGCCGTACCTAAGAAAGGGTTCACATAATCGCTGAGTTGTCTTTCTTCTGCACCTCTGCAGCCCGATAAAACAATCGACAGAAAAAAGATAATGGATAAAATATGTTTCACACTATTTCTTACTATATCTTCTGTTGGTATCATAAGTTCTGCTTTAAGTTTGTCATTAGTCATCACTGCAAGGTGATGAGAAAATTGATAGCGCACTCTTATGCAAAGTTATTTTTTTAATTTGATAATAAAAAAAATTGAAGGGTTGTAGCTTCTATTTTACTAAGAGCTGGTAATTCTCTTTCCCTTATTGCTTTTCCATCAGGAAGTCACTACCTTTGCGGTATGAAAAAACTTGTAATTGTTGGTTGTGGTTATCTGGCCGATATTGTGACAGATGCTTTTTTACAGGGGTTGTTGCCCGGTTATGATTTGGTGGGAGTCTATTCCCGTACGGCACTTAATGCGGAACGGCTTGCTGCCAGAATGAAAGTGGAAGGGAGTGTATGTAAGGCGTGCTCCTCATTAGAAGAATTATTGGCATTAAAACCGGATTTTCTGGTTGAGGCTGCCTCACCTGTAGCGATGAAAGAGCTGGCATTGGCAACACTCAAAAATGGAACCTCTATTGTTACCCTATCCATCGGAGCGTTTGCAGATACCCATTTTTATGAGGAGGTGAAGAAAACTGCTGCCGCCCATGGTACGCGTGTTTATATCGCTTCGGGTGCCACGGGAGGATTTGACGTGCTCAGGACCGCTACACTGATGGGAAATGCTTCTGCCCGGTTCTTGAATGAGAAAGGGGTGAAAGCGCTGAGAAAATCGGCCTTTTATACACCAGAGATGGAGACAACCAATAAAATCGTTTTTTCCGGTACAGCCAGAGAGGCGATCAATAGTTTTCCGACCGGACTCAATGTGGCTGTAGCCGCTTCATTGGCTACGGTGGGACCTGAGAAAATGCAGGTTACGATGGAGTCGACTCCCCATTTTGTGGGAGACAGGCAGCGGGTAGAAATAAAGAATGAACAGGTGCACGCTGTGGTGGATGTCTATAGTGCTACGCCTGAAATTGCCGCCTGGTCAGTAGTCAGTACTCTTCGGAATATCGATTCGCCTATTCAGTTTTGAATAGCGTCTTATAACAAATAATATAACCACGAATTGAATGGAAATTGCTTTGGCGTATTATTCCATTCCCCATTCCCCACTCCCCATTTATCCATCTATTCCGGTATAATCAGACAAATTCCGCATCACCTTTTCACTTAGCCGGTCGAACGCCTGGCGTGTACGTCCGGTTGATACTTGCATGCAGCGTACTTTGGGATGATTGAGAAGGTGTTCCCCGCCCAATGCACCTACGGTATCGCAATAGCATAGGTTGTCACCTTCTAACCATTGCAGGAAAGGAGTTTCATCCCATGCGGGGGAGAGCCCGGTATTGAAAAGTATCTTTTTGTTTCCTAATTTCTCAAATTGGACTTCATGTAATAAGAGCGTATTCCTGTTAAGGCAGCAACAGATCACTTCCGATTCACCGAGGAGATCGTTTAATGGGAGGAAGCGATAACCTTTTGCTTTGGCTTCTTCTTTTTCACTTCGTGCAAAATAGGAGATTTCCGCACCAAAAAAATGGAGCGCATCAGCAATCATGCCCCCCGATTTGCCGAGTCCAACGATACCTGACTTGAGCCCGGTGATTTCTCTTGCCATCCCATCCCATGGTTCCTGGTCGAATCCGTGCAGGCAGCGTACCAATTCACTGATCACATACTCAACAACCCCTTCATCTCCATAATCACGGATACCGGTGACGGTTATTCCCCTGCTGTGGGCGTAACGGATATCTACATTGGCGCTTTCAGGGGAGTAGAGGGAGCAGCACATACCAATATATTTTACATTGGGACACTGTTCAAGGACCGATTTCCCGAGGTGCGACGTATAGCTGACCAATACTGCATCGGCATTTCCAATCCGGGTTGCGATTTCATGGTCATCATCGGGCAGGTCGCGATAAAGAATCACCTCCTTGGCAAAGGAGAACAATTTTTGCTCTGCGGAGGGGATTAAACTGACAGGTTCAATAGCGACTAATTTTCGGAACATAGCAATATTGTTTTGGAATTGATGAATAAAAAGTTCAAATATAATGAAAGCCGAGTGAAAAACCAAGCTTGCTTGAGCTTTTCCGAGGCGCATCTTATATTATCTAAATATACAATTTTGATCTTACTTTGCCAAAATAAAAAACGCCGCCACAGGATAGGATAGCCACCCTATTATGAAAGCTATCTCACCTGTAGCAGCGCTGCATTCTTATTTTTATGGATGATTGACTTTAATAAATTAATTTTAGAACTTGATACTTGCCCCCCCCGACAACCAAAATCCCGGTTGTGGAATGTTGCCGAAATCAATATGGGTAGTATTGAAAATATTGTTTGCATTGACAAACAGTTCCATGCTGGAAAACTCATAGTTGGCTTTTAGATCCAGTAGGGAGAAGGGTTTGAACCCCACCTCTTCACCAGGTTGCAGATCGACATACTGTACATAAGAGCCGGCTCTCTCCTGCCAGCGGAAATTCCAGGAGAGGGTGAGATTTTTCACTACATCGTGATGAAGTGCGACGCTGAATTTGTGGCGGAGATAGTTCAGGGTGTAATTGGATATCAATGCATCTTCTACCCTGTTTTGGTGGAGCTGCATATATCCCACGTTGAAAGAGAGGAGAGGCTGTCCATTCCCGAACCATTCCTTCAGATCCAGCGCTGCGCTCACTTCAAACCCCTTTGTATTGATCTTGGTGTGGTTCCTCGACTCCCACAACGCATCGGGAGACGGCTTTACCCAATCGATCATATTTCGTCCCTTCATATGGAAAGCGGCAATGCTACCCTTGACGATGGGATGGATATATTTCAGGCCGATCTCGAATGCTTCAGATAGCTCGGCTTCAAGATTGCTGTTGCCGGTATGGGTGGCGGTTGTATAGTAGAGGTCGGTAAAGGTGGGCATGCGGGTAGCTTTGTTCCATGAAGCATAAATCCTCAACGGCTCTAAAGGCCTGTATGATGCGTTTAGTGCGGGATACAGATCGAACTTATTCGTTATCGCCGTATTATGATTCAACAAGCCTCCCACTGAGAGGGTGAACCGGTTGAAGATGAAATTGTGCTCCAGGAAATAACTGATATGGGTGCGGTTATCAGATTTGGCATACTTCCCTATGGTATCTTCCATCGGCTTACCCAACACGTTGCTCATGATCCCTTCGTTGCGGAATTCACCCCCAAAACCGGTAATGCCCCACCGTGAGGCGTACTGCATATTGAGGTTCATTCCGAAAACATCGCTCCGGTGATAATTATGTCCTTTGTCATTGGGTGTTCCTTCCCGGATAAGTTGAAATTCGTCGTAGTGGCGACTCCAGTAAATATGCGGGATAAACTTAAGCTTTCCGTCGGTTTCCCCGCGGAGAGAGGCAAAAACAGCCCGTGTATCGTCGAACTGGTTAGGATAAGCAGCCGTGTAGAAGGTGTTGGCTCCCAGTTTTTTATTGTTTAACCCCGTCTGGAAATCGAGATTAGCCCCATTGATCTCAAATCTACTTTGCCAGAACAGGTTGACGATATTGTAGTCACTGTTCTCGATATACCCGTCGGAATGTTTGTATCCTGCCGATAAAGTATGAAGAGAGCGATCTGCTTTATAGGCACCTCTCGTCTCTGCTCCAAAAAGTCCGTACATCCCCCCTTCCAGTTTTGCAAAACTGTTCGATTCAGTCTCTTTCCGGGTGATGATATTCACCCCGCCGGAAAAAGCGCTGGCACCATACACCAATGAGGATGGTCCCTGTACGATTTCAATGCGTTCGATATCGGAGAGATTGACTGGGATGTTAAAACTGTAGTGTCCCGTGTGGGGGTTGGTGAGGTTTACACCGTTGAGGAGGATGGCTGTCTGGTCGAATGACCCGCCGCGAAGAGAGATGTCCGCCTGTACGCCGTGCGGTCCGCG
>LSQX01008630.1_pt2 | contig 10679 bp, 5 predicted proteins | sample 654561 | NCBI WGS metagenome assembly LSQX01 (sample SAMN04489861, study PRJNA283612) | anaerobic digester metagenome | isolation source: 4 biogas reactors fed with cattle manure at either 37C or 55C with and... | place: Denmark: Kongens Lyngby | collected 2014 | reverse complement strand
CAGCAGGGATTTTTAAGCTTTGAACATTCGATAGTTGTTGTTCTTGATTTAAGTCTATCGTATCCTGTCTTTCGATGAGGAGAAACTTGTTTGACATTGCTAACTTGGAACTGAGGATGTCGTTAGCTGCGCGGGATAGTGCTACGCTGCTTTCCCCGCCTTCATTAAGAAAACTTGTGGCTGCCCGAGTATCGTTTGTAAATCGCCCAATCGCGACTTTTCGCTTCAATCCATAGTTATCGCTGCTCACGATTTGTGATTGTATAGGCTCGATATTCGTTGTTTGCGTTGGTTTTTCCGGCTGGAATCCTGCGCATCCGGCTAAGAATACTATGCTCGCACACAGTAATGCAAAACGAAATCTCATGATGAATCCTCCTGTCATGTTCCGTCTCTATCGGAATTGGAAATCGTAAATCCAATTCTTTGATTATGAAATGCTGTGAATATGTTCATAGCTCTCAATATTCATGCTACACACATTATTAACTACTCTGCGCATGATTGCCTAAGTCGATAAATAAGTCAAGCACTATGTTGAAGCAGACTTTGTTGCGTAAGGGAGATGTCCGATGATGGAAGGGATGCAGGACTCAACAAACCCTTACCCCAACCGCGACTGGGGCTGCAACACACCACTCTTACTTTAGCTGCGACTGGGGTGGCAACACACGCACCACTCTTACTTTAACCGCGCCCGGGGTGGAACATCTTGTTGCCACATGCTGGATTGTAAACGTCCTCGTTTACATCAAAAAGCTAAACAACGTTCTCTGCTACTCCATAGAAACTGGTAGGTTGACGTTCCCGTTAACCGAGAAAGCGCAGCTTTCTATACAAACCTTACCCCAACCGCGCCCGGGGTGGCAACATCTTGTTGCCACAAATATTCTTTCTTGGTGTGGAAACGTCTTCGTTGCCACGAGCGACAGCAAGAATATAAGTTGCTTGCGAGATAGAACAACGTTAACGAAATGATTTTCGTTAACGTTAGCTCCTTCAAATGTAATATATCTGAACACCGTTTGTTCTGATCTCAGCCCTCCACTTAATGCAAATTTTGCATCAACTGCAAGCGACGGCAAAATAAACAACAAAGTACACTACAACTTAGCTGCCATCATTCTCGCTGGACACAGGGTTAACAGCATTCCAAAAAACCATCTTGCCGACGTCGGTAAAATGGTTTTAACAAAGGCTCAACACATGATGTTTGCATCCTAATGGTGTCTAACACGGAAATGCAGATCTCCACAAAACACTCAAGTTTTGCAAATATAAATCAGAGATAACGCACAATTCAAGCGAAAAACATTGACAGAATATTACTAAAGCTAAGTCTTGTCAAATAAGGAAAATAAATGCAAAACATAAAAGGGTGATAGATTGAAGAAAGATTTAACAAACTCAGCTATAGATCGTAAAAACGTATTAAACAACCAATTTGCCTTGCAAGCCATACAGAATGAGATAAAGCTCAATGGTCTGCTTTTTGAAGGCAAGATTGTGTTTTCTAAAGAGCAGATTGCCAATTTCTTTGAAGTTAGCATCCGAACAATTGAAAATTATTTAGTAAGCTATAGCGAAGAGCTATTGCAGAACGGGTATGAGGTATTGAGAGGGAAACGGCTGCAAGAATTTAAGTTGCGTTTAAGAAATAATCATGTTACCGAAATCAATTTCGGTAACATGAAAACCTCTCAATTGGGTATATTTGACTTCCGCTCATTCTTGAATGTAGCAATGCTCCTGGTGGAAAGCGAAAGAGCAAGAATATTACGTGGCGAAATACTTGATATAGTGATAGATACTATCAATATGCGCACAGGCGGAGGCACTAAATATATCAACCAAAGAGACGAAGATTTCCTGCAATCATGGTTTAAGAGTGAGGATTATCGCAAAGAATTTACAGACGCTTTGAAGAATTATGTAGAAGGCGGTAAGTATAAATACTACTTTTATACAAACATGATTTACAGAAGCATCTTTAAAGAGAAGGCATCTGAATACAAGGATATTTTGAAGTTGAAAGCTCAAGACAGAATAAGAGATACCATGTATTCTGAGATATTAGACCTAATAGCCTCCTATGAATGCGGCTTTGCTGAAGTATTGCAGAAAGAGTCAGAGCGATTAAATCGCAAACTCTATTATAGTGAGGTGGATGAACTATTTCGTAGTTTTGAATCACAGAAATTGTATAAACCTCTCATCGAGAAAACCAGAAGGAAGATGGCAAGCAGGGATCTTGCATTCAGAGATGCACTACATCTTCAACTTAAAGAATATGTCACCGCTTTGGAAGCCGAGGAATTTGAAAGATTTTTGGGTGAAAAGAGCATGGAATTGGAGAACAGATTGACTGAGGCGCAAGACGTGATGAAAAGGCTGAAGGAAAGAAGCTAATGCAAATCATATACATAGAATTGGAGCAAGCCATCACAATTCATTCGCGCACAATCGATATTAGCGGAGGCGGAGATAAAGGGTCGTTGAATATAGGTCAGTTAGAAAGCGTATTAGAGCACATCAAAAATGATGATTACTATCCTGATTTTGAATCCAAACTTTGCCACTTGATCTGGGGAGCCTGCAAATTCCACTGTTTTCGTGACGGGAACAAGCGTATTGCTATTGCTTTAGGGGCTGATTTTTTGTTAAAAAACGGTTATATGTTCATTGTGTCTAAGTTCATTATTTATATGGAAAACATCGTCTATCACCTTGCCGCGGGCAGGATAGACAAAGACTTGTTGCACAGAATTATTTCTGCTTTATTACAAGGAAGCGAAGAAGATGAATCTCTCAAGTTAGAGATTTATAATGCAATTAAAGATGAATAGATTAGATATTGTTACACAGGAAAAGCAACTCCTAAATGAGGATTATCGCAAATCTGATACTCTAATTAATGCATTCTTACAAACTGGTAGGTTAACGTCCCCGTTAATCAAGAAAGCGCAGCATTCTACAACCCTTACCCCAAGCGCAAATCAAATATATCCAGATCTTTCACCCGATACTTAGTAGATTTGCCCACCTTAACCTTCTCCACATCATCTATATTCTTCAATAAAATCGACATTCTTTGATATGACATTTCAGTATCCAACGAAGCACATATCTCTTTCGCCGTAAGCATCTTTTCTGCAAGAAGTTCAACTATATTATCCGCCAGATCTTCCAGAATCTCCTTTTGCTCATTCGCTGCATTTTCGATTTCGTCAGAACTGAGCTGATTCCCATGCAAATCTACCGCCACGCCGCCCAGAGCGATTAGCTCATTATTGGCGCTTTCTTCCCCGAGATCAGTCTTGCGGATATAGATTGCGCGACACTTTCTTAGCCCATCTTGCACGCCTTCCCAAGTCCCGCCGGTATTTGAAGAATCAGCCACATAAATATTCTTTGCCAGTCCATATATGATCGGATTTCTTGCCATCGCTAAACCCACCGACCAGGGTGCATGTGGATGAAAGGCACTTAGCACGAGCAAGTCGCCTCTAACTATATGTTTATAATAGGTCTTAAAGCCTGATGCAAATGTCGTTATCCCTTGGGGGAGGACAATAATGCTTTGCCCGGTATATTGCATGGCAAAATCCAGCGCAGCCCGATCAATACCCTTGGCAAAGCCACTGACAACAACCTGATATTTCTCAGTCGCATGCTTAGCCACATTTTCGGTAAACTTCATCCCGTTGGCGCTGGCATTTCGTGAACCGACAATAGCAATTGAATCTTCCATTAGAAGTTGCTTGTTCCCTTTGACATACAAAAGCGGTGGGGAATAGCTCATTTTCAGGTTTTCTTTCATCGTGGGCGGATATTCTTCTGAAGTCAATGGGATCAATTCATAGCCTTGATGGAGCAGGCTTTCAGCCAAAAATGCATTATTCGGCACTTGTTCTTTTGCTTCACGAAGCGACAAGACTTGATTATCATCCAGCGAATAGTCTTCTCTCCAATCGTTTTCACTCAGCGAGAAAAAGCTCTCCAAATTAGCACCATTATCGATATAAATCTTCTTGATAAGATCATTGATCTTCGCGTTTGTCCATCTCTGCAGATGGGAAATCGTTATCCAATAAGCTGCGTGTTGCATGACAATATCCTTTCTGAATGTTAACCTGATTATAATTTATCGCTTCCAACTGTTTTTGCTAATACAATTGGCACTATGAGTTCGGCTCCATGTTCTGTCAAGAACTTTCCGATTTCTTTGATCGTTGCTCCGCTACCATAGATATCGTCAATCAATAATATCTTCTTGCCGTTAACGATCTGAGGGTCTTTCAAAGAAAACACATTTTCCACATTATCTCTTTTCAAATATTGATTGTGGAGCATCTTTTGAGCTGATGTTTTTCTGATTTTCACCAAATCATGAGATATGGGAATCCTCAAAGTATTAGAAACTCGTTCTGCTAAATTTCTTACCAAATCACCAGACACCGTGGGCGGGACATATAATATCAAGTCGAATTTCATTTTCCTAAAATTAGCATTAAAAGCCTTTAATAGTAGCTGGAGCAATGAGTTGGGAAAGTTCCCACCATTTTCATACTTGCATTTGTGGATCACATCCCCGACATTGGTAGCGCCATAATAGGATCCTGCGACTCCATTAATAATGTTTGATTTTTTTGATTCTACCGTCAATATCGGGAAATCTTCTTGGCGGAATTTTCTGAGTTCATTCTCCCAATGATCATTTGGTCTATAATAGTGTTTCGGGAGATTTGTGTTATCACAGTTTGTAAATTCTCTATCACTTGAGTCGCCTAAATGCTTGCATAGATATTCCATACGAGCGTTCGTCGTTTCAGCATAATCCATCATCGCATCCAATTCTTTTCGTTTTGCTTCTTTAACCTTTTCATAAAAGCTATGGTCAAAAGGCTCTGAATTAAGGATGAATTCATACTTCCTTCTATTCTCAAAATATACTTCGCGAATAATGTTTTGTTCCAACAGATCACCGCATATTACGCGAACTTGTGTTTGATTCATATTATTCTTCTTCATCAATTCAAGCTGACCTAAAAGATCATTTTGAATGGAATTGATGATTATTTGATACAAGTTTTTGGAAGGCTTCGCATTTTCAATGAAATATTCCGGCAGATCTCTATCTTCGGGATTATAAAGAAGGATTATTACCGTCGGTTTCCCGTCTCGACCTGCTCTACCAATTTCTTGATAATAATGCACGGGAGATTGAGGAAACTGAGTGTGGATGATAAATCTGATATCCGGCTTATCAATTCCCATGCCCAGAGCATTTGTGGATATAACACATTTCCAAGTGTTGTTGATCAGCCCCTCTTCAATCTCCACTCTATTCTCTGATTTTAACTTCCCACTATATGCCATTGACGGTATCTGTAAATGCTCAAACCATCTGTTGATCGTCTCTGTATCACTTATCGTGCCCGTGTATATAATGCCCGTTCCTTCGAGTCTTGGAACATTATGAGCAAGCCACATCAGTTTTTCATCATCTGACTCTACTTCAACAACATAAAGCTTGAAGTTGTCGCGCAATAGATTCCCTCTAATGATTGTCAATTCACCCGACATTTGGCTGGCAATATCCTCTTCAACCTGCTTTGTTGCAGTCGCAGTTGTCGCTAAGATCGGCAAATATTTTGGCAACTGTTGAACGAGGTTTATGATGCGCCTATATGAAGGACGGAAATCATGCCCCCACTGCGATATACAGTGAGCTTCATCGATTGCCACCATTGATATTTTCATGTTTTTGATCTCATCACGCCAAGTTGAGTTTTCTTGTCGTTCCGGCGCAATATATAGTATCTTCAACAGCCCTTGCTTTGCTTCTTCTATCGCTTGTAAGTTTTCCTCGATGCTCTGACCGCTATGGATGCTTTTTGCCGCAATCCCGAGCGCTTGAAGACTGCTAATTTGATCCCTCATCAAAGCGATGAGAGGTGAAAATACGATCGTAAGATGCTCAAAACATATTGCCGGAAACTGATAACAAAGTGATTTGCCAAACCCTGTTTTTTGGATGAGCAGTATTCTTTCCCCACGAAGTATCCGAGAAATAGCTTCCCATTGCTCATCATAGAAGCTATTTATTTTAAAGCGTTTACGCAGTATTTCTTCTGCTTCATGCCTTGTCATTTCGCCCATATTCTTTATCTCACAATTCTCAAAATTTCCATGTTTTCATAGCTGTCATCAAACATAATTAAGTAAGATATCTTGTCAAGGTTCAACAGTCCAATTGCTATAATAATTATCTTTCAAAGACTTTTATTCTAACATAAATAAAGCAATGAGTTGTGTGATTCCAACGACTGTAAAACCATCCACAAAAGATAACACTTGACTCAGAAATGCCTACGACAGACGATGGACTTAACAGTTAAACAGAATTTTAAAAGGTCTAATAACGAGGGACATCAAAAATCGCATGTCCTCAAAGAGTGCCAGAATAAAAGAGTTGGATTTGTCCAACATTTAAGCCGTAACATGTATGAACATAATAAATTGGATTAACAGGATATGCTGAGAAACCAGACAAAACAGTTTCAGTATGAAATACAGAACTATCAAGAAGACTGCGTAAACAACATTGTAAGTCTTTTTGAGAGATTGCGTCAAAAAGAGAGCTTTAGCAAGGTGTTTGAAGAGCACCACGATGATAACAGCTACAACTTTCCGGTTAAAGATACAAAAAACATCGACATCATGATGGAGACAGGAACCGGCAAGACATTTACATTCATCAAAAGCATTTTCGAGCTGAACAAAAACTTTGGCTACAAAAAGTTTATCATTCTTGTGCCCTCCGTGGCTATCCGCGAAGGCACGAAAACACATTTGCAGGACACCAAAGATTATTTCAAGGCATATTACGCAAACGAAAGAGAAAAAGAGATTGAGACATTTGTCTATGAAGGCGGCAACATTTCGGCTGTTAGCCAATATATCGGAACATCGCACTTGTCAGTTTTAATCATGACACCGAGTTCATTTAGCCACAAAGATAACATCCTCAATCGCCCCTTAGAAAGAGAGATCAATACTCCCGATTTATTCCTCATAAATCAAGACCCCTTAAATACATATTTGGAATGCCTCAAGCGACTCAATCCAATCGTGATAATGGACGAAGCCCACCGCTTTGAAGGGGACGCTTTTAAGAAATATTTTGAGGGATTTGATAATTATTATCTTCGTTTTGGTGCAACATTCCCGAAGAAGAAAAACAGTTTACTCTTATCCAATGTTGCCTATATTTTGGATAGCATATCTTCGTTTAGACAGAGTTTGGTTAAGAAGATTGTCGTTTACACCCAAGACATTGTAGATAATGCGGACACTCTCATCGGCATTGAACGGGAAGGAAGCAAAAACACAGCAATTGTAAATACCTTAGCAAATGGTGTGGTTTTCAGGCGAGTCTTAGGCGCAGGCTCAGTTTTCAATGGCAAAACTATAAAGAAGATCAATAAAGATAATCTCGTCTTAGCAGATGACACACTCGTAAAAGTTGATTACTCTCTGTCGGATGAGTCACTGAGAGCGATGATCAATCAAACCATCAAGATACATTTTGAAAAAGAACAGACACTATTTGAACAAGGCATCAAAGCCCTCACTCTATTCTTTATGGGAAGCGACATTAGCTTATATCGCGGCGATAATCCCAAAGTGAAAAACATCTTTGAGGAAGAATATAAGAAGCAATACGACGCGATTGTAAAAGAGCTGGATCAAGCCGGCGCCTACTACAAATATCTACAAAAAGACTTCGATCAAAACGGCGAGCTATTGACACATAAGGGATATTTCTCAGGCGATAAAGGCAATGCTGATGAGAAAATAAAAAGTGGAGTGGATGAGATTCTGAGAGACAAAAAGAGACTGCTTTCTTTTGAAAGCCCCACGCGTTTTATTTTCTCAATCTGGGCTTTGCAAGAAGGCTGGGACAACCCCAATGTCTTCACAATATGCAAGCTATCCAACCAAGGAAGCGAGATATCCAAACTTCAGCAAATTGGCCGCGGCTTACGCATCTCAGTAAATCAAGACCTACAACGAAATACGCTCAAACACCTGGATGGCAACCAAGAAGAATTCTGGGAAATCAACAACTTAGATGTAGTCGTATCAGGCAAAGAGCAAGGATTTGTAGAGGGCATACAGAACGAAATCTTAAGCAATTCCTTCCTCATTGCCGAGGTGTTTACAGTGCAAGAACTCAAAATACTGCTAAAAGAAAAAGGCAACTTTGATGACCGCACCATCCGCAAGATCAGCAGATTGATGGAAGATAGTGAAATGATTGTCTTCAAAGCAATCGTTGACGGCATTGACGTTTTTGAAATATCACCGCAATTTTCACAGATTCTAAGACAACAAGAGCTGCCGGACGATCAGATAAAAGTGATTGAAAATCTTTTTGCAACAGACGCCGGCACTTATGTGCAAAAAGCAGAAAACATTAAGAGCAAAAAGAAAGTATTCATCAAAGACATTCACCTCAAAGAATTTCAAAACCTTTGGAAAGCAATCAATAAAAATGCTTTTTATATGCTCGATTCCCTAAGCAAAGATCAGGAAGAGCAATTAATCCAAAATATAAAAAAGCAGATTGAATCCGTAAACATCGAGAAAATACTATTGCAGACCATTAGAGCCGAGCTCAATATCAATAAACTTGGCGGACAAGGCGCTGTAACAGAGAGGCTGACAGACACCGTCTCATATAGAAGCAAGATAAACTATCTGGAATTAGTCCAAAATCTATCAAACACAACCAAGACACCACTTTCTTTTATAGTAAAGGTTTTCAATGCCTTAAGTGATGATTTCAAGAATAAAATGCTTTGCAACAACCCGGAGCAAGCTCAAAAAGAAATCTCAGAAATCATCAATCATAATTTAATTTCCATGCTCAAAACCAAGATTCATTATGGTAAGCTTAATGGAAAAGCTTTGCCCAATGTATTTAAGAAAGAGAATGGTAAGAGCTATTTGGATATAGGGAGTACGGGCAAATATCAAAAAGACATAGAGCATGACTTTTCTCTGAGACATAAATGGGTTTTTGAAGAAGTTATTGAATATGATAGCGATTTTGAGCTTGAAATAGTTCAGCAAGACCCCGATATCGATAGCATTGAGATCTTTGGCAAATTGCCGCGCTTGAAGATCAAAACACCATTAGGTGATTACAATCCCGATTTTTGCTATGCAATTAAGAGCGCAAACGGCAACAAGATATTCCTCGTAGTAGAAGCCAAAGGATATGATTCCTCCACGAAAATCCCCAAAGATGAGAAAATGAAAATAGATTTTGCAAAAAAGTATTTTGAAGCCCTAAACGATCATTATAAAGACCAAAATATCAAAGTCTCGTTTAAAGAGCGGATCAATAGAACGCAGCTTGCAACTTTGATAAATTCTACAATATAGCTATAAAACGGAATACAGGTGTAAGGACATAAAATGAAGAATCAGTTTTTAGAAGAAGGATATTCAGTTGTTGATACAGATAGTGGCGTGAACAAGCTCTTAGCCTTCCTCAAAGAGCATTACCCAAGCATTATCAAGGACAATGAGATTGATCTCAATGAGCTCAAAGCCGTAGCGGGCTTGCCCATTGATGAAAAGGTAAATGGATATGGTTTGAATTTTGTAGGCCGTAACTTTGCTCGTGCAAAATACTCTCAAGAAACTGATAAAGAATTGCGTCTTAATACAGCTATGAGCAAAGATATAGATACCACTCAAAACTTGGTATTGAAAGGTGATAACTTAGATAGTCTGAAGATTTTGAAGAGCTACTACACCGGCGAAATAAAGTGCATATACATAGACCCGCCATATAACACTGATAAAGACGAGTTTATCTATCCCGACAAGTTCGATGAAGAGGAAGCAGAAGTTTTGGGCTTAGTAAATCTTAGCGAAGACGACTTTGCACGCATGGATTTTAGCTTCAAAACAAAAAAGAGCCACAATGGATGGCTGTCCTTTATGTATCCGCGCCTACTTTTAGCAAGAGATTTGTTAAGCAAAGATGGGGTTATTTTTATTAGTATTGACGATAATGAACAAGCTAATTTGAAGTTGCTTTGTGATGAAGTGTTTGGGGAAGAGAGCATGGTGGCAAGTTTTATTGTTACTCGTTCAGAGGGTGGGGGCTTGGCTAAACAAGCCATTATAGGGCATGATTACTTGCTCGCATACTCAAAAAACATCATGGAGTTCACACCGCTTGGTAAACCAAAAGATATTCGTGGACAAGTTGTTACAATTGAGGGTGAAGAATACTGGATTGAGACTGATTGGCTAAGAAAAGAATTTGGAAAATATGGAACATTAAATTATGAGGATATCGTAGAAATTAGAGGGCAATCAAAGAAAGATGAAATTGATGCAGGGCTCAAAAATGGAGAATATGTGCTAATAAAGAGAAATGATAAACATATTGTTGGGCGTTATCGTAAAATAGCGGATGATACATCTAAGTTTTATACAATTTTAAAACACTTAAATAAGAATGGAATTGAAGATTTAAAGCAACTTTGTATGAGCGATTATTTTGATTTTCCAAAACCTGTTTCATTAATTAAAGAAGCGGTTTTAGGCGCAACAATTAGAACAAAGGATGATATTATTCTTGATTTCTTTGC
>LSQX01294770.1_pt1 | contig 10682 bp, 6 predicted proteins | sample 654561 | NCBI WGS metagenome assembly LSQX01 (sample SAMN04489861, study PRJNA283612) | anaerobic digester metagenome | isolation source: 4 biogas reactors fed with cattle manure at either 37C or 55C with and... | place: Denmark: Kongens Lyngby | collected 2014 | reverse complement strand
GTTAAAAAACCTATTAAGGTGGTTTCTCTATGCGTAGACCAGGAAGAGTTTTCTTATCTCCCAATTAAAGAGCATGAAGGCTTTAATTTTCTGTGGCAAGGGCACAACTACGACCCAAATGGCAGGAAAGGTGCTGCACTTGTTGAAAAGGCTTTTCGAGAATTACGCGAAGAAGGTGTATTTGGTGAAGATGTAAATCTGTATTTAAAATATCGACCTTATGAAGACTTTAAGGTTGAGATCGATCGATTGGAAGCAGAGCCTGGGATAATACACATATCAAGTACTCTTCCGGAAGACGAGATGAAAGAGCTTTATTCCACAACCGATTGCTGCATCAACACCTCTCGCGGAGAAGGGTTCGGATTTATTCCCCTTGAACAAATGGCAATGGGGAGGCCTGTGATTATTACAGATTGGTCTTATCCATACCTGGATTTACCCGGATGCTTTCGTGTAAAATATGAGTTAAAAAAATCTCCGGTTATATGGCTTTACAAACACATGGCATTTACGAAACAGCATATTGAATGGAATTTAGGTAAGGGCCTAAAAGAGATTAGATTACCTAAGTATATAAGGCGATTATCAAACGGTGATCTTGAGTTCGGAGTTAGTGGGTGGAGCAGATCAAAGAAAAGTGTTTGGAAGTCAATTCGTAACCTGTTGGCTGATCTTCATGAAAAGTCAGGGCTTTACTGGAAGCCTGGAAAGCACAAAAGATTTACTCTGATGCTAGAAAAGAGGGGATATGATGCGGAGGTAAATATTGACGATCTTAAAAACTACATGGTTTTTATGTATCGTGACAAAGAAGCTCTTAGTAAGAAATCAAAAGAAATATCGGATGCTGCGATTTCAAAATGGGGTATACACAAAATGAAAATAGAATTTCTTTTGGCAATAGAAGAGTTGAAAAGAATAAACATAATTAGAGGGGATTGCGATGTCAGAATATAACACTCCAAAGTCTTTTAGGAATCAGAGCATCAAGGTTGCTATTGGTCCTTATGACGAAAACGGTAAGCAGAAGCAAATTGAAGTATCGGACCTTCCCTATGGAAAGCACAAAGAGTTTATCAAAAAAATCAGTGCTATCTGGATGCGGTCTAAGGTGATCCCGGCAACTGGTGAAATGTTCAACCAGATTCTTACAAAGCAGATATCAACTGGGAAACAACCGATCGATGCCATTGAAGAAATCTCAAAACACGTACTGAGCGTTTTTGAGGGGTCAACAGATGATGAAAAGATTTCTCTTTTAAAGCTGGTAACTTCTGACCAGGTTACCGATAATGATATTGAAAAAATGACCGGTCCTGAAATAAACGGTCTGTTGATATTTCTGATTGGGCGCAACTTGGAATCGGAAAAAAATTTAGAGGCCTCATTGAATTCTATCCTGAGCCAGACAGGCCAGACAATAGAGAAATAGGGTACAGTGAGGCGTTCTTTTACGAATCGTTTTTAAAGGAGTATAGTAAAACTCCTGCAGAAGTTGACAGTATGAGTTGTAATGATGTGTATATGATTCTTTACGCTCAAAAGGCAAAAGAGATAAACAGGCAGTTTGAAAAGGCAAAGGGCTCTGTTGGTGTTAAACCGGCAAGTTACGACACTCTGAGAAGGCTTGGATCCTAATGTTTAACCAAAAGATCGCAGATGCTTATTTAGAACTGTTCCTGAAGTCTGACAAGTTCAAGGCTGGCACTCGCGATGTCCAGTATTCTTTAAAAAATCTAACTGTTGATGTGGCTAAAACTGCAGCAGGGTTTGCCGGCGGGATCGGGCTTACTCAGGCAATTAATAAAGTTCGACAAGTCACAATTGGGGCTGTAAAAGACTTTGCTCAATTCGAAGTTGGGATGCGTGCGGTTTCAACTCTGGTTGATACTCAAATTACCAATATGGACGATCTGAGTAAAAGCGTAATCCAGCTTTCCAACAGATTTGGTAAAGACAAGAACGGACTTACCGGTGCACTCTATGAAGCACTTTCGGCCGGTGTTGATGTCGCTGACTCTATCAAATTTTTAGAAGTTGCGACCAAAGCTGCCATCGGCGGAGTGACAGACACAAAAATAGTTGTTGACGGGTTGACCTCCACTCTTAATGCTTATGGTTTAGGTGCTGATCAGGCAGAGATGGTTTCTGATGTATTGTTCAAAACCATCAAAGTCGGTAAAACAACTATGGATGAGTTATCCGGGGCCATGGGTGGCGTTGCTGCGATGGCTAATTCTGCAGGAATGTCACTTGACGAACTCGGGTCAGCAATAGCCACATTGACACTTTCAGGATTGAGCACTTCTGAGGCCGCCACTACTGTTAGATCGTTACTCAGCGGCATAATTAAGCCAAGTGACGATGCCAGAAAACTTGCAGAACAACTCGGAATTCAATTTGATGTTGCATCTGTTAAGGCAATGGGTTTTTCGAAATGGCTTGAAGAGTTGCGATCAAAAACCGGTGGATCGTCAACGGCACTTTCTGTGCTTGTTCCAAATGTCCGGGGACTCAACGGCGTTGTAATGCTGACAAACGATGGTTTCAAACGATTTAACGAAACCATGGAGGAAATGCAAACCAAGACCGGTGCTACAAGCGAAGCTGCAGACAAACTGGAAGGATCATTATCCAGGCTTTGGGAAACGGCTGTCTCACAAACAAAAAACGCTATTACCGACAGTGCTCCTATAATCGTTCTGTCAAATTTGCTTAAAGGTATGTTAAAAAATTATACCGAAGCCAAACTTGACACAAAATACTTTGAAGACGCTTTGGCGGCAAGCAACCCAGAATTACTGAACAATGACCAACTCCAAAGAATAATTGACTCAAAGCAAAAAGAAGTTGAGAACTGGCAAAAGATATCTGAGGCCTGGGGGCCAAGAAATACTCTTGTTAAACATGGTGCTCTGGGTGATCCTGGGCAAGCTGTAAAGAATCTTGAAGAGTACACCGATAAACTGCAGCAAATTGTAGATATGAGAAACATGGAGGCGGGCGTAAATAAGCGCATTGCTGATGAGCAGATGGCGAGACGGAGACAGGTGGAAGATGCCGCCAAAGCTGCAGCACAAGCCGAGGAAGAGAGGGTACAAAAGGAACTTGAAGAAGCAAAGAAAAAGGCTGAGGCTGAGGCTGAAAAGATCCGGAACGCTGAGAAGAGTAAAGACGCTGCGGAGAAAAATGCTGAATTATTAAAAAGCATTGAAGAAGATAAAATTCGCGTAAGCGAGCGAGTGATTTCTATTCAGGAAGAGCAGGCTGCAAGAGAGATTGATCTCAAAAGGGAAACTATAGAGCAGGCCCAGAATTATAACAGTCTTTATTATCAAAGCCAGATCGAACAGTTGGAAGTCCTTGTAAATGATGAAAAAAGATCGATTCCTGAAAGACTACAGGCTAACCAAGAGCTGTTTGACAAGAAAAAAGAAATGTCTGAAAAGGAAAAGGAATATAGGCTTGAGATATTAAAATTAACATTAGATGAAGAGAAGCTATCTCTTGAGCAGACTAATGCTGGAATAGATCGATATATTCTTGAGCTTGAGGGCAACTTTGATGGGTTGATAAAAAAGGTCAAAGAGTCGTCTCTTCCAAACAAACAAGCTGTAGAAAAAGGCCTGAGAGAAGAAAAAGAGCTGCGAATAGAAAGCCTTAAAGATGTCCAGGAAGCAAACAAAGATCACTTTGAAAAAATGGAAGAAAGCGGAAGGGCGGCTGCGGAAAATATTGAACTTGAAATTAAAAACAGGCTGACAAAAGAATTTCAGACAAACATAAAAACTAGTGTTGAGTTAGACAAGAGCCTAAAAAAAAGTGTAGATGAAACTACAAATACTATAGTTAGAGGAATGAGCGGAATATTAAACAGGTCAATAACATCTTTTGGAAATAGTGTGTCGGAAACCTTTAATGCTATTTCACAAACTTTAGCAAGCACGTCGTCTTCATTTTTAGAAAAGTTTACAAAAGGTGCAGGACAATCCTTCGGGCCTATGATTGGAACATTAATCTCGTTTTGGTCAAGTGTGATTACAGAAAATATGAGAATGTGGGAAGAGGATGAGGCCAGAATTGAATATGAGCAAGAGGCAAAAAGGCAATTATATGCACAAACAATTCAAACTCTCAATCTGGCTATAATAAAAACAAGAGAGTGGATGGACGAGCTAAATAAAACTGATATCTCTAACTGGTCAATAGAAGAGTTGCGAGAAGGGAAGGCAGATATAGCTAACAGATTAGCTGATAATGTAAATGCAGCTCTGGGCTCAGGCCAATTAACAGGTGAGGACTACTTTACCTTGTATGATCTGATTGGGTCAAAAGATACTGATCCAGATAAGTACAAAGCCTTTATTGAAGGCATAGCTGTGCACAGTGGCAGTGGTGGATCTAAGCCGGTGTACCAGAAATATATTGAAGGGGGGGCGATTAGCGAAAGAGAAGACGTAGCGATTCAAAGGTTTGTTGCTGGGATAGGTGACAAATTTGCGTATCGAACAAGGCCAGAGGGTAGAGGCCCTGGCTTTTCCGCACCTACATCGGCAATCAACGATGAAGGATTTATCATTCCTGAAGACTGGTTTAAGATGCTATTTAGTGAAATTGACACATCTGCCTTAGAACAAATAAGTAAGTATAATGAGGAGATAAAAAAGAGAGAGCTTGGACAGTCTGGAATAGATCACACTAAATCAATTGATAGGGAAGATTTTCTGGCAGATCTTGAAGCTGAAAAAACAGCTGGCGCACTTTCAGAGCTTGATTATTACAAAATACTATACGAAGCCTCAAACATTCGCGGAAGCCATGCGAGAAACGGTATTGATCCATACGATTGGTTTAGAGAAGATGAAAAACCAAAATACAAAGCCGATTATGAACAGGCGCTTCTTGGGGGCTCTATAAGCGGAATAATTGGCCTCTCTGAAGGTGGTATTGTCATGGCTCCAACATTCGCTCACCTTGCAGAGCATGGGTCGCCTGAAGCAGTAGTGCCACTTGACCGGTTACCAGAATTCCAGTCTCTTTTTGCAGGGCCAGGAAGCAGATTTGGAGCACAAGAGATAAATGTAAATGTTGGGATCGATCCCAATATTCCACTTACTCAGGACACTGCTACTGCCCTAAGCAGGCAAATAGGAGCCAGAATTGAAACAATCTTAAGGAGCAAGGGGTAATGGCAGCACCTAAGGCATTAACCGGGGCACCTGTAACAATTACTGTTGACGGTGTTGATCTTCACAAATATGGGCTAATTGTAAATAACGTTCATAACCCATTACCTTCTGCGGTTGAGTCAACAATCCAGCTAAAGAATAGGGATGGTGCCTTTGATTTTACTAACTGCTATGGCTCAAGGATAATGACAATTTCCGGTGAAATTATTGCCGACAACCACAACGGATTAAACAATAACATCGATGGCCTCAACTCTTTGTTTAGACTTAAATCAGACAAGACTGGAATCAAAGTGATTTTTTCGGACAAGTCTGATCGTGTATGGACCTGCAGATATAGCTCTTTTGACGTACAGGCAAAGACGCTAAAAAACTATGGTCGTACTGCCACTTACACGCTTACACTAAATTGCTTAAAGCCATGGTCAGAATCGACTACTCCAAGGTATGGATATGCAAGGATATCTATAAATAAAAATTTGCATATCATATACAGTGGAACAATGAGAACTCCACTTAACTATACGATGTTAATAGGTCATTATGATGGCAGGGTAAACTACCTCGATGCTCTTGGAGATTCAAAACAAGCCAACTTTTGGAGTGGGTCAAACTGCTCAATAGGCACAGAAAGCGATCCTTTAGCATATGATGGGAGCTGTGTAGAATTTGAAAGAGTAAGCGAAGGCTCTTTTAAAATATCAAGCGGTCAATTGCTATTAAATTATGTTGGCAAAAATGATCCACATGTATTAATTGTAAAAGTGCGCACCAGAGCTACAATAACCCTTAGAGTGGTATACGATGGAAACATTACAAGAGAAAAAACAATTCTACCTCTTGAACTAAATCAGTATGCAAGTGGGTATATGATACTTTACCCAGAAGATTTAGAGGAAGCCTCTCAATTACAAATCGAAGTTGATGTATTGGATGATAGCGAAGATGATGAGGTTTCAGTTGACAGTGTGGCACTATATCGATTAAATGATCTTTTCGATCAAGATTATCCGTATGATTATTTTGTGCCACCTCCCTATGTGGGGTATGTTGCCTTTTTAAAAAATTTAGACCTCCCTAAGCTAACGCTGTCCAGTAGCAACAACAATTTCCCATGGAAAACATCTGACGGATTGGCTGGGTTTTGGGAGGTTGAATCTAACTACGAGGAAGAAAGGGTATTGTCAATAGTCAAAGACCCTCTTGGTATCAAACCCTGCCTGTTATTCTATTGCAGAAGTATTGATTCTGTTTCAGCAACAGGGCCCAGAGTACCAGTAACAAAGTTAAAAACATACCGTATTTTCTTTGAAACAATGTGCACATTGTTTGAAAAGGCTGGCCCGGTTGGATATGTAAAAATAGTTTTTTATGTTCGAGATGAAACCGGAAACCAATTAATGACAGAAAGTCAGGTTTCTATTGAAGAAGCAAACGGAGTCTGGGAGAGGCATTTTATTAAAGTTGAAGACTTGCCCGAAGGCGCAATGTTTGGTGAATTTATAATCGCTAATGGTGGCGAAGTGAATAGCAAAGTGTTTATAAAAAACATATTAATTGTAGATGAACTTGATCACGATGCTCCGTACGAAGAGTATATAGACCCTGTCATTCAAACACAAAGCCCTGGTGGGTTAAGTAACTATAAAGAAGAAGTACAAGTTAATAACGAGAATATGGTTGTTGTGAGATTTAGCGGAGACACAGGGGCGGGAAACGGGATGAGCGGATTTGCTGGAGACAGATTTATACTTTCACCCGGGAAAAACGTTTTAAGCCTTAGAGATGCCCGCTGGTCAGATAATAGTAACAGCCCTGTTGAAAACCCAGAGCAGCAAAGCCTTGGTACTGCAGTTATTATTTACTCATACACTGAGAGGTACCTGTGAGCTACATCTTAGAATTATTGGATCGAACCGGCAACAAGGTGGCTCAATTAATGAGTAATGAGTGCTCCGTAAAGATCCGGCGCACAATAAACAGCGAATGGTCAATTGCAATAAATTATCCCATACCACCAGAGGGGCAAGGAATAGACAAGTCAGAGTATTTTAATCTTTGGAAGGTTAGAGCAAGAATTATAAATACTGAAAACCTTAATGATAAAACTACGTTTGTTTTACAGAAACCAGAACTCGATTCATCTTCTGGAAGGGTTGAGTTAGTTATCACTGGCGAACATCTTTGTATTGATATTATGAGATCTGAGGTTGTTAATGGACATTTAGACATACAGGAGTTACCAGCCTACCATGCTTTTAGTTATTTGCAAAGATATAGCTCTATCGATATTAACGCTGAAGATATTGCCACTTTGGTAACTGTAAAAATATCTTGGGAAACTGTTTTGAGCGCATTCCAGAAAATTCTTTCTGCGTGTTCTGCAGAGTACGGTTTCGATGAAACAAATAACGAGATAGTTATCAAAAAATCAGTTGGATCATCTAATAAGTACATCCTTATTCAGTCAGGTAGAAACCTAAACAGTTTAAAGGTTGTAAGCCATAATCAAAACGTAATTAACAAACTGTATGGAGTTGGCACTGGTGAGCCGCCTTCAACAATTGCAGGTGCAAGACACAAGGTAACTGCAAAATCAGAGCAAACTATTGCATTAGATTCTAACAAAATAGTTCCCGAAAATGGCTCTTGGAATGGATACAAAGTAAAAGCAGAAGACGATGAACTGTTTACAATCACTGACTCAAAACACCAGACAGACAAAGATACGATTGAGCTCTCTGGTGATTTGTCAGGAATAAGCGTTGGTGACTACCTGGTCATTTGTGACAGTTACGGAGATCCAGTCAACTACATAGTCGCAGGAACTTCAATTAGCTTACGCGGAGCCATTTCAGGAGTTTATAAAAGTACCAAATATGATAACACAATAAACCTAATCAAAAACCCGGAATTCAGTGAAAGTGGAAGTTGGAATAATATTGGTAGTATAGTAAGTGCTAATTTTACAACTGATTATGTTGTCTATGGGACAAGATCGTTAAAAATAAACACTGTTACTATTGACACCGGGACAGGCCAAACCGTTAATGTTAAACTGGATAGATATTACTATATATCTGTAAAGATGTATTTGGTTTCAGGCGCTGCGAGGCTTGTTATTATTATGGATAACCAAGTCTATAAGCTTGGCGCAGTTTCATCTGCAGGATGGCACGAACTGACAGCTAAGATTAAGGCTCGTAGTTCAAGTGTTGATGTACAAGTAAGGTCTGCTCTTTCAACAAATACTGAATTTCATATTGATTCTGCAATTGTAGCAGAGTGCGAACTTATAAATAACGATTTACAAGAAAAGCCTTTTGTTGTTAATTGTGGCCAGATTGGTTTGTGGTATGAGACTTTTGATAATTTGATAAAGCTAAAAGATCCTGTGGTAGAATACCGGGCCAAATTTGTTGATCTGCACAGAATGTCGCCGATAGATTTTCCATTTGACAAAATAGAAACAGGTGATTATGTAACTATAACAGATGAAAATATTGGTATCAGAAACAAACGAGCAAGGATTACTGAAATTAACATAGATCCGTTTAATCCCGAACTAACAGAACACACTATAACAACAGGCGTTTAGCTATGACAGATATAGCTCAGTTAATTTTAGGATTAAGCAATAGAATAAAAGCGCTTGAAGACGTTTTAAGTGCTTCTCAAACAAGGGTACTCGATATAAATACAAGCAATCGCATTAGTGGATCGGCTCAAAGAATACCAATATCGGGAGAAGAGTATTATATAGATTTTGACGGTAGTGCAAAACTAAAAGCTATACAAATAGCAGCCGAAGCAAATACATTTTTTAGTGCTGATGAGGATGGGATAGTTGTTGATCCAGAGATAATACCAAACGATACTGATACTCAGGGATATTTATGTGTAAAAGAAGATGGAACTGTTTGTAAAAGATCTGGAACTGGCGGAGATGAGGGTGTTGAAAATCCTATAATACTAACTGTTGATAGTTGCAAGGCAAAAATAGAACTGAATAATGTAAACAATAAACCGGTATTTGTTGTGTCACTGTCGGACGACGGAGGAAGTACATGGAAAATAAGACAAAGACTATCGCTTTAATTTTTACACTATACACTGCATTGTTTGCGGGCTATGAGTTGTGGGGACCGGTAAGCGTTGTTGGCGATTCAGCAGAAGCTGCTGTTTTACGCCTTGGCCATACACCTGCAGCCGCCTTGCAGCCAGACAGCATTCTTGTAAAGTTACCAGATTCTACTATTGGAACCTATCCGCTAAGTGCAGCAATGTCAGATTCTGTTCCGTGGGATTTTATCACTGATAAGCCCGATTCGTTTCAGTCCAAAAATCATAACCATCCTATATCTGATGTAAATAATTTAATAGATTCGCTTAATAAAAAGTATAATACAGCAGACACTAACAAGCTGCAACAGAAAATTACCGGAGCTGCAACCACAGTTACAAGTAATAATCTCACTGTTAGCTCAGCCTTAATTTCCAACAGTTCAGGTAAAATAGCCGTATCCCCTGTAACAAGTGCTGAATTGGGATATTTAGACGGAGTTACAAGTAATATCCAAACCCAAATAGGTAGTAAATCTGATACAAGCCACAATCACGCCCTCTCGGATGTCACAGGGCTAAACGGTGCATTGTCAGGTAAGGAGCCCACTATTACAGGTAGTACAGAGGGCAAATTCTGGAATGGGCTAAAGCAGTGGGTGAACATAACTATCGGACATGTGCTTGGCCTGAATGACACAATTACTAACCATAGAACAGCGATAGCCAGCAAACTAAACATCTCTGACACTTCTTCTTTGGCAAGAAAGAACCACGGGCACTCTCAATCCCAAATTACTGGGCTTGTCGATACTGTAACGGCCCATCGTAATGCAATTAACAATAAACAGCCTCTTGACACTGATTTAACGACAATCGCTGGCTTAACACACAGTAACAGGCACGTAATGGTGTCGAATGGGTCAAGTTGGACACGTAGAGCGCTGGCAGAAGATGACTTGCCCAGTTTAAGTGCTGCAAAAATCACTTCAGGCACACTTGACAATGCTCGTCTTTCTTTTAATCCTGATTATTTTGTACAGGGTACAAATAGTAGACGATCTATAGCTTTTGGCGCAAATAATCTTGATAATAATAGATACAGCACATTTTTTAATATGTATAGTAGCGATCCTGCTTATAGCGGTTTACCTGGCGGCTTAGTTATGGGTTTACGTTCACAACATGCGGAGAATAGCAATTACTCTTTAGAGATAGTAGGCTATCCGGGATCACACTTATATTTTGGAGGATTGCTTAACAATGTGCGGCAGGTTTGGCGGCAGGTTTGGCATGAGGGCAATTTTGATCCTGATAATTATCAGCCATTAAACACATATCTCACTGCAATTGCCGGATTAACTCCAACAGCCCGGAATGTGATAATAGGTACAGGTACGACATGGACACGTAGAGCGCTGGCAGAAG
>LSQX01199030.1_pt1 | contig 10682 bp, 12 predicted proteins | sample 654561 | NCBI WGS metagenome assembly LSQX01 (sample SAMN04489861, study PRJNA283612) | anaerobic digester metagenome | isolation source: 4 biogas reactors fed with cattle manure at either 37C or 55C with and... | place: Denmark: Kongens Lyngby | collected 2014 | reverse complement strand
CTCCGTTGGAGCTACTGCGCCAGCATCTCCGCTATGGTTACTTCACGGTTTTCACGCAGTGAGACCTTGCCGGCTTCGAGAGCGGCGATCATCTCAACCTCGACGTCCACCGGCACGGTCTGCTTGTCTTCGAGGACGTAGTCCACGAAGGCCTGCTGCAGGTACGTGTACAGGTCTGCCAGGTCCGGGGTCATGGGCTTCCAGCCGGCGCTGCCGTAGAGGTTGAACTGCCAGCCAGCGCTCATGTAGGGCTGCTCGCCGACGATCAAGACGCAGTCGCGGCCGCTATCGAAGCGCACGCGGGCGAGATTGCGGCCTTCCTGGCCGACGTTCATGACGGAGACCGCGCGGTCGCCGAAGACGCCGTAAGCCATTGAGAGGGCGTGGATGCCGTAGTAGACGAGGTCATTGCCGCAGCTTGACGTCGCGACCCAGACCTGGCCCCACTTCCCCTCTTCAACTTCCTTCTTAGTGTTCACGATGTCGGGGACGAAGCGCAGGGAACTGGAGCACATGAACTTGGTGCCGGTCTCCTCGACCCATTTCTGCACTTGCAGGGCTTCTTTGGTGGTCATGGCGAGGGGCTTGTCGCAGAAGGTCGGGATGCCATTCTTCAGCGGGGTATAGGCGTACTCGTACTGGCGGGCGCTGCCATCGTCCACGATGACAACCGCGTCCACGCCGGTGGAGGCCTCGTCGGCGGTGTCGGTCACTTCGGGGATGTCGCAGGTCTTGGCGAGCATCTCGGCGGTCTCGCGGATCGGATCCCAGACCTTGACGACCTTGCAGTCCGGAATACGCTTGTTCGCGGCGGCGAAGGTGTACTTGTTGGCAGTGTACAGCTCGGCGACCTTCGCGGGATCGAACCCGTTGAAGGTGCAGGCGAAGGCGGTGCCGTGGAAGGAGCCAGGCGTCCGCTTCGCTTCGGGATTGTTGTACGAGGCGCCATAGCTTCCGGCTGAGATGAGACCGATCTTAAGCATTTGGAACTCCTCCTGGGGTTGTTCGACGGTAGGAGCGCTCCCCTGAGCGCGACCTCTACAATTCACAGATCGCGGTCAGGGGACCGCTCCTACCATAAGGAGCAGGTCAGACCGCTCCGTGGCAGTAGACCCCCTGCACGGGCTCGTCGGTGGTGCGGCGGGCGCAGTGCTCGACGCCGGGACCGACGTAGACGGCGACGCCGGGCGCCAGCGCGATGATAGCCTGGCCGACCATGATCTCCCCTATTCCCGAGATAACGAAAACGGCCTCCTGATCGGCATGAACTTGCGAGGCGCCGAATTCCGTCGCGGTATAGCAGGCGCGGCCGAGGTTGAAGCCGGAGGTGGTGGGGATATCGGAGGTGCCGATGAGGTCCTTGCTCCAGCGGTCTGGGAAATGGCGTGGGTCTACGGCGGATTCGTTGCTACTAAGTGACACAGGGAAGCCTCCTATAGCCAACGCGCCAGCACGTGTTTGGCGGCGTAGGCGATGAGCACGGCATACGCGAAGCTGGCAAGAGTACCGACAAGGACATATTCCGCTCTTGCCCGGTTACCAGAAGAAGCCATGTCAGGATAGCGGAGAATGGATTTGGCGGTGATAAGCAGACCAATGCCTTCAGGCTTGCCCGCCAGGACCAGTCCAAATATCAGAATGCGCTCGATCTGCCCAATCAGCTTGCCACAATCTGGGATGGAATCTGGATCTTGCCCATACGCTCTGCAGCTATCGGCCAGGGTTGAAGTCGCGCCGCGAGACAATTTCTTGCTATTGGCCCGAATGTCGTCTCTGAGGCCGCCGGTAATGAGGCCCACAAAGGCTCCGCCCTGAAAACACATCAGAGTGCTGGCTATTCCGATCACGAACAGGGGCCGAAATGTCTCCGGCGTCGCGCTCAACCATGGTTGTATCGAGTAATTATGGGTAAGCAGGGTCGGAACCAGACAGCTAACGCAGCACACGCCTGCGACGCGTATGAGCTGGCGTGCCATGAAAGCCTTCACGTTCTGCGAAGCCCGTGGCGTGAAACCCACTGCTACTACCTCTACACCCATGACCGACAAGGCAAGGGGCCACGCTCGAACCGACCACCAGATGATCCACAGAAAAATGCCGATCAGTGTCGGCACGAGGTAGCGATCAATATTGGCAATCTTGTCGGGCCGCAGGCGGTTCTTATCCGCCAGGTGGGTCCTGACGAGGTCGAACAGGACCATGGTACTCAAGGCAGTGACTATGAGGTAACGCTGCACTACGGTAAGGTCGGCCGCCACAAATATGCCCCCAGCACCTATAAGCGAAAACACTTATTTTTAATTATTTAAGTCTTTTTGCTAAAGAACGCGCAGGACACTCCTCGGCACTACTGTTCATTGCAGAGAATCCCAACTTCACCAAGAGCGGTCTCAACGGCGTCCACGGCTTTTTGGATCGGCGGCCAGTGTGCCGCTGAGAGATGCTGAGACACCGCAGACCGACTGATCGATTGGGCGTCGTCCACCGTAGCGAGAAGACGCGAGATGACCCCTGCACGGTGGGGCACCAGACCATGCGCTTCGACTGCCCTGGCAGCAGACCTTGGCTTACCATCAGGATGCGATTGTGCCAGGGTCAGGGCTATCTGCCACTCAACAGGATATCTGTCGCGCCGCTCGGGATCCCATTGCATGCCAATGAAGAGAGGGTCCCACCCCCGCAGACTGCCAGCCACCGCCAGGGCTTGCTTCGCAGTCCAGTCACTGCTGATAGCGTCAACCAGCCTGAGCACCTCGTTCATGAGGTTGACAGCAACTGTTGGAGCGAGTTCGCCATCATCTGTGGAAACGGCGAGTATTGTGCGCCTGCTTGGGGCCATCGACGACAGACTTCTGCCTGAAGCAATGTAGACTTCATCCATCGCTTCGCCGGGACGTGACGTCGGAGGTCGCTCCAAGTGTCCCAGCGCTATCGCCACGCGCGTGTCAAGATCGCGCAGGCCCTTGAGGAGAGCACGAATCAACAAGCTGATCCTAATGGAATGCTCAGGCGTACAGACAACCAACTGCCAGCTATCGCCACTGAATACGTCAAAACTGAAGGGCTGCGGAAAGGCCTCAGGAAAAGCCACCTGGACACAGGCTGCGACACCCTTCAACAGGTCAGCGGGAGCTTCAGGGCCTCTGCTGGGGGCTGTGGAGGCAACGATATCCCCGGTCAGTACGGCACAGGGCAGGATCCTCTTCATCTGCCGCTCCACTCGCTAAAGCACATGATCGCCTGCTGCTCCAAGTAACCTGCTGATATTCCCGCTCGCGATTTTCTCGACCTCGTAGCCGAGATTCTTTAGAACGTCCAGCCGCAGCGTGGCGGGCTCGGGATAGTTGAAGGGCATCGCGCTGCCGAAGACGATGCGCTCGATGCCGAGCTTGTCGATCAAGCTGATCGCCTCACGCGTATAGACCACGTCCGGGCGGCAGATGTCTACCCAGTAGTTCGCGGGCAGCTCGTCTTTCCTCGTTACGAAGTCACTGCCGAGGATGCCGACAGCGTTCGTAACCAAAAATCTCGCGGCCGGATGCGCCGCCGCGAGCTTCGCATACTGGTTGAGGTTCACATCAGGGGCATCGATCAGCCAGTGCCGTTGGCGGTAGTCCTCGACGCGCTGCGGGATACTGATGAGCATCCCTAATGACGCGGCGGCCTCAACAAACTCGTGGCAGCAGGCGTCGGCGAGGGTGTAACGGTGGTAGGTTGGATAGAGCCGCACGCCCCTGGCTCCCAGCACCTCATGGCACCAGCGCAGGTCCTTCTCCCAGGAGGCGTAGGCGGGGCTGAGGGTGGCGAAGGGAATGATGCGGTCGCTCTCCCCTCTCCCCATGGGAGAGGGGCCGGGGGTGAGGACTTCCGCCAGTTCTTCATTCCCGGACTGGCAATTGCGGTACATGATCGCGCTGGCCGATGAGACGCAGGCATGGGTGATGCCGGCGCGGTCCATTAAGGTTAGGAGTCCCTCAACGGTGTTGTGGTGCAGCCTGCGCGTGGCCCAGTGGCCGAGGTAGGCGTTGGTGTCGATTAGTGTCATGTTACTTCATTCCATTCAGCGGGTTGGAAGCTCGCGCCACGCGGCTACCTGCCGATCAGCCGCCGGAAATTGTCGCCCCAAATCTTCCGCTTGTCATCGTCACTGATCTGTGCGCCCTTGAGCTTGCCGACGCTGGCGCTATGGCTGCCGTCGCAGGCGAAGAGCAGCCGTTCCGCGCCCATCTCCCGCACGGCCAGCTCAATCGTTCCCTCGTCGGTGACGCTACCACTGGTGTCGGCGTACAAGGTCGGCGCGGTCGCCGCCTGCTTGATCGTCCATTCCCAGTCGCCGCCGCCGCAGATGTGCCCGAGGATGATCTTCGCCTCGGGGTACTCGTTGGCCATCTGCGACAGGTGCCCGGCGTCGGAGATGCGCGGCTGACTCGGCATGAAGTCCGTGCAGTGGCCCTGATGCTCGAGGATGGGGATGTCGCGCTTGATACAGTGCTCGATGAGCGGCCGCAGCACTGGCTCGTTGAAGAAGTACTCGTTGTAGAGCTTGACCCCGATGACATCCTCAACCTGCAGGCAGCGGTCGATCTCCGCGAGGGCCTCTTTGCCGAAGCCGGAGTTGACGTAGCAGTAGCCCCAGATGCGGCCGGGAAACTCTTTCAGCGAAGCGATCATGCGATCATTCGCGACGCGGAAGGTCTCCGGCGAGGAGGGCCTTGGGGCGAGGCAGGAGCAGGCGAAGACATCAATGCCAAGCAGGTCCCCGGCCTCGACCTGCGCGCGGTCGGAGTCGGGATCTGGGGGCCAGGCGATATGGGCGTGAGCGTCGATAACCATTGATAGCACCTTCATTAGCAAGCAGCAACAGAACGGCTTCAAAGGAAACCGTTCTCAGGCCTCTGACAGCGGCGGACCTAAACGGGTGGGCCAGCGGCCGGGGCCTTGGTCTCACCGCAGAACCAGTTCAGGTAGCAGCGCTGGAATTCGTCCTCGGGCTTGATCAGATACATGATCCCATCAACCAGACCCAGGATCGGCGAGACGCCGACACAGCTGAGGACGATGTAGATGATCCCTCGATTGGTATTGCCGAGGTAGAAGTGGTGAATCCCGAGACCACCGAGCAGAATGGCCAAAATGCCGGCTACTGTCTTGTCCTTCGGAGGGTTCATGGGCACATCCCTTCAAGCTGGTATCGAGTACTCGGTAGAGCCTATGGACCGCTGCAAAACCAGTTGTGGTAGTTGCGCTGGAACTGATCTTCGGGCTTGGTCAGATAAATGACGCCATCGACGATGCCCAGGATGGGCGACACGCCGAGGCAGGTCAGGATGAGATAGATTATCCCAATGGTGGTGTTGCCGAGGTAGAAATGGTGGATGCCCAGGCTGCCAACAAGAATCGCCAGTACCCCTGCCACCATCCTATCCTTGCGCGGGTTCGGGCCGGAGGCGCCTCCCCAGGGGGTAGCGGTTGCGCGGTCCGCCGCAAACTCCGGAATCATGTCCAGTGAAAGCCAGTTCGCATCGCCCTCGCGGTTGAGCTTCTCATCGGGGGCGATATGCCCCGCCCTGACCCATGTGCGGACTTCTTCCTCAGAATATGGGCCGTGCGTCTGGCCATTGCGCAGCAGATACCAGTTGGACATTGCTCTCTCCTCTGCCACCTCTACGCGGCTGACGGTGGCGGCGCGCCATCGTCCGCTTCACTTTCCTCCTTGTTACCAAGAGACCTTCTGCAGGTACGGGCTTTTCCACGAAGAATGTGCCGGGATGAAGCTTTTCGTATGGTACTACCCGCGTCCTGAGGAAATAGACGAAGCAGGGGCCACGCAAGCCCTGCTCGACAAGCTGCGGCTGCTGAAGGCGTCGGGCGTGTATTTCATGGCCAATGAGGCGCAGACGCTGGCTGATCCAGCGCCTCTGCAGGCGCTCCATGCGCGACTGCAGGAGACGGGGCTGGAGGTGCAATTAGGCTTCCTGCCTTTCTCCGATCCGCCCAGCCCGACGCCGGAGATGCTGCGGCGACGGTATGCTTATTACGAAGACGGGACGCTGAAATATCGCGGGCTTTGCCCGGCGTGGCCGGAAAACCGGCTGCTGGCCCTGCACCGGGCGACGCAACTGTGCGACATCTTCGAACCGGCGGCGCTGCACCTCGATTACATGCGCTATTACTTTGCCAATGAGCGCTCGTTTGGTGTCGACTTAGAGTGGGACGAGGGCGAGCGCTGGCTGCAGACATACCACCACTGCACCTGCCCCCTGTGCCAGACCGAGCGCCTGGAACTGCTGGGGCGCGAGCCGACGGACTGGGACCGGCACCATCCCGGCTACATCTTCGAGCGCATCGGGCAGCGGGCTGAGCATGTCGAGGAAGTGCTGCGGGGCCTGCGGCGGCTTTGCGATCAACGGGAGATGAAGCTGACCTGCGCGGTGCGGGTCCAGTACCTGGGAAGGGCGCTGGTCGAGGGTCAGGATTGGGTAAGGTGGGCGCAACAGGGGCTCGTGGACAGCCTGTCACCGATGAACTACAGCCCTTCGCTGGAGACGGTCGCGCGGCGCTTCATGGAGAACCAGAGGCTCCTGCGGCACCTGCCAATGGAGCGCATCGAGGGTCTGGCGCGGCTGAGCAGCGCCGGGGAAGCGACGCCGGAGCAGTTGGCAGCGCAGGTGCGGCGGGTGGTGGAGCTTGGGGCGGACGGGGTGGCGCTGTTCCATCTGGGGGTGCTGAGTGAGGCGGATTGTAAAGTGCTTGGGGGAGGCGGCGGGTAGGACAGGCATCCTTGCCTGTCTGAACCATTGACAGGCAGGATGCCTGTCCTACTGTGCAGCGGCGAATGTGACAGGCAAGAGTGCCTGTCCTACCGAATATCTCAGCCTTTCCGCCAGATCACTCGCACGCGGTCCGTTTGTTTCTCCAGCACCAGCAATGCCTTCTCAAATCCCTGCGCGTGGGCTTCCTGCCAATCATGCGCCTGGCCTATCGGAAAGCCCAATTTCGCCGCGCCCCCCTGCAGGTTGTACACGGTCCATAGCGGCTCCGGCACGTGGTACAGCTTGTCCTTGCCACTGGCTTGCATCAACGCTCCGAGAGACTTCCCCTGATCCTTGAAGGTCTGCAGCCAGCCTTGGCCGCAGCGCACTGGCTGGGCTGAGCGTGAGAAGGGATCAGCGGCGGGGACGGGTGGCTGGGGAAGAGCCCGCTGCCGCCAATAGCGCTCTGCGCTGGTGGCGAAGGTATCCGGCTTCTGCGCGACCGGCGGGGTTATTGCTTGCGCCGGGGCGCTGACAGGCAGCATGTTGCCTTTGAGGAACTCCAGCGGGTTGCGGTAGCCCAGAGCCTCCACATCCTCAGCGCAGGCCACCACTTCAGAACCTTCACGCGGGGTCTGGCCAAGCATCGTGGGCGTACCCCAACCGAAGCGCGGCAGTTCACCAATCCGCACCGTCACATGCAGATGTGGCCCGCCATCCGCCGCCAGCCACGGTCCAATTTCCGCCAGCGGCTGACCAGCGACGACGGCGTCGCCGCCCTTGACCCGGTGGTTCTGCGTGTGGCCATAGATGACGATGATCTGCCGGCCGTCGCTGAGCACGCTGCGCACGAGGATCGCATACCCGGCGGTCCAGCCGGGGCCATAGCCACTGTGGATGACGTCGCTGGTAGCCTCGACGACACCGGGCGCGATGGCGTAGACCAGGTCGCCGAGCTTAGCGCGGAAATCAACGCCGGCATGGACGTTGCGCCCATTGTAGGAGGGGTATCCTGGCAGGCCGGCGAGCCAGCAGCCGCCGGACATCAGCCGTGCGGTCAGGTCCTGCCAGTTGTTGATCCCATCGAGGGGATAGGAGTAGCGCGCAGGGGTGAGGCCGGGAGCGGCGTTGGCGGGAATGGCTACGGCAAGGCTGATGGCCAGGACGAGTGCGTGTGGAAGAGTGCGGTGGTTCATAGTGTGCTTCGTATGAGGCAGGATGATCGCAGATGTAAACCCGTGGTCCGGCACTGAAGTACCGGTCTCAGGGAGAAAGCGTCCCTCCGGGACGCGAGGCATTGCGCCCCGGAGGGACGCTTTCTCTCAGGCGGGTACTTCAGTGCCCGCTCTCGCACCCAGCGCGGGCTAACCCGCCCCTGCAAGAGTCACCATAGCCCCAGAGTCTTGATCTTTTCCGCCACCTTCGACACTTCGTCGGCTTTGCTGGCGGGCATCAAAGCGAACGGGATTTCCACAGTGGCGTTCCGCTCGGTCTGAATCGTCTGCGGGACGGTGTACATCATCATGGTGCCGAACCGGCTCTCGCCGAACTTGCCGCCGCCAATCCAGCCGATGCCATTGACGTCTGGCTTGGCCGCCGACAGATACACCCAGCCGACCTGGCCCACATCCTTGTAGGCCATGGCCCACTTGTGCTCACCGGCGGCGTCAATGTATCCGGCGCCCGGCAGCCAGCCCCACCAGCAGTAGAGTGCGGCCTTGGGGCCAACGAGGTTGATCGTGCGGCTCTTCACCAGCAGGCAGGGAAGGTCGTCCCGCAGGGTCAGGTCATATTCCAGCCGGCACAGCTTGGTGCCGTCATTCCCCTTGTCGGTCTTCCCCACCGCGCCGGAGATGCGGATGCTCTGCACTCCCGGCTTGTCCTCCAGCGTCTCGATCCCCGTGATCTTATCGAGGTACATGTGCTCGCCGTTGACGTTCACGGTTAGATACGCACCCGCTGCATTTCCGGTCTGCACTGTGTCATGCGCCTTGGCGCGGAAGACATATGAGGCGCCGGTGCCGACCAGCGTGATCTCCTGCTGATCGGCGCTCACGCGCACTCCAGGCACCGTAAAGCTGATCGGAATTTCCAGCGCATTGGCCTGCGGGGACATGTCCGACACGCGCAGCACGGTCGAGTAGCGTCCGGCAGGCAACTTTGGCAGCGTGACGGTCAGCTTGCCATTGGTCTTGGGGAAGCCGAGCTGTGTGGCATCAACCTGCGCCTTCGCAGACGGCTCCAGCGAGAGCGTCGCGGCGCCCGGATCGCACGGGTTGGCGTTGTCCTTCAGCCCGAACGACAGCGCCAGCGGGAATTGTGAGACGGTACCGAGGTCGAGCGAAGCGGCCGGCGTGACTTCCGTGCCATTCAGCTTCACCCACGCCAGCTTCGGCGGCTCTTCATCCTCTAAAACCATCCATGCCGGCTTGTTGACCACGACCTGCGTTGACCCAGCGTGCTGCGGCCCCAGCCTCACGGAGACTTTGCCGTCCGCCTGCTGCCCCTCCACCTTCGCCCACTTCCCATCGGGCAGTTTGACATAAACAGTGGCCGGGGCAGCGAGCGCAGCAGAGGCGCAGAGGAGCAGAATCGGAAGGTAGAGGGAGTGGAAGCAAGAGCGCATGTGACACCTGCAAAGGGTTGTTTGTGCGAAGTTGGGCCGCGGTTACAAGACTGATACATCGGTCGCCGAGACAAGTTCCAACGACATTCTCGGAGGCAGAGATGAGATACACCCCCGCACGAGTTGGCTCTTTGGCCATTGTCGCGATCATCGGAATTGCCGCGAGCAGTCACGGCTCTTCCGGCACTCTTAGCACGGACTTCCGGACCCACTGGGCGAGCGAGTTGGTGCGACTGCAGACCTGGCCGGCCCAGGCTGAGCGCGACGGCGACAGGATTACTTTCTACGGCGAGAGCCTGAGCACCTGCCAGATGCGCTACAGCGCCGGGCAGTCCACCGGGCTGCCCCCCGTCCTGTACCTGCTCGACAGGTCCGATGGAGACCAGTTTGCCGCCGGTGACACTCACAACTGGGGCGTGCTGGAAGTGGCTGATCTATTCGCTGCGGCGGGGCCACGGATCACACCCGACCCGCAGCAGCAGCCCTTCCACCGCGCGGTGCTGACCGCGGTGCGAGCGCTGGATTTGCTGGCCGCCAGCACGCGGCCCTCACGCCGCGCGGGACTGGTGGGAGAGGGACGCGGCGCCACGCTGGCCCTGGCAGTCGCCGCCCTGCGCCCCGAGGAGGTGGCGTTCGTCTGTGCCCTCGCACCAGCTGATCCGGCACAGCAGTATGTGAACGTGGAGGGTTTCGCGGCCTGCGTAAAGGCGCCAACGCTGATCGGGGTGGGAGAGGCGGACCGCAGCGAGCGGCCTGAGGTGGCCCAGAGGCTTTACGAGACGCTGCCGGGCCGAAAGGACTTCGTGGCACTGCCGAGGGTGCGTCGATCGGACACCCTGCGGCAGTGGGCGACGGTGTGGCAGGAGTGGACGGGGGCGGCACTGGTATGCCAATAGCCGCCCCTGTGAATCGCGCGTGGGGCGGACTTCCAAGCTCGCCCCACGCGAGAAGAACCTACATTTCCATGATCTTGCGAATGGCCGCGGCAGTGTCCGGCAGCGACGCCAGGTTGGGGTCTACCTCGGACAGGAGCGGGCCGTCGTAGCCGATCTTGCGCAGTTCGGCCATGACCGCCGGGAAGTTGACATCGCCCTCGAGCAGCGGCTTCCACTCCATCATGCGCTTGAAGTCCTTGAAGTGGACCATCATCAGGTGTTTGCCGCAGATGCGGACCCAATGCTGCGGGAAGCCGAAGATGACCATGTTGCCGGTATCGAAGAACAGGCCGACGCGCTTGCTGCCGACGCTATCGCAAAACTGCGCGAACTCCATCGGGGACAGCAGGAACTTGTTCCAGACGTACT
>LSQX01036413.1_pt2 | contig 10682 bp, 9 predicted proteins | sample 654561 | NCBI WGS metagenome assembly LSQX01 (sample SAMN04489861, study PRJNA283612) | anaerobic digester metagenome | isolation source: 4 biogas reactors fed with cattle manure at either 37C or 55C with and... | place: Denmark: Kongens Lyngby | collected 2014 | reverse complement strand
AAAAAATTGTGAAATGTTACAAATTAATGTATAATGTAAGAAATATCTAAAAAAGGGTTAATGTCATTGGCTGATGGATAATTAAAAATACTTTCTAGGGGGAAAGGGGTTTAAGTATGAATACCAATAGCATGACCGAATGGGCCAAAAGCTACAGTTGGAAGCTTATAAGAAATCAGGCTTATGGAAAGTACAGGGGCTATTATTTTACTGTATTTGATACTAGTAATATAAGATTAGTTTTAACCGCCCTACCTAGCCTGACAGAGTCAGAAAGTGTGGATATCTACAGGGCAATAGAGGAAAACAAAGAAGGGCTAAGGATCGTCGAACATGGTATTTTCAAGTCATGTGGTAATCTTTTAAGAGTATCCTTTACAGAGGCTACAATGAAGGCCATGACACAGGAGGATATAGGTAGCTTTTTTGACCAGATCACAGACCTTTTGAGCCAGCTAGGGATCAGTGCCACTGATAACTGCTTTATTTGCAGTAGCGATTTTGGAACACAAGAGACACTATTTGACAATATCCTAGTACCCCTTTGTGGGACCTGCTATGACCATTTAGAGCAAGAGTACATAAAGGCTGAACAAGAGTTTAGTAGCGAGGAAAAGAAATATGGCCTTGGCTTTATTGGGGCACTATTAGGTGGCCTATTAGCTACAATACCCTGGATCCTATTATCCTATCATGGATGGTATGTAGGTATTATAGGCTTTTTGATTATGTTCCTTTCCTTAAAGGGCTACAAGCTACTAGGAGCTAGGATAGGTAAACTGACCCCATGGATTGTCGGGGGCCTTACAATATTTCTAATAGTATTAGCAGAGCTAGTAGCCAATCTACTCCAAGTAAGTGCAGCACTAAAGGAGGTCTTTGATATATCACCCTCCCTTGGTCAGACTTTTGGAGTCTTTATAGAGCTACTTAAAGATTCAACAACTGGCATACTAAGAGGGGTTATTATAAACCTACTTATAGGAATAGTCATAGGCCTGGCTGGTACTATTTCATTGTTTAAGGATATGAAGCTAAATATCAATAAACAAGTCGATGCATACAGGGTGGCTAGAGCTTAAAATCCTATTTGGGCAGCATTTTACAGTTGACATTATGGCCTTTAAATAATAAAATAGATAGGCAGTCAATTTTTAAGGTGCATGTGCCCGTAGCTCAGCTGGATAGAGTGCTTGACTACGAATCAAGAGGCCAGGGGTTCGAATCCCTTCGGGCACGCCAATGCCCCAGTAAATAATCATTTGCTGGGGCTAATTTTTTAAGCTAATGTCGAGATAATAATTATGCTTTGTTTTTGCCGCCGGGTAAAGACAAAATCAAGCATTCGTGTTTCATGCCCTTTGGCCTATGCAGGTATGAAAGTCGGGTGTTTTTTAATTTTAGGAGGCAGACTGAGAATTGGAAGCTAAGTCCTTGAGGAAAATATTTGTAAAATACATAAGTATGAATGTACTAGGCATGATAGGGATTTCTTGCTATATTCTCGCTGACACTTTTTTTGTGGCCAGGGGCATAGGGGCAGATGGCTTGGCAGCCCTAAATCTTGCTATACCAGTTTACAGCTTTATTCATGGTATAGCCCTTATGATAGGGATGGGAGGGGCCACCCGCTATTCCATATCTAGGTCAAACAGTATTTTTACACAGTCACTATACTTAACCTTGATGTTCTCAGCTGTATTTATGGTTATTGGGATCTTTTTTACAGGCCAACTGGCTAGCCTCCTAGGTGGGGACAGCCTTACTCACTCAATGACCAGCGTCTACTTAAAGGTTATCTTGTGCCTGGCTCCAGCCTTTATGCTAAACAACCTCATGATATGTTTTATTAGAAATGACGACAATCCTAGAATAACGATGCTAGCAATGTTACTAGGCAGCTTTTCCAATATAATTTTAGACTATGTCTTTATCTTTATATTTAATATGGGTATGTTTGGAGCAGCGATAGCTACAGCAATAGCACCGATAATTTCTTTAGCTGTCCTATCAAGTCATTTTAGGCAAAAGAAAAACAGCTTTGCCTTTGAAAAGAGCAAGCTGACTATATTCGCCTTTAAGGATATTTCTATGTTAGGTCTATCCTCTCTATTAGCAGAGCTTTCAACAGGCCTGGTTATGATAATTTTTAATTATTTAATCCTGGGTCTAGCCGGTAATTTAGGGGTTGCTGCCTATGGGATAATTGCAAATATTGCTATAGTTATCATGTCCATATTTACAGGTATAGCCCAGGGGATACAGCCCATTGTGAGCAAAAACTATGGTGAGGGTAAATATGATAGTATCAGGCAGGTCCTAAGAGATGGCCTAATAGTTACCCTTGCTATAGCCATATTAGTCTACCTTGCCTCCTATGCTTTTGCAGGTCCTATTGCAGGCTTATTTAACAAGGACCAGGACCCGCAGCTTACTAAAATAGCTGTTGATGGGATAAGGATCTATTTTATTGGCTTTATCTTTGGCGGGGCTAATATATTACTTGCCGCCTATTTTGCAGCCATGGATAGGCCCAAAAAGGCCTTTAGGATCTCGGTGCTTAGGGGTTTTATCCTGATAATTCCCGCTGCCTTAATACTAGCTAGACTCTTTGGCCTATCTGGGGTCTGGACTGCCATGCCACTTTCGGAGCTTATTGTGCTAGCATACTCAGCCATTATCCTAAGGCAAAGGAGGCTAGCTTTAGCGACTGCCAGCTAGCCTAGCTATAGACCTCATCTGCTATTTTTATAAACCTATCTATATCTTCTTTTATAAGCTTTAAGGAATCCCTCCAAAAATCTATGGAGCGGACATCTATACCAACCATTTGAGTTAGGTCAGCTATATCCATCCTACCTGTAGCATTCAGTAGCCTATCATAGTCTGGAATAAATTCTTGTCCCCGCTTTAGGTACTGGGCATAAACACCATTGCCAAAGAGTAGGCCAAAGGCATAAGGGAAGTTATAAAAGTTTCGGTTTGCCTGATAGTAGTGGCTTTTGTTGATCCACATATAGGGGTGGAGGTAGTCATGGTCTAGGCTTTACCGTCCTTTTCTATATCTACAAGTAGGGTTGATACTAGCTTGTTTTGTAGCTTGGCCCAGGCCCTTGAGCCGGTGTTTGTCATATTCGCTATAAGGGACTCTAGCTCTTGGCTAAGGGTGTACTTGGAGTTTTCAACTATCTTTTTTATAAAATAGGCATGGTCTTTTAGGATAGGCGAGGACCTAATAACAAGGTCTAGGTCTTCAAGGTCAGCTAGCCATTTTTCAAACCTCACACTAGGCTCGGTCAATTCATTATACAAAAGCTGCAATTTATCCATTTCCCTTAGGGCTGTTTCATCTCTAGCATTTGTAGAGATAACAAGGGCACAATAGGTCATAAGCTTGGTAAAGATATTAGTTAGCCTGGTCCTGGCTCCTGTATACTATTTCCCCTTGGTCAGTATCTAGGACTAGTGTAGAGTGGGGGAGGATATCACCCCTTATGATCCCCTTAGCCAGGCTAGTTTCAATATTTCTTTCGATAAATCTTTTTATAGGCCTTGCTCCATAGACGGGATCATAGGCCCGGTCTACAATAAGGTCAAAGACCCTATCAGAGACATCTAAGTTTATATTTTGCTGGCTTAGGCGGCTTTCAAGACCCCTTAGCTGGATTTTTGCTATCTGCCTTATCTCATCTTTTTGTAGGGGTTTAAAGAGGACTATATCATCTATACGGTTTAAAAATTCAGGCCTAAAGTGGCCCTTTAACTCATCCATAACAAGCCTTCTGCTGGCCTCATCGATATGGGACTTGTCTTGTAGCCTTTCCATCAGTATGTTTCCACCAATATTTGAGGTCATAATGACTACTGTATTTTTAAAGTCCACCGTATGGCCCTGGCTGTCTGTTAGCCTACCATCATCTAGTAGCTGGAGCAGGATGTTAAATACATCTGAATGAGCCTTTTCGATCTCATCAAATAGGACTACAGAATAGGGCTTTCTCCTGACTGCTTCTGTTAGCTGGCCCCCTTCTTCATAGCCTACATAGCCTGGAGGGGCACCAATGAGCCTTGATACTGCAAACTTTTCCATATATTCAGACATATCTATCCTTACTATATTGTCCTCTGAGTCAAATAGGACCCTGGCCAAGGTCCTGGCTACCTCGGTTTTACCGACACCAGTGGGGCCTAAGAAGATAAAGGAGCCAATGGGCTTTGAGGGGTCCTTCATACCAGACCTTGCCCTAATTACAGCGTTTACTACTGCTGCTACTGCATCCTCCTGGCCAATTATCCGCTCATGCATGATATCATCAAGGCGCAGGAGCTTGTCTCTTTCGCTTTCCATTAGCCTAGTTACAGGTATACCAGTCCAATCTGAGACTATTTCACCTATCTCTTCCTCGGTGACTTCTTCTTTTAGTAGCCTCTTTGAATGCTTTTTATCCTTGGCCTCCTTGCTTAACTTTTCTAGCTCCTTTTCTAGGGAGGGCAATAGGCCGTACTTAAGCTCGGCCATCTTGTTTAGGTCATATACCCTTTCCATCTGTTGGATTTGTGCCTTGGTATCCTCGATTTTTTCCTTTATAGAATTGATACTTTTTATTGTATTTTTTTCTGCCTCCCACTGGGCAGTCATGGCGTCGCTTTCCTCCCTGAGGCTAGCTATTTCCTTTTTAATATCCTCAAGCCTTTTAGCTACTCCTTGGCTGTTTTCCTTTTTCAAGGCCTCCCTTTCAATCTCTAGCTGCATTATTCTTCTTGTGATTTCATCTAATTCCTCTGGCATAGAGTCTATCTCAGTCCTAAGCATGGCAGCAGCCTCATCTATCAGGTCTATGGCCTTGTCGGGCAAAAACCTATCAGTTATATAACGGTCAGATAGGCTAGCGGCAGCTATTATGGCATTGTCCGTAATCCTGACCCCATGGTGGATTTCATACCGGTCCTTTAGGCCCCTTAGAATTGAGATTGTGTCCTCAACATCAGGCTGGTCAATCATTACCGGCTGGAACCTACGCTCTAGGGCTGCATCTTTTTCAAAATACTGCCTGTACTCATCTAGGGTTGTTGCCCCTATACAATATAACTCACCCCTGGCTAGCTTTGGCTTTAAAATATTACTAGCATCCATAGAGCCCTCTGTCTTGCCAGCTCCGACTATATTGTGGATCTCATCTATAAAAAGCAGGATCTGGCCTCTGGCATCCTCGATTTCCTTTAATACTGACTTTAGTCTTTCTTCAAATTCGCCCCTGTATTTTGCTCCTGCAATCAGGGACCCCATATCTAGTGAAAATATCCTTTTATCCTTTAGGGAATCGGGTACATCACCCTTTAAAATTCGCTGGGCCAGGCCCTCTACAACTGCAGTTTTACCGACTCCAGGCTCACCTATTAGGACAGGATTGTTTTTAGTACGGCGGCTGAGTATACGGATGACCCTCCTGATTTCCTCATCCCGCCCTATAACAGGGTCTAGTTTATTTCTGCGGGCCTCTTCTACCAGGTCTCTACCAAAACGGTTTAGGGCATCATATGTAGTTTCAGGGTTTTGTGAACTTACCCTTTGCTGGCCTCTGACCTCTGCTAGCTTTTCTAATAGCCTTTCCTTTGTAAAGGCAAAGGATTTTATAAAGCGTTGCTGGATATCCCTATCCTCTAGTAAAGCTAGGTAGAGGTGCTCAACACTTATATAGTCATCTTTGAAATCCTGGCTAATTCTTTCCGCACTTATTAAACATTCATTTAGGCGGCGGCTAGGGTAGCTTTGGACATTTCCAACTATCTTTGGCCTCCTGTCAACTTCCTTTTCAAGGGCCCTTATATAGGCCTTCAGGTCTACGCCTAACCTGTTTAAGAGCAAGGGGATAAGGCCTTGGTCCTGGGTGACAAGGGCTAGGTGTAGGTGGACAAGGTCTAGCTCCTGCTGCTTTTTTTCAATCAAAAGGCTCTGGGCGTCCATTAGGGCCTCTCTGGCTTTTTCGGTAAACTTATCAATATTCACTCTGCCTTCACTCCCTCTTATCTAATATGACCTGGCAAACTTAGATTATTTTTAGGCTAAGATTTAAATTGTTTGACTAACTTTGACTTTAACCTAATTATAAGGGATTTTTTCCTAGTTGGCAAGGGTAAAGTTTTATGATACAGGACAAAAATAAAGGTTATAGGTCTAATATATAGAATATATAAAGGGGATATTTTAAAGTTATATACAAGGAGGAGATAGGCATTGAAATATGGCTATTTTGATAATGAAAACAAGGAGTATGTCATAACAAACCCTAAGACCCCAACAAAGTGGATAAACTATGTTGGTGGATTGGATTTTGGGGGCTTTGTTGACCATACAGGTGGCTCTCTCATATGCAAGGGTGACCCTGCCCTAAATCGAATAGTAAAATATATACCCCAGCTACCAGACTCAGACTTTAAGGGAGAAACCCTATATATTAGACTCAAGGAAAAGGAAGGCTACAAGGTCTTTTCCCCCTTTTATGTACCAACCCTTGACCCCTATGACCTCTTTAACTGCCATGTAGGACTTGGCTATTCTAAAATAGTATCCGAGTTTTACGGTATTAGGACTGAGGTTACTATCTTTGTTCCAGCAAATAGTAATAGGGTAATCAGGGATATTAGGGTTAAAAACCTAAGAGACAGTCAGGTAGAGCTAGACCTGGTTCCAGTGGTAGAGTATACCCATTTTGAAGCCCTAAAGCAGTTTAACAACAATGACTGGGTACCCCAGACCATGCAGTCCAAGGCAATAGATGAGGAAAATGGCCTAAGAACAGTCCTGCAATATGCCTTTATGAGAAAGGACTTTGCAGTAAACTATTTTACCTCCAACTATAAAGTAGCATCCTTTGAAACGGATAGACGCAAGTTCCTTGGAGACAATGGCTATGGAACATGGGCTAGACCCAAGAGCCTAGAAAATGACCAGCTTAGCAACTACCAAGCCCTAAGGGGAGACAATATATGTGCCCTCCTACACCAGCTAGGGACCCTGGCTCCAGGCGAAGAAAAGCGGGTAATTACCCAGCTAGGCCAGGCTACTAGTTTTGAAGATGAGAAGGACAGGATTAACTTTTATAGGGATGAGACCAATGTAGACAAGGCCTTTGAGGACCTAGCCAGCTTTTGGGATGAATACCTGTCCTACCAGCAGGTTGAAACACCAGATAAAAACTTTGACACCATGATAAATATCCACAATCCCAGACAATGCTATATCACTAAAAACTGGTCAAGATACCTATCCCTTTATCAGGTAGGTCTCGGTGCCAGGGGTATAGGCTTTAGAGATAGCTCCCAAGACTCCATGGGTATCCTAGCTAGTAGGCCTGAGGAGGCCAGAGAGCTAATGGAGATGCTACTAAAGGTACAAAATACTGATGGGTCTGCCATGCACCAGTTCAATCCTGTAACCATGATAGCAAACCGTGGGGACTCTGCTGAGATGGAGGACAGGCCTGATTTTTACGGTGATGACCACCTTTGGATTGTGCTAGCAGTTTGTGCTTATATAAAGGAAACAGGCAACACCGACTTTTTAAACAAGCAGATACCCTTTTATGAAAAGGATAAAAATGGAGAGCCGATTGAGGCAGGCAGCGTCCTAGAGCATTTAAACAGGGCCATAGAATTTACCCGAAACAATCTTGGAGCAAATGGTCTACCCCTACTTGGCTTTGCAGACTGGAATGATACAGTTAACCTGCCAACGGGTGCAGTATCAGTATTTAATGCAAACCTTTATGGTTATGGACTAAAAGAGCTTGTTGATATTTTATCCTATATGGGTAAAGATGACCTGGCCAGCAAGTACAAGGGCTACTATGAGGACATGAAGGATACCCTAAACAAGGTTGCCTGGGACGGAGACTGGTATATCAGGTACTTTGATCATAATGGCAATCCTATAGGCTCAAGCAAAAACGAAAAGGGGAAAATCTATGTAAATGCCCAGTCCTGGTCCGTCATGTCAGGCTTTGCCACTAAAGAAAGGGCCCTAAAGGCACTGGAATCAGTAAACAGACACCTTAACAGCTCAAAGGGTATAATGCTAAGTGCCCCAGGCTACAATGGCTTTGATCCTGAGATTGGTGGTATTACTACCTATCCACCAGGAGCCAAGGAAAACTGCGGTATCTTTATGCACACAAATCCATGGGCAATTATTGCTGAGACCCTGGTTGGAAATGGGGACAGGGCCTATGAGTATTACAATCAGATCAACCCTATTGCTAAAAACGATATCATAGATGAATATGAGTCAGAACCCTATGTCTATCCACAAAATGTACTAGGAAAGGAACACCCCCAGTTTGGCCTAGCTAGAAATAGCTGGCTATCTGGAACCTCCTCTTGGACCTACCAGGCTGCAACTAAAAATATCCTGGGTATTAGGCCGCAAATGGAGGGTCTAGAGGTCAATCCCTGCATACCAGCTGACTGGAAAGGCTTTAAGGTCAAAAGGAAATTTAGGGGGGCTATTTATAACATTAGTGTCAATAATGATGCCGGTGTAAACAGGGGAGTAAAGTCAATTCTTGTAGATGGCAAGGAAATAGAGGGTAATATTGTTCCTATATTTAGTGACGGCAAGGAACATACAGTTGAGCTTGTGATGGGTTAAAAAGAGTTAAGATAAAGGCTAGCCCTTAGTAAATAGGGCTAGCCTTTTTTGATAAACTTTAGATGGGGGGATTAGTATAGATTGATATTAATATCCCCAATATTTTATTTCATAAATACAAAGGATTCTAGGTCAAAGAGCTGCCTGCCCTTAAACATTTCAACAAACCAGCCGCCAAAGTCGTCCTCGACTACAAAGTAGACTGCGTGTCTGCCTCTTACATTTTCAAGATGGCAGCTATAGACTCCGTCATTTGCACCAATGTCACAGGTCCCGATTAGCCTTCCCTTTTCATAGCTATCTAGCATGATTTTTATCTTTGATTTACAGCCCTTGCCCCTGACCTTGGCAGCAAACTTGATTGTGGTATTGGAATAGTCCTCGCCAAAGTCAAAATACTTATATCCGATGATAGACCCATTGGTTATTCCTGTGATTGGCCTTGTCATGGCATCTAGTTCGGTTATAAAGCAGCCACCTTTTAGGACACAGGCCAGCTCTGCTGGAGTTACTTTATAAGGGGACAGGGACTCATCAAAGCCTAGGGAGGTCATCTCTACCTGGGGTATGGTACCGTCGGGCAGGATTTCAATTTTTTCAACACAGGCCCGTCTTGACATTATGGTGTTGTTGGTCATCCTGTGGTAAAAGATATACCACTGACCCCTAATATTACATATTGACCCATGGTTGTTTCCACCAGGGTAATCTACCCCATTGTCTACTATAACTCCCCTATATTCAAAGGGACCAGTAGGGGACTTGGAGGTAGCGTAGACCAGCTGGCTACTCCTGTTGGGTGAATATATCATATAGTAGGTATCGCCTATTTTTCTAGGTGAGCAGGCCTCAAAAAAGTCATAGGGCTTTTCCATGGGGATTATATCATCCTGGTATGTCCCATCTATTATCTCGTACATATTGTCTGGGTTTATCTGGGCTGCCCAGGACCTTTTAAAACCGCAATAGATATAGACCTTGCCGTCATCATCTACTAGGACACCTGGATCGACAAACCAGCCCCTATCAAAGCAGTCCTGATCCTTGCCTTCTGGGATATTATACTTGTATTTTGACAATAGCTTAAAGGGCCCTTCAGGCCTATCGCTAACGCCTACACAGCCCTTTGCATCCATTATGTATGCATAAAGATAGTACTTACCGTCCTTTTCCACTACGTCAGGAGCGTAAAGGTAGCCCTCAGTCCAGGGGGTATCAGACCCATGGTCACGGTCCTCCTCGGTGTGAAAACAATGGCCATGGCATGTCCAATTGCTAAGATCATCAAGAGGAGCAGACCATACCTTTAGCTTTTTATCACAAAATGAATCTGAGCCGGGCCTGTCATGGGAACCGTAAATATAAACCCGATCTCCAAAAACCCTAGGCTCTCCATCTGGGATATACTCCCAAAGTGGCAGGTATGGATTTGGCATATTAAAACCATCCTTTCTTTTGCTTATAATAACTTTTTTTGTTGCTTTGCTTTTTTGCTTGATTTGATTATAGGTTTATAGGCCCTTGTCCTAGACCTAAAATTAAGTGAATATTTTTAAGATCCATAGAAAAGGGTATATTATTAGGCTAGGAAAAAAATATATTTAACAATGGGAGCTTAAAAGGTGTAATAGTTTTAAGCCTTATTTTTGCCCTTTATCTTTTCAAGTAGCCTGGCCATCCTTTCTCTTTGTTCTTGCTCGCCTGCTAGGTCAAGCTCAAAAGAGGCATTTTCTAAGGACCCATCATTAGCCTGGTCGGGACTATCTTGGCCTATAAAGGAAATCTTTAGCCAGCTACCCTCATGGCTACCTTCTGGTAGCCTTGAAAGGGGTAGTTCGACCCTTGTTTCTTCCTCTCCAAGCAAGAGTACAGCTATTTCCCCTTCAATCCTATCTACAACTGCCCTCACTGGTCTCATCCTTTCCTTATGTATCTTGCTACTTGTCTTGTCCCTATCTTTCTGTCTTGACAATATAGTTTTTACCATCTGTTTCTATAATAATGCTACCTAGCTCATCTGTTCGGTAGACATCTA
>LSQX01011547.1_pt1 | contig 10683 bp, 10 predicted proteins | sample 654561 | NCBI WGS metagenome assembly LSQX01 (sample SAMN04489861, study PRJNA283612) | anaerobic digester metagenome | isolation source: 4 biogas reactors fed with cattle manure at either 37C or 55C with and... | place: Denmark: Kongens Lyngby | collected 2014 | reverse complement strand
CATTTTCATATAACTTAGTAAAAATGGCTTGGACGGTTTTCCAGTGTCTTTTTTCCGTTGTGCGAATAAAATCATCGTGAGAGATGAGTAATAAGTCCCATAATTTATAAAAACCTTTAACAATCTCATCGACAAACTCTTGGGGCGAGACACCTGCTTTTTCCGCATTATTTTGAATTTTCTCGCCATGCTCATCCGCACCAGTTAAAAAATAACATTCAAAACCTCTAAACCGCTTATAGCGCGCAAAGATGTCGGTCAACGTCGTACAATAAGCGTGGCCGATATGGAGTTTGGCGCTTGGATAATAGATGGGGGTCGTAATATAAAATCTTTTTTTCATGGCAAATGAGCCTCCTTTATAATATAAACTAGAGATTTTCTTTCATAGTGGCGAGCATAATGGCTTTAATCGTGTGCCGACGGTTTTCCACTTGGTCAAAAACGACTGATTGCGGACTTTCAAATACTTCTTCAGTTACTTCAATGCCATTAAGGCCGTATTTTTCATAAATCTCTTCACCGACTTTTGTTTCTAAGTTGTGAAAAGACGGTAAGGGTTGAATAAATATAGCATGAGGGTTTGCCAAAGTCATAACACGCGCGTTAACTTGATATGGTTTTAATAAGGAGATGTATTGCGCTAAATCTTCGCCTTGTTTATCCAAATTGTTCCAGACATCAGTGGCGATGACATCAACATCCTTTACACCAGCCTTAACATCTTCAATGAAGGTTAATTTAGCGCCGGTTTCTTGGGCGATGGCTAAGCACTTAGTTCTTAATTTCTTCACTGGCCATAAGGCTTTAGGGCCAACCATGCGATAATCTAAGCCCATTTTAGCAGCGCCGATTAAATAGGAGTTGCCCATATGGTGACGCCCGTCTCCTAAATATGCCATTTTTATACCTTTTAAATGTCCCTTGTGTTCGATGATAGTCATAAAGTCAGCTAAGACTTGGGTCGGGTGGTATTGATCGGTTAATCCATTCCAAACTGGAATGCCGGCATTGTCCGCTATAGTTTCAATAATATTTTGTCGATAGCCATAGCATTTAATACCATCACACATTGTGCCTAACACTCTTGCGTTATCTTTGATGCTTTCCTTATTTCCCATTTGTGAACCAGGGCCACCGATATAAATAGCGTTGATGCCAAGATCAGCTGCAGCCACTTCAAAAGTACATCTGGCACTAATAGAGTCCTTTTCAAATAACAGCGCGATGTTTTTGCCCTTAAGATAATTGGAAGTATCTACACCGAGGCGTTTTTTATTTTTTAATTCAATGGAAAGGTTCAGTAATTCTTGGATTTCTCCAGAGGTAAAATCTAATAAGGTTAGGAAGTGTTTTTGGTAAAAATTATTCATTTTTCTAATCCTCGTTCTCCTCTTTCATTCGTATAATAGATGACCTTTTAAATATCGGATTTCCGAATTAACTGGGGTTTCGTTCATTTGCTTGAACCTCTGTTAATTGGTCTTTCGAGTCCACAATTTTTTTGTGCCTATCTTTATAATAATCAAAAACCGTGGAAACCACGATGGAAATTAATACAACTAGGCCGCCGATTAATAAATTATAATTAAATTTTTCCATCCCTAAGGCAATGGAAAAAATAGTCGCTACAACCGCAGTTAACGGCACTAATACAGAAACGGTGACAGCGCTGGTGTACCGTATAGCCCACGCCCTAGCCGTCCAGGCAACAGCAGTACAAACAATTCCTAAAAACATGGCTAATAATAAATCAACCCAGTAAAAGGAGAGTCTAAACTCATTAAAAACCAAATCTTCAAAAATAAAGGCATACGCAAAGGAAATAACTGTCAAAACACATAGCTGTAAAAAAACATAGATGAGTGGATCTTTATCTTTAGAAAACACTTTAGTAATAACGACATCTAACCCAAAGAATAATCCGCCCATCGCCGATAAACCATCACCGAGCAATGTGCCGTCTTCAAAAAAATGTAATAAATCAAACCCCTTACCGACGAGAATAATTGAACCAAACACACAAATAATGGCAGCAATAATACTCGCCCGAGTTGGTTTTTCTTTCACTAATAAATACATAAAAATCGGAATAGTGAGACAAGAGATGTTTTCTAAAAATGTATTTTTTGATGGAACCGTATACTTAAGACCCACAAATTGAAATATATACGCGGCCGATAAAACGACACCAGCGGGAAGAGCAACCCAATAAGACTTATTAATTTTCTTAAAGCCTTTATTGATAAAAATGGCCATCGCTGCAATAGCAAAAAGTCCGCGTAATGCAATAAGGGCGACTGGTGAAAATGATGGGTTCTCAGCATTAAAAATTGCCTTAGTAATGACAGGAGTAATTCCCCATAAAATCACGACTAGGACCAAAACAATAAATGCAGTAATTTTTTTATGTTTCATGCTTCACTATTGTAATCTTTTTTATCAAAATAAAAAACCCCCTAAAGGGAGTTTTTTCTTAAACAGCTTAGTTATTTATTTTCTTCTTCAAAACCGTACTTACGGTTGAAACGATCGACACGGCCATCAGCTTGCACAAATCTTTGTTTGCCCGTGTAGAACGGATGGCAGTTCGCGCATGTATCGACTTTAATTTCTTTTAAAACTGATCCTGTTTCGAATGCGTTACCGCAAGAGACGCACGTAACTGCACAACGATTATATGTTGGATGGATATCTTTTTTCATGACTCATTTCTCCTTCCGCCTTGAACTCTATAATATTGTTCAAAGAAAGTTTGCCAATAAATGTTATCAAACTTATTGACCGTTGGCAAACTATTTATAAAAATATTTATATTTTATAGTTCCCGCTGAGATGTGCTAGATTTTGTTTTAAAAAAATACTTATTAAACCCTATAAAAAGCTAAACTTTCACAGTTAAAGATTTGTACAAAAATTAGTAAATTGCATTAAAATTGAGGTGAATAAACAAAAATTATGTTATTTGCAACCAATAGTTGCGCAAATTCTAACTAGAGTTGGTGGCGCAACCGATAGATAAAATGCTAAATTTAAGCTATAGAAAGGGAGGGAGAATTTATGAAAATAGAAATTGCTGACAGATTAGTCAAATTAAGAAAAAAGTTCGGCTATTCCCAAGAAGAATTGGCAAACAAACTAGGCATCTCCAGACAAGCGGTGAGCAAATGGGAGCGCGCCGAAGCTTCCCCGGACACCGATAATCTCATCTGTTTAGCTAAACTCTATGGCGTATCTTTGGATGAATTATTAATCGCTGATATAGATTTAGACAATCTCGCCAAAGAAAAAATCAAAGATCAAGACAAAATCACCATTGATAATCAAGAAGTTTGCACCCAAGACGAAAGTGGCTCATCTATCGTAATAAATAATCTTTCTAGTCACAGCAAAGCAAAATATAAAATCAGAGGGTTTAGATTTGGGGTATTAAATGACCTGTTGGAGGGGACACTTTTTCTCGTAGCTGCTGTTACTTACCTCTTGCTCGGTTCTTTAGCGGACATGTGGCAAAACGGCTGGATTGTTTTCTTACTCCCTGGAATCATTTGCTCGCTTATAAGAGCTATTGATAAAAGAAATGCTCGCTATTTCAATATCTCGTTAGTAGTCACATTTATCTTTTTCTTTGTGTGCATGATTTATCCAGGATTAGATGCTGATTTATGGCATCCGATGTGGATTATTTTCCTAGTGGTCCCTATTTACTATTCCTTTATTTCAGCTCTTCATAGAAGTAGGGTCTTTGGAAAACCTAACAAAGACGAAGGTTGCTGAAAAGGCAATTAAAATAAATTGTTATGGCTGGAGATGGGCTTTTTTAAACGTGAAGTGAATTTAAAGTAGTGCCTAAGAAGTTTTTTTATTTTGCTTTTTCCAAGATTTAATCTTTTTAATCGGTGCCCATTTTTTATAAATTCTTTGATAGTATTCCCGCCAAAGACTGCTGACATGTTCTTTGCTGTAGTAGTCACTAATTACTTGACTGCCAGCTTGGTAGTGTTTGTAATATTCTTTATCATTGGCCAACTTTTGAAGTTGTTTTACAAAACCATCGACATCTGGCGCATTAGCGTAAGTGTCCTGCTTATGAAAGAGAATATCTTCATATAACTCTAGGTTGCGAAGCAAGATAGGTTTTCTCGAGTTAACCGCTTCTAAAATAGACATCGGAAAGAGCTCATCAAACGACGGCATAAATAAGACATCACACATATTGAAGATGCCGTTCATCTCCACTCTAGGAACGATGCCAAGAAACTTTACATTTGCTGGCGGATTATCCATGATGGCTTTTAATTGTTTATAGCCATCTGTAATGGCTCCAAAAGAGAAGCCTCCCGCCCAAACGAATACCATGTCGGGGTTGCGTTTAGCGCACTCCACATAGTCTTTAACTCCTTTGCGAGTTTGTACTTGCCCACACCCCATCACCACAAATTTATCATGAGGGATACCGTACTTATCGCGCAGCGCATTTCTTTCTTTTAAAGAAATTTCATAAAACTTCTCATGGTCGACAAAGTTTGGAATATAAGTGATGTTTTCTCTTTTTAATCCTAATTTCACGAGCGGCTCGATAAAGATCGGATTGACCACGACGGCCTCATCAGCTTTGCGATAGGCATAAATGACGTATTTTTTAAACAACCAAAAAATAGGTTTTGGCATTTTTAAAGAACCATCAAAAGTTTCAGGTAAGAGGTGCACATAAGTGACGTTGATATGTCTTTTAGTCAAACGCATAACGTATTGAGGATTAAAAGTGTGCATATGATGAATATCAAAATCACCTTTTTTACTATTGACCGCCACTTCAAAAATATCAGCGTTTTCTCTGACGAGCGCGACTTGCTCAATATAAGCAGAGCCAACACCTTGCCCATCAACTGAGGTAGCTTGTGATAACATGTTGATTCGAATTTTATTTGTCATAATTTTTTAATCACTAATTTATTAAACCAAAACCTTGATTCAATTACTTAACCTTAGTTTTAAGTCTGTTGTTTCAATGAAATAATTGTCGCATTTTTAGGGGCTCTTATCTATATTAATTATGTTTTTAGGTAGTTTTTACTACAAATAATGCCGGCTAGAGATAAAAATAATGCCTTTTATTAGATAATTATCAACGATAAAGTGCATAATAAAAAATGAATTGTGTTAAAATAATTTACAATATCTTAAAAATAATCACAGGAGGCAAAAATATGATTAGTAAAAAGTTAGCTATTCAAGTCTTAAATGAAGCTCTTTCTACTGGCGCTGATTATGCGGAAATCTTTTATGAAGATAGCCGTTCTCATACAGTGGTAATTGAAAATGGCAAAGTTGAAACTTCTAGCTCAAATTCTTTATGTGGTGTTGGTTTACGCCTATTAAAAGAAAATCAATGCGTTTATGGATACACAAATAATTTATCAAAAAGAGGTTTATTAGCTCTAGCTAATTCACTCAACAAATCATTCAATGGTGAACGTTTAATTACTGTGGAAAAATTTGTAGCGATTCGGTCTAAAAACCGCAATCCGATTATCCGCAGTTATAACGATGTACCGGTTGAAGAAAAAATTGCTTTATTGCGCGAAGGTGTCGATGAGATCAACTCTTTAAAAGATCCGCGTATCGTCAGAACATTTGCCAATTTCGCCGATACCCATCGCTTTGTTGCGGTTTTTAATTCCAAGGGCAAATGGTTTAAACGCGCTAGTGAGTTCGGCAGAATGGCGTTTCAAGTAATCGCTGCTGATCAAAGCGGTTTTGAAACCGGTTTTGATGCCCCTGGCGCCCAACAAGGTATCGATTACTTCAAAACTGAAAAAGTAAATCCGCGTAAAAGTGCCAGAAAAGCAGCAGAAATTGCACTTAAGATGTTAACTGCTGCTGAATGTCCAAGTGGTAAAATGCCAGTGGTAATCGGCAATGGTTGGGGTGGGGTTTTATTCCACGAAGCTTGTGGTCACCCACTCGAAGCTAGCTCAGTCGCTAAAGGTTTATCCTGTTTCTCCAACAATAAAATGGGAGATATGATTGCTTCTCCAATAGTCAGCGCTATTGATGATAGTACAATGCCCTCAGAATGGGGCTCAATCGATATCGATGATGAAGGTAATCTCGGCACCAAGAGAAGACTTATTAAAAATGGAAAACTAAACGATTTCATGATCGATGATTTCAACGGTCGGCGCATGGGCAGAGAAGGCAACGGTGCTTGCCGTAGGCAAAACTACCGTTTCGTCCCTACTTCTCGAATGTCAAATACTTACATTTGTAATGGGAAGAGCACTCCTGAAGAAGTAATAGGCGCCACTAAACTAGGGTTATACGCTGTTGGTTTTAGTGGTGGTTCGGTCGATCCTACAACTGGTGAATTTAACTTCGGTTGTAGCGAAGCATACATCATTAGAGATGGCAAGATTGCCGAACCAGTTAAAGGAGCAACTTTAATTGGTAAGGGTTTTGAAATATTAAAGAAAATCGACATGGTCGCGAATGACTTAGATTTTTCACAAGGTATGTGTGGGGCTTCTTCTGGTGCAATTAGAACTAATGTTGGCCAACCAACCTTAAGAGTGAGCGAAGTCGTCGTCGGTGGTCGTGGAGGAGAATTAAAATAATGGCAAAATATGATAAGTTTTTTGCACTAGCAAAAGAAAACGGACTTGAAGAAGTCGAACTTCACATTTCTGAATCTCGCAATTTATCAATTTCCTTATTCCATGGGGAAGTCGATAATTATGCTGACAACAATGGTTACTCGATTGTAGCTAGGGGCATTTTAAACGGTAAAAGCGGCTCAGCCACATGTGACGTTTGGAACAATAAAAAAGCTGCTTGGCTAGTAAAAGAAATGGTCAGCAACGCTGGCGTTATTGAAAATGACGATCCTGTCTTTATTTTTAAAGGATCAGAAAAATATCGCCGAGTCAGCACTTTTAATCGCGCCTTAGAAAACGTTCAGCCAGAAGAAAAATTGGCGAAATTACGAGCTTTAGAAAAAGCAGTCAAGGAAGGCGATCCGCGCGTTATCGAAGTGGCTTCTGTTCAATACGAACAAGTTTTCAAAAAAGTCACTCTTGTTAATTCTAATGGTTTGAATTTAACACAACGGAGTAATTATTTTTACGCCTACGCACACTGCGTTGCCAAAGAAGGTGAACAAACTAAATCCGGTTATGAATTATTTCTCGGTAATGACTTTGCCGCCTTTGACCCAGAAGTGCTCGCTAAGAAGATTGTTGCTAAAACTGTTGAGCAACTCGGCGGTGAGGCTTGTTCTTCCAATAAGTACAAAGCGGTTTTACACCCGGATGTCGTCGCCTCTTTAATCAAAGCGTATGTCGGCCACGCTAGTGCAGAAGAAGTTCAAAAGCAATCTTCCTTATTCATCGGAAAAGTCGGCCAACAAATCGCTTCTAAAAAAGTGACTATTGAAGACCGCCCATTAAACAGAAACGTCTTTGCGCGTTGGTTTGATGATGAAGGTGTCGCTACCTACAATAAGCCAATCGTCAAAAACGGCGTCTTACAAACTTATTTATATAACCTTACTACCGCTGCTAAAGCTGGTGTGGAAACAACTGGTAATGGTTATGGTGGAGCGAAAAAAAGTGTCTTATCAACATTCACTTATTTAAAACCAGGCAGAAAATCACTAGACGAATTGTTCGCTAAAGTCGGAGATGGTGTTTACATCACTGATGTTTCTGGCTTACACGCTGGTCTAAACCCACAAAGCGGCAACTTCTCCTTACAATCAACAGGTTTCTTGATTGAAGATGGTAAGAAGGGACGTCCATTAGATTTAGTTACTATTTCTGGCAACTTAATTGATGTCTTCAAAGATGTCGTTGAAGTTGGCAACGATGTAACCCTCTCACCGAGTGGTGTCTCTACGCAATCGGTTTTGATCAAACAAATCGGCGTTAGTGGCAAATAATTAAAAAATAAAAATAAAAGACTGCTCTATGATTTCACGGCAGTCTTTTGTTTTGAATTCTTACACTCATCTATTAACAAAAATGGCCTTAATTTATATTAATTAGCGACCTTTAGTTTATAACCTTCTAATTCCCACTCAGGATGGGCGTCTATCACTTTTTGCAAAGCTTCATTAAATAATATCACTTCCGTTGCTTGACGAGTTTTAGGTGTGCGTTTAAAGGCACGATAGACATTATTTAAAGCCACTAAGCATTCACTTCTAGACTTATCTAGTAAACCCGCCATTAATAAATAGGTACGGATTGACGCCATTGATATATCACGCGAAATTTCTCTTCTTTCATTAATCGGAACTTCGGCATTATAGTAAGCACGTGCAGCCTCTAAATCTTTATCGATTAAACCGATATAAATTTTTTGCGCTCTAGCGCGAATATAAACTTTCTCATCAATTTCGTCTTTTGCGGCAATAATTTTATCAATAATTACCTCGGCTTCTGCATAGGCTTTTTTATCAAGCAAAGCATACACCTTATTTAAGTTTAAATCGGTCGTAAAGTTAGTGATCTCGTCGAACACTCTTACTTCGACATCCGTTTCTCCGTGACTTATTAAATGTTCCACTCTTAATAATTCATTAAAAGCCGCTCTATTTTTTGGATTACTGACAGTCGTTAAGCGGTAGCCATCAGTAATTGAGTCGACACGAATCGGTACAATGTTATAAAGCAAAATAGCTAAACCGACTGCCCCAACAATTAAAACACTGTAAGCGACGTCTTTTAACACGTCGCTTTCGTGGTTACTAAGCATAGTAAAAATCACCATCACTACAATGGCTTCAAAAACATAAAACAAAGAGCCGAACAACAAATAAGGATACGGGTTCGCCTGTTCGCCCTTTTCTAGTTTAGGAACAATTTTTGTTTCTCCTGATAAGCCGTCAAAAGGAAGGGGCCGTATCTTTCTTTTATTTTCTTCTTTAAAAAAACATACCCCGAGAATATTAACACNNTTCAAATAATATAGCGTTAAATAAGACTCCTAGTACTACTGAGCCTACAATGTACAAAACATAGGGAAGACCGACTAAGGAACTTTCGCCGACATGTTGTTGTAAAACTGTTAAACCAAAAACGATTGCTAAGACGATAATTACCATGTAGACAATTAAGCCACCGACATCTTCTTTTTTCATGAGTTTTCCTCCTATAGACAATTGTTAAAAATTGTTTTAACGACTTCTTGATCCATCGGCTTGTTCGGGTGATCAATGACACGCGTTCCACCAGCAGTGACGAGTTCTACCAAACGTTCGATATCAGGATTAAGTATACCTAAATCTTTAAAGTTTTTTGGCATATCTAACTGTGCGAACAATTTCTCCACTTGCGCGATTCCCGCTTTAGCGTTATCTAATTTGTTCTTCAAGCGACAATTAAAGACATTTGTCGCCAGTTGATTAAATTTATCGGTATCGTAATTAACATAATACTTTGCCCAAGCAGGAAATAAAACCGCTAAACCGGCACCATGAGCAACTTTAGGGTAAAGGCCAGAAATCGCATGTTCTAATTGATGAACATAAAGGATATTACTTTTACCGATGCTCGTTAAATTGTTGTGCGATAAAGATGACATCAACATGAGCACCGCTCTTGATTCATAATCGGTTGCGTTAATTAAAATACCTTCTGCTGCTTTAACTACGGCGCGCAATAAAGCTTCCGCAAAACCGTCAGCGGGTTCATTGTCACTCGATGGATTAAAATACCTCTCTAGAGTATGCATCATCGTATCGACAATTCCGTACGCGGTTTGTGTTTTAGATACTCCGTACGTTAATTTTGGGTTTTCAATAGCAAAAACAGGACGAATTAAATCGCTGTTAAATCCTCTTTTGATATGTTTTTCATCATCAGAAATGACACACGAGTTTGATAATTCACTACCAGCAGCGGAAATAGTTAAAATGACACCGACTGGCAAAGCCTTTTCCGGAATGGCTTTTTGCAAATGAAAATCAAAAGAATCGCCATCATAGTAATAGCCGACGGCAATGTTTTTAGCTGTATCAATAACCGAGCCTCCCCCGATTGCTAAAATAAGATCTGGCTTAAAGTCCAAGGCTTCTTTAATGCCCTCACGGCACAGCTCAATTTGGGGATTAGCGCGAACACCTTCCAGTAAGTGGTGTTGAACATCCGCTTCGTTTAAAGAAACGATAACTTTATCTAATAAACCGTTCCTTTTTACCGATCCTTGGCCGATAACAATAAAAACTTTATGATAGCCGCCGTCGCGACAAATTTGGCCAATGGCTTTTTCTTTATTCGAACCAAAATATATTTTCGTTGGGCTATAAAAATCGAAATCAATCATCTTCTCATCCTCCATCTATAGTCTAATAAATCTTTAATTTCTTGCCGCATATTTTCATCATTTTGAAAAGAAAAGCACGCCAAGAGGTTATTTAATGTTATGTTCTTGTGAGTAGCAAAATAATAAACGATACAGCTAGAATAAGCAAATGCCCGAAATCTGACAATATTCTTTTTGTCATTCGGGGTAATTTTTTTGCTTTCAAAGATGTTGTTCAAAAAGCGCATAAAAGCACGATAACAAACATTATAAACAAATTCTTCAAAAAGTTCTTTACCAGCGGAATTTATTGTATTATCGATAAAATTTTTATTTTGTACATAGTAGTTGTAAATTTTGGCCACTAGTTCTTCAGAA